>Ga0306921_10001185_pt1 | contig 24879 bp, 19 predicted proteins | sample sta12Cox44000080_FD_203760 | JGI IMG/M metagenome (GOLD analysis project Ga0306921, IMG submission 203760) | Lab enrichment of tropical soil microbial communities from Luquillo Experimental Forest, Puerto Rico - statoxic.12C.oxic.44.000.080 (v2)... | ecosystem: Environmental > Terrestrial >...
CGATCGTCGGGCTCACCGCGGTCAAGGATCACGACGAGTACACCTTCGCGCACTGCGTCAACGTCAGCGTGCTGTCGGTGAGCATGGGGCAGATGCTGGGGCTGCCGCGCCAGGCACTCGCCGACCTCGGCGTCGCCGGGCTGCTCCACGACGTCGGCAAGCTCTCGGTGCCGGCCGCGGTGCTGCAGAAGCCGGCCGCGCTCTCCGCCGAGGAGTGGGACGTCATGCGTCGCCACCCGATCGAGGGGCTCAAGATGATGACCCACATGCCGGGGTTCTCGTCGCTGATCCTCGATTCGATGCGGGTGTGCCTCGAGCACCACATGAACTTCGACCGCACCGGCTATCCCGAGATCCAGGCCAAGTGGGGCCAGTCGACCATGTCGCGCATCGTCGCGGTGGCCGACTGCTTCGACGCCATCACCGCCCATCGCGCCTACCACAAGCGCCCGCGCAGCGCGTTCGAGGGGCTGCAGTACATGCTGGGGCCGTCGCGGGTCCAGTTCGACCCGATGTCGCTGTGGGCGCTGGTCAAGACCGTGGGGCTCTACCCGGCCGGCACGCTGCTCCTCACCGCCTCGAACCACGTGGTGCTGAGCCTCAGCCCCAACCCCAGGGATCTGCGCCGCCCGCACTGCCGGGTGCTGGTGCTGCCCGACGGCACCGTGCTCCCCGAGGATCAGGTGGTCACCTGGGACCCGATGCCCCGCGAGGACAGCGCCGTGCGCGTGCTGCCCCCCCAGGACTTCCAGGGCACGGAGCAGATGCTGGCGGCCTGATCTCGGCCGGATGGCAACACGAACGGGCGACACCTGCTGGTGCCGCCCGTCGTGCCTGGTGAGTCAACCACGCAGCCCTGGACGCTCCCCGTCTCCAGCCGCGTCAGTCGGACCCACACATCGTTCAGACCTCAGCGATCGTCGTCGTCGTCCCAGTCGCCGCGATCGCACCAGCGGCCGTCGCTCCAGGCGCGCTCACCGATGCAGCGTCCGCTGCGCTCGTCAATGACGCGCACGATCGCGGGGTGACGCTCGAAGCGCAGGTGCTCGTCGTAGGCCTCGAGCGAGTAGAAGCGCTCGTGGCACCAGGGGTCGTAGTAGTACTCACACGGCGGGGGCGGTGGCACCGGACACACCGGGGGCGCCGCGACCACCACCGGGTGAGGCTGCACGGCCTGCGCCAGCGCGGTGCCGACGATGATGCCGCCGACGAAGCTGGCGAAGGTGGGGGCGCCGTAGGAGTGACCCGACCAGCAGACCGGCGCGGGCGCCACGGCCACCGTGCGCACGACGCGCGGCGGGCCCCAGCCCTTGTAGCGCACCCAGTGGGTGGCCGCCGCGGGCGAGGCGAGGCTCGCCGCGGCCAGGCCGACAGCGACCACGATCACCATAGCGCGAGAAACCTGCCGAGCGAGCCTCATCGTGTCCTCCTGCCGTTGCGGGTCGAGATCAACTCCTGCACACGGGAAGAGCACGCGGCATGCCATCGGCTGGGAACGCGCCAGGTGCTGGTATTTCCGGGGCTTGGCGGGACAGGGGGGCACGGCTCGCGCCCCGGGCTGTGGCGTGGCGGCCACAGCGCGCCACACCCGCGCGACCTCGATCGGCCGCGCGGGCGCGGCGGGAACCGAGGCTAGGGGCGCGTCACGTTGTGGACGCCGCTCACCAGCGTCCAGGTCACCGTGCTCCCCGGCTTGATGGTCACCGAGGCGGGCGCGAAGTTGCTGCCGCCCGAACCCACGGACACGGCCGCGGAGGTGTTCGCCGAGGCCGCGTCGACGATCACATGGCCCACCATGCCGCTGGTGGTATCGGGCGCATGGTGGGTGCAGCGATAGGCGTACTCCCCGCCGGTGTTGAAGGTGTGCGCAAACGGCGCCGCGAGATCGCCGGAGGCGAAGCTCTCGGGCGCAACCGGGCCGGGCATCGGGTTCGTGCCCTTGTCCTTCGATGAGCAGCCGGCGAAGGCGACGGCGCCTCCGAGGGCGACGGCGGCGATCGATGCGGCAAGACGCTGATTCATGCGGGACCTCTCGTGCGGCGGCCGTGAGCGTGGCGCGTGGACGGTACCGGTCGGAACCGCGCGGTCGCGGGACCGCGCTGGCGTTTGGACGCACCCCGTGCCGCGCCGATGCCCGCGAAAACTACCTAGCCCTCAGAACTGGTAGCCGAACGCCAGATCCCACTGCCGTGTCTCGTTGCGCGCTTCGCTGTGGCGCCACTCGCGATCGACTTTGAGGATGAGATCGGGGTGGGGCGCGACCGCGAGCCCCGCGGTCACCACGGTGTGATGATGGGTCGGATCGTCGATCCCGGTGATCACGCCGTCCTGAGTGTCGTACTCCTCGAAGCGCGCCGCCGGCTTGAGCTGCCAGCCGGCGCCGGGCCGGAGCAGCCCGAGCACGTCGACGTCGCCCTCGACATAGCTCCCGAAGAAGTGCTCGCCGAGCCGCTCGACGCCCGCCTGACCCAGCACGTCGGAGAGCTGCTGCGCCTGATCGAGCCGCCCCTCGGCGTACAGGCCGCGCGCCGCGAAGCCGCGCCAGTCGATCGTGCCGTGCACGTCGTACACGGTGACCTGCGAGCGCAGCGTCGCCCCGCCGGGCTGGGGTCGCTGCCAGGCATCGCCCGCGAAGCCCGAGCCGCCCAGCATCAGCCAGCTCAGGCCGCGCCAGTCGAGGCGCCCGGTGAACGCCGGGTGCTCGAAGCGCTGGTCGGATGGGGTCTGGCGGCCGCCGCGGATCGCGCCCTCCGAGGTGAAGCCCGCGGCGTCGAGGCCCTCCATGACGTAGGCGCGCCAGGTGAGTCCCGGGCCGCCGGCGCCGGCGAGCCCGGCGCCGCTCCCGCTCCATACCGTCGGGATGACGAAGCGCTCGACCCCGGGCGGGCGCGCGCCGATGGTGACGGTGGGCTCGTTGTGCTCGTTGCGCAGCCCGAGCGGCACCAGCAGCAAGCCGGCGCGCGCGCCGAGCGCCGGTCGCGGCGCCCACTCGAGGTAGGCGAAATCGAACGCCACCGAGCCGGCGCGCGCCGGATCGGTGGTCTCGAAGTCGAGCGTGGTGGGCGGCGCGTCCTGGGCCCCGACGTGCTCGAGCGCGAGCGCCGAGTTGAGGATCAGGGTGCGGCCGAAGCGATGGCCCAGCACCACCACCTGGCGCATCACGTCGATGCCGTCGGGCTGCGCGGTCGGCGCGCCGTCCTCGCGCCGCGCGTCGGGGCGCTGGACCAGCAGCTCGCCGTAGCCGCCGATGGTCGTGGCGTGCGCCGAGGCGTAGATCTCGCCCGTCACCGGGCCGAGGCCGGCGCGCGCGACGCGCCGCTCGGTCTGGTGTGCGACCGCGGTCCGCAGCGAGTCGCTCCCGCTCGTGAGCGCCCCGGCATGGGCGATCGCGGCCAGCAGCAGGGCGGCCGCGGCGGCCGCGCCGGCCGCGACGTGGCGCCGGCGGCTCACGGGTTGCTCATCCACAGCACGCTCACGTCCGGCTCCTCGCTCACCGCGTCGAGGTTCCACTTCCAGGCATGGATGCCGTCGCTCATGCCCTCGAGCCACAGCACGCCGAAGCCCGGGTTCGCGGCCGCGAAGGCGGCGGCGCGCTGGCGTCCCATCACCAGCAGGGCGACCGCGAGCCCGCGCGCCTCGGTCGCCGAGCGCGACACCACGGTGACCGAGGCCGGCGTGGTGAGCGTCGCGCCGCTGCGCGGATCGAGCACCGGCCCGTAGCGCACCCCGTCGACCACCCGCCCGTCGCCGGGCGGCCCGACCGTGGCGAGCGCCGCGTTGGTGAGCGCGAGGCGGATCGCGGGGCTCGAGGCGTCGCGCGGGCTCGGCACCGTGACCTGCCAGGGCTCGCGGCTCGAGATCGCGAGCTGGTCGCCGCCGAAGCCGATCAGCGCGCGCGCGATGCCGCGCGAGCGCAGCAGCGGCACGATGCGGTCGAGGGCGAAGCCGCGCGCCACATCGTCGAGATCGAGCGCCATCCCCTCGCGGGTGAAGCGCACGGTGCGGGTCGAGGGCTCGTGCACCACGCCATGCCAGTCGACGCGGGCGCGCGCGCGGGCGATCTCGTCGGCCGAGGGCCGGCGCCCCTCGCCGCGCAGGTCCCAGGCGGTGCTGAGCGGCCCGATCGAGGGATCGTAGGCGCCGCCGGTGAGGTCGGCGACGTGCAGCGCCGCGTCCACCGCGTCGTAGAGATCGGCCGAGCAGGTGACGCGCTCGCGCCCCGCCGCGGCGTTCAAGCGCCTGAGCTCGCTCGGATCGCCGCTGAAGCGCAGCACGTCGTCGAGGCGCGCGATCTGGTCGAACGCCGCCTCGATCGCGTCCGCGGTGGCGGCGCTGTCGCGCTTGCCCTGGGCCTGGGCGACGCACTGGACGCCCATCAGCAGGCGGACGCGCAAGACGCTCGCGAGCGGCGGGGCGGCGCCGGGATTCGCCTTGGCGGGAGGCTTGGCCAGGGCGGCGCCCGGGAACAGGAGCAGCAGCATGACGGCGGCGTGCTTCACGACACGGGGCTCCGGGGACCTCGACGATGGTGGCCTGATCTGGTCTAGCTACTCGCATCGGCCGTGCCACGTCAAGCGCTGGAGTGAGCCCGCGCCGTGCCTTGCGTGGGACCGAGAGAGCTCGATACGGGAGCCGGGGCGTGGGGCCGAGGGAGGCGATACGGGGCGCCGGGGTTCGCGCCCCGTATCGAGCTCCCTCGGCCCCACGCCTACTCCGCGCCCACGCAGCCCCGCGTGGAGCTCCTTCAGCCCCACGCCTACGCCCAGCGCCCAGCTTCGCGGTAGAGTCGCCCCATGAACCTCCTGGCGGTCGAGCTCAGCGCGCTGGGCTTTCAGGCCGTCATCACCATCCTGCTCGCCGCGGTGTCCTACCGGCTGTGGACCCAGACCCATCGCCCCTACTTCGCGAGCTGGGCCGGGGCCTGGGCCCTGTACGCCGTGCGGCTCGCCGCCATCTCGGTGTTCCTGGTCACGCGCGACGACTGGTGGCTGTTCGCGCACCAGGCCGTCACCGGGCTCACCGCCCTCCTGCTGTTGTGGGCCGCGATCCAGTTCTCGCTCAACCGCCCCTGGCACCGGCGCTACCTTTGGCTTGCGGTGCTGCCGGTGGTGTGGGGGGCGATCGCGATCTTCGCCATCCGCGACTTCGTGGTGGGCGGCATCACCGCCGCAGCGCTGCTGTCCGCGGTCACGCTGTGGACCGGCGTGGTGTTCTTCCGCTACTGGCGCCGCACCCGCTCCGCCGGCGCCGGCGTGCTGTCGCTGACCTTCACGCTGTGGGGGCTGCACCATCTCGACTACCCGCTGCTGCGCTTCCTGGGCTCGAGCGTGCTGTTCGGGGTCTACGCCGACGTGCTGTTCATCGTCGCCACCGCGGTCGGCACCATGTTCATGGTGCTGAGCGAGGGTCGCCACGCGCTGGCGGCGCGCGCCACCCAGCTCGAGCAGCTCACCCGCCTGCTGCTGCGCGCCCAGGAGGACGAGCGGCGGCGCATCGCGCGCGAGCTGCACGACGAGGCCGGGCAGGTGCTGACCGCGGTCAAGATCGAGCTCGACCTCGAGGGCCGCAGCGAGGCGAGCGAGATGGTGGGCCGGGCGCTCGCCCAGGTGCGCGACCTGAGCAACCTGCTGCGCCCCACGGTGCTCGATGACCTGGGGCTGATCCCCGCGTTGCGCGGGCTGTGCGAGGACTTCACCCGCCGCACCCACATCGATGCGGCGCTCGAGGCCGAGGACCCGACGCGTCCCTTCAGCCCGGAGGAGGAGGTGGTGATCTACCGCGTGGTCCAGGAGGCGCTCACCAACGTGGCCCGCCACGCCGAGGCCACCGCGGCGCGGGTGCGTCTCGCCACCGAGCACGAGACCACGCGGCTGATCGTCGAGGACAACGGCCGCGGCCTGAGCGGCGACCTGACGCCCCACCTCGGTCTGCTCGGCATCCGCGAGCGCGTCACGGCGCTGGGCGGCTCGGTGAACATCGGCGCGCCCCGGGGGGCGGGCTTCCGGATCGAGGCCCTGATCCCGGCCGGGGGCGCGGCATGACGCCGGTCGCCACGACGCGGGTGCTGCTCGCCGACGACCACACCCTGGTGCGCGCCGGCGTGCGCCGCATCCTCGAGGCGCAGGCCGGCTTCGCGGTGGTGGGCGAGGTGGCCGACGGGCACGCCGCGCTCGCCGCGCTCAAGACCCAGCCGGCCGACGTGCTGGTGCTCGACCTCACCATGCCGGGCGGGGACGGCTTCGACGTGCTGCGCCGCGCCAAGACCATCCGGCCCGAGCTCAAGGTGCTGGTGCTCACCATGCACGCGAGCCCCGAGTACGTGTCGCGCGCGGTGCGCGAAGGGGCCGATGGCTATCTGCTCAAGGACTCGGCGGTGCAGGACCTGGTCGCCGCGATCCAGGCGGTGATGGCGGGACGCGAATACTACAGCCCGCCGGTGCAGCGCGAGCTGAGCGCCATGGTGCGCGGCACCACCGGCGGCAAACGGCGGATCGAACCCATCACCGACCGCGAGCGTGAGGTGCTCAAGCTGGTGGCCGAGGGGCTCTCGACCAAGGAGATCGCCACCCGCCTCGACATCAGCACCCGCACGGTCGAGACCCACCGCGCCAACCTGATGCGGAAGCTGGGATTGCACTCGGTCGCCCGGCTCACCCAGTACGCCATCCGCGAGGGGCTGATCGACGCCCCGTAGCCTTATGGCGTGCGTAGAACTACGGACGCCGCTCCGCAGCATTGCGAATAGTTTCACAAGCCACGATCGCCGAGATTGTGGGCATGACGCGGAACGGCCGAGTGTCACCGCGAGCATCCCTTTGCCCATCACGGGTGATGGCGGCGTTGCTCGCGTGCTGCCTCGCCTCCGCGCCGGCGACCGCGGGAGAGCCGGCCGCCGCGGACACGACGGCAACCCCTGAGCCGTCATCCGCGCCCGCGGCTTCGCCGGACTCGTCCGCGACGCATGCGGCAGCGTCCGGTTCCCCCGCGGCGCGCGATTCGAGCGCGGCCCCGGTGCACGGCACCGGCGCCGGCGCTGCCGCTGCCCCGGCTGCCGCTTCCACCACGGCGCACGCCTCCGCCGCGCCCGTCGTCGCCGGCGCCCCCGGCGCGACCGCGCGGCGCGGCGTCGCCGACACCATCACCGTGCTGCCCACGGTGCGCGTCGATCAGGCGCGCACCCCGGCGCCGCGCAACACCGCGACCACGGTGCGGCTCGAGCGTGCGGGCGTCACCCGGTTCCTGCCCGCCAACGTCAACGACGCGCTCACCGCCGTGCCGGGCGTCGATCTGGTCAAAATGGGCGCCTGGGCCTCGCAGGTGTCGCTGCGCGGGCTGTCGGGCGATCGCGTGCTGGTCATGGTCGACGGGGTGCGGCTCAACAGCGCGCGCGGCCACGGCGGCCAGACGTCGCTGGTGTCGATCGACCGCATCGACGCGGTCGAGCTGACGCCGGGCGCGACCAGCGCCCGCTACGGCTCGGACGCGCTCGGCGGGGTAGTCAACGTGGTCACCCACCGCAGCCTGTTCCAGTCGAAGCCATCGGCCAGCCTGACCTTCAGCGCCCGCGGCGCCGAGCCCGGCGACGGCAACGCGCAGTTCATGCGCGGCCAGGTGCGCGCCCCGCACCTCGGGCTCGAGGTCGCGGGCGGCATGGGCGCGCTGGATGCGCTGGTCACCCCGAACGGGACCCTGCCCAACAGCGGCTATCACGAGAACAACGTCTCGGCGCGCGCCGCGGCCCAGCTCGGCCGCCTGGGACTCGATTTCGAGCACGCCTACGAGGCGGCGCACGACGTCGGCCTGCCGGTGTTCAACGGCGGGGCGGGGTTCGCGACCTCGACCGGCACCGAGGCGTCCTATCCGCTGCAGAGCCGCGACGCCGACCGGCTGGAGCTGTCGGCGGCGGGGACCGGCCGCTGGCCCGACGCCCGGGTGCTGGGCGTGATCCAGACCCAGCGCACTTATTTCGACGAGACCTCGACCGACAGCACGAAGTTCGGCGGACGCCTGGTGCGCACCTCGGCCAACACCGCCGACGATCACGTCACCCAGCACAGCGCCGGGGTCCAGCCGTTCGTCACCTTCTCCGGCCCCCTCGGCGTCCGGCTGAGCGGCGAGTACCGCGAGGAGACCGCGGGCGGACCGCGGCTCACCGTGAAACGCCCCACCACCTATCCGATCGTCGGCCCGCCGATCGGCCAGCCCCCGATCACGAGCCCGGGCGAGAGCGTGCCGCCGGCGTGGCGCACCACCTGGTCGGGCGGCGCGTTCGTGAGCCCGGTGGTCGCGACCGTGCGGGTCGAGAGCGGGCTGCGCTACGAGTGGGTGCGCGCGCACGCCGACTCCACGGAGTTCTCGACCACGGCAGCGCGCGAGGACGTGAACCAGCGCTGGACCGGCGAGGGCACGCTGTCGCGCGCGCTCGGCCCGGTCGAGCCCTACGTCCACGCCGCCACCGGATTCCGGGCCCCGAACCTCGACGAGCTCTACTACAACGACGACATCCACGGGGGCCTGCGGCTCTATGGCAACCCCGACCTGGTGCCGGAGACCAGCCGTTCCTACGAGGTCGGGCTGCGCTCGACCGAACGCGCCGGCGAGTGGCTGCCCGAGGCGCGGGTCTCGGTCTATCGCAACGACGTGCAGGACCTGATCTCGTTCAAGTACGTGACCACCGTCAACCTCGTGCCGCGCTTCCAGTACGTGAACGTCGAGGATGCGCGCATCCAGGGCATCGAGGGCATGGCCAGGATCCGGATCCGGCAGGTCGGCCTGGCACTCAACGCCGGCTTCCCGAGCGGGATCAACACCCACACCGGCGAGCACCTGCTCGACATCGGCGTCGGGCGGGTGACCGCCGATCTCATGGTGCCGGTGCCGCGCCTGCTGCCGATGGGCCAGGTCTCGGCGCGGCTGCGCTGGAACGACGCGGTGCAGGCGATGGATCCGCAGCTCCAGCTGCTGACCCGCCCGCCGTCGTGGGTGGCGTCGATCGAGGCCGCGGCGGTCACCGGCTCGCTGCGCACCGTGTTCGCGGTGCGAAACGTCTTCAACGCCTACTACTTCGAGCCGCTGAGCTTCATCCCCGAACCCGGCCGCACCTACAGCCTCGCGGTGCGCGGCAACTTCAACGTCCCGCTCGGGCTGGGGCGGAAAGGCCCATGACCATGCGTTCCCGGCTGCTGATGCTCACCGGCCTCGCGCTGCTGCTCCCGGCGGCCGCCGGCACGCGACCGATCTCGAGCGATCCGGAGCGCGCGCGCCCGTGGCTGCCCGAGGACGGCATCCGCCCGGTGGCGGCGCGCGCCGCCCAATCCCCCGCCAATCCGGCGCGCGCCGCCGCGATCACGTTCTTCAGCGTGCCGCTGCCGGCCGGCGCCACCCAGGTCGACTCGACCTACTACGACCTCCAGGATCTGGGCTCGATGGGCGAGCGCATCGTCACCCCGGCCGACGGCAGCGTGCACGTCACCTGGGAGGACGATCTCTGCAATCTCGACGCGGCCGGCTGCCCGCCCAACGTCAACGCGGTCCAGCCCTATCCGCAGCGCGGCATGGCCTACGCGTTCCGCAGCCCGGCCGGCACTTGGAACGCGGTCGGCAAGGTGCAGGACCCGTCGGTGTGGGGCTGCTGCCTCACCGAGCACTTCGGCGGTTTCGGCACCATCGCCGTGGTGCCCGGCGGCCGCGCGGCGATCTCGCAGGCGGTCAACGAGGAGGGCTGCGATCTGCGCGGCAACTTCTACCTCGAGGCCGGTCCCGGCAGCGCGACCTGGAACGAGTACCTGACGCCGATCGTGAGCCCCAGCAACCTGTTCCCGCAGATCGTATCGCTCCCCAACGGCTCCTTCGACGTGCTGGGCGAGGTGCCGAAGACCAGCGGCTGCACGCACTGTGGCGTGACCGACATCCGGGTGAGCCGCCTCGCCGCCGCCGGGACGGCATTCGTGTGCCCGACCGGCTGGCAGTGCGGCGCCTGGACCAGCGTCGTCAACATGGCAATGTTTCGAGGCGGCTACTCGGGCTTCCCGAGCGAGGCCGCGGCAGCGGACGGGCGCGTTGGCATCGCCGTGACCGACGACGGCGGCAACGCGTGGCTCATCGAGTCACGCGACGGAACATTCGCCGCCGGCACGATCACGATCCGCAACCTGACCGGGAACACCGACGCGACGGTCAGCGCGCCCGATTCCACCTCCACCCAGTACCGGCCCTATATCAATTGCTACCTGGCCTACAACGACACCACGCCCAACGTGGTGTGGGCCGAGCGCCAGGCGCGCAAGGTCTCGGGCACCATCTACTTCATCGACTGGCGCAGCCGCGTCCGCCACTGGAGCTCGACCGAGGGCCTCTCCACCGTGCGCCAGGTGCAGGCCGGCGAGGCCGACTCCTACCAGAACGTCTACAACGGCTACTCCGGGCCGATCGCGGGCTTCAATCATCTGTCGGTCGACTGGCCCCAGGTCGGCTTCTCGGTCGACGGCACCGAGACCTATGTGGTGTGGACGCGCTTCCTCGACAGCCAGGTCGATCCCACCGCCGACGCCGGGCAGCCCGGCTTCGTGACCGGCGTGGGCTTCGGCGACATCGTCGCCAGCGTCCACCGCCAGGGCGGCGGGTGGTCGGCCCAGCAGAACCTCACCGCCACACCAAGCGCCGACGACCGCTACCCGTCAATCCCGGTGCGCGGCAACCTGCCGGGCAAGATCCAGCTGATCTATCAGTCCTCGGCCACCAACCAGGCCGGGGTCATCCAGGGGCAGGATCGCGGCACCACGCCGGTCAACCTGGTGCGGCGCATCGTCTACCTCGAGACGCCGCTCGCTGCGTCGGTGCTCGCGGTCGGCGATCCCGCACCGGGCGCCGGCCCCGCGGCGCTCCGCATCGCGCCCAACCCGGCGCGCGGCCCGGTGCGCTTCACGCTGCCGGCCGGCGCCCGGGCGGTGGCGGTCAACGTGTACTCGGTCAACGGCGCGCTGGTCGCGCGGGTGCCGGTCGGCACCGGCGGCGAGGCGCTGTGGGACGGCCGTGATCGCGACGCGCGACCGCTCCCGAGCGGTGTCTACCTGGCGCGCGTGGAGGGCTCCGGCCCGGCCTCGAAGCTCCTGTTCCTGCGCTGACGTCTCCAGTCCGGCCGGCGGCTCCCATCGTCGCCCCGGCCGGCGAGTCTCGACGGTGGTAACGATGCGGAGTTCCCCCTATGAAGCTTGCGAAGAGTCTGATCCTCTGCGCCCTGATGGGCGCGCTGCTCGCCAGTCCGGCCGGCGCCGGGGTGCGTGAAGAGCACGTCACCGGCGGCGTGCTCAATCTGGTCTGGGTGCCGGGCCTGACGCTGCCCAACGGCGACGTGCTGCCCAACGTCATGAACGCCGCGATCCTCGACCCCGCCGATCCGGCCTACGCCAATCCCTCCGGCGACCACACCGTCGGCGTGGCGACCAACTCGGCGGCGCCCGACAGCGGCGGTGCGATCCTCACCTGCACCGAGCCCGCCGGGCTCGCCGACTACAGCTGGGAGGCGTGGATGTTCACCGGCGCCGGCAACACCCGGCGCGGGCTGGTGGTGCGGGCCGATCCCACCAACCACTTCCAGTCCTGCTACCAGTTCGTGATCCAGTCCGGGCTGTTCCAGATCAACTTCCGCAAGCTGGTCAACGCCGCGCCCACCACGCTCGCGACCTGGTTCGCGACCGCGCTGCCCGCCGGATCGGTCCAGCCCAACACCTGGCACAAGCTCAAGGTGGTGGCGATGAACAACGGCTTCCAGTGCTTCTGGGACGACTTCGAGCTGACCGGCGGGATCCCGATCATCGACATGTCGGCGCCGGTACTCACCACCGGCTGGGTGGGGGCGTACAACTTCCGCTTCGATCTCGGCGACATCCCGGTCTACTTCGACGACCTGATCCTGAACGAAGCCGGCCCGACGCCGACCCACAAGGCGTCGTGGGGGGCGCTCAAGGCGCTGTACCGCTAGCCCTTCCTCGCCCGTCCCGGGAGCACGTGATCGGCGCGCTCCGCGGCCTCGATCAGCGAGCGCGGAGCGCGCACCTCCATCGCCATCAGAGCGTGGGACAGGGTCTTGCCCTGGGCGTCGAGGCGCAGTGAGACGGTGCCGCCGCCACCCAGCGAGCCGGGGAGCAGGAAGTTGAGCGCCCACAGGTTCGGGACCTCGTGGCGCTCGACCCGGCCGCGGCAGATGCCCCTGAAATGCCGCTGCACCCGCGCCGCGGTGAGCGTGCGCTTGAGCCACGGGTAGATCTCGGGGGCGCGCGCGATCACCCCGATGTTGCAGGTGTCCCCCTTGTCGCCGCTGCGCGCGTGGGCGAGGCGCGAGAGCGGTACCGGGAGCGGGCGCACGCCGCCGCGCGCCCGGGGCCAGGCGATGCGCTTGAGCGCCGGGGGCGGCACGGCGCGCGCGATCGGCGTCGGCCACTCGAGCGGGCGCTCGCCGTCGCGGGTGACGAGCCGCGGCTTGACGCGCTCGCGCGGCACCAGCGCCGGCCAGTAGGCCACCACCTCCTGGGATTGCGGGCGGCCGCCGGTGACCGCCACCCCCGGCGGACCGGAGAGAATGATCGCCGGCACCATCTTGGAGAAGGCCTCGATCTTCGCCGGCTCGGGATCGCGCACCGACAGGCGCAGCAGCACCTCGGGCGGATCCGAGGGCGGCGCCAGCGGGCCCCAGCACGCCGAGTGCCCGACCAGCTCGGTGTGGGTTTCGGTGAACTCGAGCCCGAGCCGCTTCCAGAACAACCCGGCGAACGCGCGCGCCTTGGCGGCCGCCTCGGGCGCCGAGATGATGAGCGTGCCGCTCGCCTTCCAGCCGTCGAAGTACGAGGCGCTGACCTTGAGCGAGCCGGGGGCCGGACGGCCGCGCACCCCCCAGACCCGCACCCGGTCGCGGCCCGCCTGCTCGAGCCTGATTGAGCCGAAATCGGCCACCACGTCGGGCGTGATGTAGGAGCGCGGGTCGCCCATCTCGTACACCAGCTGCTCCTTGACGGTGCGCACCGTGACCGCGCCGCCGGTGCCGGGGTGCTTGGTGACCACGAACGAGCCGTCGGGCGAGACCTCGAGCAGCGGATAGCCGATGCGCTCGAGGTGGGGCACGCAGCGCCAGTCGCTGAAGTTGCCGCCGGTCGACTGCGCCCCGCACTCGACGATGTGCCCGGCCACGATCCCGGACGCCAGCCGGTCCCAGTCGTCGGGCGCCCAGTCGAAGGCATGGATCATGGGGGCCAAGGTGATGCCGGTGTCGGTGCAGCGGCCGGTGACCACGATCTGGGCCCCGCTGCGCAGCGCCTCGACCACCGGCCAGGCGCCGAAGTAGGCGTTGGCCGAGGACACCCGGTCGCGCACCCGGGCGAACGGCAGCCCGTCCTCCATGTTGTCGAGCGTGACCCCGAGCGCGTTCAGCTCGCCGAGGCGGTCGAGCAGGTCGTCGCCCACCACCGCGGCGACCTCGAGCGGCTTGGCGTGGAGCCTGGCCATCTCAAGCAGCGCACTGCGGCATCCGAACGGATTCACCCCGCCGGCGTTCGAGATCACCTTGACGCCGCGCTCGACGATCGCGGTCAGGGCCTGCTCGACCTGGGTCACGAAGTCGCGGGCGTAGCCGGCGCGCGGGTCGCGCGAGCGCTGCTTCTGCATGATCGACATCGTGATCTCGGCCAGGAAATCGAGGGTCACGACGTCGACGGGACCGAGCTCGATCTGGCGGCGGAACTGCGACAGATCGTCGCCCCAGTAGCCTCCGGCGTTGGCGATGCGAAGCGGGTCGGCCATGGCGCGCGATGATAGCAGAGGGCTCCCGGACGGCCCGATCGAGGGAGCAGGTCATCCGCGAAGTCACGTTCATGACGCCATCGCGTGGTTGGTTCTTGACGCTGCGCGCGTGCGCTGCGTACCGTTATTGTGTGGTAGCCCTGCTCATCGTTCTCACGGCCATCGGCGGGGGCGCGGCCCGCCTGCCGGCGGCCGCGGCCCCTGCTCCTGCGTTGCTCGCGGCCGACAGCGCGCTCACCGCCCCGGCGCGCGAGGATTCGATCCCGGTTCCGCCGCCGCAGGATTCGCTGGTCACCGTGCCGGCGCCCCGCGAGACCACCCTGGCCGCCCCGGCCGGTCGCGACACCGCCCGCGCCGTGCCCGCGCCCCCCGACACCGCGCGCGCCGCGCCGGCGCCCCGCGACACCGTCTCGCACTGGGCGCTGGTGCTCTCGGGCGGCGTGGCGCGCGGGTTCGCTCAGGTCGGCGTGCTGCGCGCGCTCGAAGAGGAGGGCCTGCACCCCGATCTGGTCGTCGGCTCGAGCATGGGCGGGCTGCTGGGCGCCCTTTACGCCAGCGGCTACTCGAGCCGCGAGATCGAGCGCATCGCCGCCCACACCGACTGGAGCGGCATCTTCGGGCCGCGCACCGACGCCTACGGCTGGCGCGATCAGGTGCGGCCGCGGCCGTGGCTGCGGATGGTGGGCGTGCACGGCGGGCTGCGCTTTCCCTCCGGGCTGGTCGACGACTCGGGCCTGAACCACATGCTGTCGGGGCTGTTCCTCGACGCCGACGCGGCGAGCGGCGGCGACTTCGACCGCCTGCCGGTCCGCTTCCGCACCGTCGGCACCGACCTCGCCACCGGGCGCTGGATCATGCTGTCGCACGGCGGTCTGGCGCGCGCCGTGCGGGCCACGATCGGGCTGCCGCTGGTGTTTCAGCCGGTGGCGTTCGACGGCCACCTGCTGGTCGACGGCGGCATGTCGGCGAACCTGCCGCTCGACCTGGCGCGAGAGGCGGGGGCCACCCGGCTGCTGGCGATCGACGTGGCGGTTCCGCCGCCCCGGCTCGACGAGAACACGCCGGGGTGGGTGGTCGCACTCCAGGTCTTCGACATGATCAACAAGCGCGGGCAGCGCGACACCCTCATGGCCGGGGACACCCTGGTGTGGCTCAAGCTCCCCGGCATCTCGGCGACCGACTTCTCGGGCGCGGACAGCATCATCCAGCGCGGCTACGACGAGGCGCGCGATCCCGTCCACCGCTGGGCGCTCGCCACCGGCCTGCCGCGCTCCTACGCGCCCCCGCAGCGGGTGGTGTCGACCATGCCGCCGCTCGCGGAGGCGATCGAGTGGCGCGGCGGTCCGGTGGCGCGCGCCAGCACCGCCCGCGCCGTGCTGGGGAAGATGCCGGCCGGATCGTTCGAGCCCCATGAGCTGGAGCCGGCGCTCGACCGGCTGCAGCGCTCGGGGCTGTTCGACGAGCAATGGCCCTCGCTCGAAGCGCACGGCGACTCGACCACGCTGGTGCTCGACGTGCGCGAGAAGCCGCCCACCGAGCTCAGCGTCGCCGCCGCGCTGGACAACGACCAGGGCGGCCGGCTGTGGGCCGGGGTCGACTACCGCCCGGTCAAGGGCCCGCTGCCGGCGCTGGTGCGCGTCGACGGCGCGATCCGCCAGCTGGGCTGGGACTTGAACCTGAGCGCCGAGCCCTACGCGCTCGACCGCGGCGCGACCGGCTGGTTCGCGCGCGCCACCCAGCGCTTCACCAACACCCGCATCTACGAGAACGGCGGGGTCCAGAGCCTGCTCGGCACCGACCGCAGCGAAGCGCTGCTCGGGGGACAGCTAGGGCTGTGGGGCCGCCAGGTGGTGCAGGCGGGCGGCGGCTGGGCCCAGACCTCGGGCCCCGGGCCGCTGTGGCACGGGGCGCTGCTCGCCGCCCGCACCGAGGGCACCGGGGCGTCGCACCGGCTGGTCGAGGGGGAGTGGGCGATCGGCGAGGAGGGCTACTCGCGGCTCAATGCCTGGTTCGACGCCAGCATCAAGACCGGCAACCTGATCATTCGTCCCGGTCTGCGCGCCGCGGCGGTCTACGGCACGCCGCCCATCGACGCCCTGCCGGGCCTCGGCGGGCCCGAGACCCTCGCCGGGCTCCACATCGACGAGTGGCTCGGGCATCGGATGGGCGCCTTCGAGTTGCGCGTCGCGCGCGAGTTCTCGGGAGTGTTCAGCCTCTACGCCGCCGGGCAGGGCGGCGTGATCGAGCAGCCGGTCGGCGGTGTCGACCTCGGCAACGCGCCGCGCATCGCCTTCGTCGTCGGTGGGGAGGTCACGACTCCGCTGGGGCCGGTGCGGGCCTCGTGGGGACGCACCGAGTCGGGCCGGGAGCGGGTCGACCTGCTGCTCGGCGAGCGCTTCTGATCCCCGCCGTTCGCCCGCCCCGCCAGCGGGTTGGAACGACCTCAGGACGCGCGCCCCCCGCGTTGCCGCATCCCGGCGGCGATGCTACCTTCACGCGGTAGCGCCCGAGTCGATCCTGCGACGCGCCGGCTCCGCCGCCCTGGGCGCCCGGCCATGCACGCACTCATCCGAGGTGCCTTCATGCCTGCCACGGCCCGCACGCTCACGCTTGCCGACGCCGCGCTGCCCCGCGCCGACTTCCTTCGCAATGCCGCGCTGATCGCGGGCGCGAGCCTGTTCACCGCGCTCGCCGCGCGCATCGCCATCCCGCTGCCGTGGTCGCCGGTGCCGGTCACCGGACAGACGCTGGCGGTGCTGCTCACCGGCATGACGCTGGGCGCGAGGCGCGGCTTCCTGGCGCTCGTGCTCTACCTCGCCGAGGGCCTCGCCGGGCTGCCGGTGTTCGCGGGCGGCGCCGCCGGTCCGGGAGCGCTGCTCGGCCCGAGCGGCGGCTACCTGATGGCGTTCCCGCTCGCCGCCGCGCTGACCGGCGCGCTCGCCGAGCGCGGCTGGGACCGGCGCTTCGTCACCGCGTTCGCCGCCATGCTCGCCGGCAGCGCGGTCATCTTCGCCGGCGGCCTCGCCTGGCTCGCGCGTTTCGTGCCCGCCGGGCAGCTGCTCGCGGCCGGCCTGATCCCGTTCGTTCCCGGCGACATCCTCAAGACATCGCTCGCCGCGGCGGCGCTCCCTGGCGCCTGGCGGCTGGCTCACGGGCGGTGGTCGGCGCGCTGATTGGAGCGGTGGTTCCGTGACGGTCCACACGATTACCGTTCTGGGCGCCGGGATCATGGGGCGGGGCATCGCCTACGCCTCGGCCTGGGGTGGATTCCGCACCGTGCTCCAGGACACGAGCCAGGAGGCGCTCGACCGCGCCACCTCCGAGATCACGGCGTTGTTCGAGAAGGGCGTGGCGACCGGCAAGCTCGTCGAGGCCGACGCGGTCGCGGCGCGCAAGCGCATCTCGACCGCACGGGCGCTCGAAGAGTCGGCGCGCGAGGCCGACCTGGTCGTCGAGGCGGTGCCGGAGTCGATCGAGCTCAAGGTTCAGATCTTCGCCGCCCTCGACCGCGCCACGCGGCCGGGCGCGGTGCTGGCCTCCAACACCTCGTCGCTGTCGATCACCGAGATGGCGGCGGTGACCCGGCGTCCGCAGCACGTGCTGGGCATGCACTTCTTCAATCCGGTCCATCGCATGAAGCTGCTCGAGGTGGTGCGCGGGCTCGAGACCGGCGACGACGCGATCGCCACCGCCCTGATGGTGGGTGAGAAGATGGGCAAGGAAGGGGTGGTGGTGCGCGAGTCCCCGGGGTTCGTCACCAGCCGCATCAACGCGATGATCGGCAACGAAGCGTTCTACATGCTGCAGGAGGGGGTGGCGAGCGCGCGCGACATCGACAAGGCGCTGAAGCTCGGCCTCAACCACCCGATGGGGCCCTTCGAGCTGGTCGATCTGGTGGGGCTCGACACCCGGTTGTCGATCCTGCGCTTCCTGCACCGCACGCTGGGCGAGAAGTTCCGCCCCTGCCCGCTCATGGAGCAGTACGTCGCCGCCGGGCGGCTGGGGCGGAAGAGCGGGCGCGGCGTGTACGAGTACCCGGCCTCGTGAGCCCGCGCGCGAAAGCCGGCCGCGGCGGCGGCGCGAGGAAGCCCGGGCGCGCGCGGGCACGGGGGGCGACGAGGGCCACCGCGCGGGTCGCGAGGGCCCGCGGGCGCGCCGGCGCGGCGCCCCCGGCGAAGCGCGCGGCGGCGGCCGGTGCGAGCACCCGGAAGGGCGCGAAGCGCGGTGGGCTCGCGCTGGTGCCGAAGGCGGCCCGGCGCCCGCCCACCACCCCGGCGTTCCCCCAGACCGAGGGGGCGTCGAGCAAGCAGCTGGTGATGTTCCGGCTCCTCAAGGCGCGCGCCCAGGTGCTGGCCGCGATTCAGGGGCTGGCGGCGGGCGTCGCGGAGCGGCCGCTCGGCGAGGGCCGGTGGAACGTGCGCCAGATCGTGCTCCACCTGTGCTCCCGCGACCGCGCGCGCCTGCGCGAGTTCGAGGCCGCGCTGCGCGGGGTGCCGGTGTCGTGGCAGGATCTCGACGACGAGGAGATGGCGCGCCTCAACGCCTCCGAGGTGGGAGCGATCGCACACCTCGGCTGGGACGAGGCCCTGCGGCTGCTCCACTCGACCCGCCAGGCGCTGATCGAGGCGATCGAGGGAGTGCCCGACGAGCCGGTCGAGGTGTGGGGGCCCGGCCATCCGTTCGGCTGGATGCTCCACGCGCTGCCGGGCCACGATGAGCATCATGCCGCCACGATCAAGCAATGGCGCGCCGAGAGCGGCGCGTGAGCCCCATCCCGCGGAGACCCACATGACCGAAACGCTGGCGCCGCTCAAGCCGGGCAAGCTGATCATCGACGGGCAGGCCGTCGACGCGGCCTCGGGTCGCACCTTCACGACCTCGAACCCGGCCACCGAGGAGCCGATCTGCGCGGTCGCCGAGGCCGGAGTCGAGGACGTCGATCGCGCGGTGCGCGCCGCGCGCGCCGCGTTCGAGAGCGGACCGTGGCCGAAGATGAAGCCGGCCGAGCGCCAGCGCATCCTGTCGCGCCTCGGCGATCTGGTGCTGGAGCGCGGCGACGAGCTGGCGCGGCTCGAGACCCTCGACAACGGCAAGCCGATCTTCGAATCGCGCCAGATCGACGTGCCGATGGTCGCCAACTGCTTCCATTACTTCGCGGGCTGGGCCACCAAGCTGGCGGGCGAGACGCTGCCGGTGAGCCCGGCGTTCTTCACCTACACCCTGCGCGAGCCGCTCGGCGTGGTGGCGGGGATCATCCCCTGGAACTTCCCGATGATCATGGTGGGCTGGAAGGCGGCCCCGGCGCTGGCGGCCGGCAACTGCGTGGTGCTCAAGCCCGCCGAGCTCACGCCGCTCACCGCCATCCGCATCGCCGAGCTGGGGCTCGAGGCCGGGCTGCCGCCCGGAGTGCTCAACGTGCTGCCCGGCAAGGGCGCGATCGCCGGCGAGGCGCTGGTGCGCCACCCGGGGGTCGACAAGGTCACCTTCACGGGCTCGACCGAGGTCGGGCGCCACATCATGAAGACCGCCGCCGACACGGTGAAGAAGGTGACGCTCGAGCTGGGCGGCAAGTCACCCAACATCGTGTTCGCCGACGCCGATCTCGAGTCGGCGCTGCGCGGCGCCACCACCGGCATCTTCTACGGCAAGGGCGAGGTGTGCGCGGCCGGGTCGCGGCTGCTGGTCGAGGCGTCGATCCACGACGAGTTCGTGGCCCGGCTCGCCGAGCGGGCGAAGAAGCTGCAGCCCGCGGATCCGCTGGATCCCAGGACCCGGCTGGGCGCCCTGGTCAGCGAGGCGCAGATGAAGAAGGTGCTGGGCTACGTCGAGACCGGCACGCGCGAGGGCGCGGCGCTGGTGGCGGGCGGGGCGCGCCAGCCGGTCAACGGTCGCGGCTGGTTCGTCCAGGCCACGGTGCTCGACCAGGTCGAGAACGCCATGACGGTGGCCCAGGAGGAGATCTTCGGTCCGGTGCTGACGGTCATCCGCTTCGCCGACGTCGAGGACGCGATCCGCCAGGCGAACGGCGTGGCCTACGGGCTCGCCGCCGGGGTGTGGACGCGCGACGTCAAGAAGGCGCACGGCGTGGCGCGCCGCCTGCAGGCCGGCACGGTGTGGATCAACGCCTACAACTTCTACGACGCCGGCATGCCGTTCGGCGGTACCAAGGCATCAGGATTCGGTCGCGACCTGGGTCCCGAGTCGCTGCGCGAATATTCCCAGGTCAAGAGCGTGTGGGTCAGCGTCGAATGAGGTCATCATGAGCTCGCTCAAGGAAATCATCGTCTTCACCTCGAACGTGGACGAGATGCGGCGGTTCTACGAGGGCGGCATCGGGCTGGCAGCCGGGCACGCCGGGCCGGGGCGCTGGACCTTCGACACCGCGAGGGCGCGGCTCGCGCTCCACGCGGTGCGCGACAGCGAGGAACGGGAGATCGAGCTCGGCCTCGAGACCGTGGCGCTGGAGGCCGCGATCGGCCGGCTCAAGGCGCGCGGGGTGGAGGTGGGGGAGCTGCGCTCGGGGGCGGGCGGCCGCTGGGTGCGGCTGCGCGACGACGAGGGCAACCGGCTGTCGCTCCGCGAGGCGACCGCGGCGCCGCGCGGCGGCGCCGGCGGCGGCGCCGACCGCACCCCGGCCGTCGCCACGGTGATCGTCAACTGCGCCGACCTGCTGGCGGCGATGGTGTTCTACCGCGACCGGCTGGGGCTCAAGGTGGCCTCGGAGGCGCCGCACTGGGTCGAGCTCGACACCGGCGCCACCCGGCTCGCGCTCCACACCCGCCCGAGCGGGCAGAATCACCCCCTCCACGCCGCGCAGCGCGTCGCCTACTGCCTCGAGAGCCCCGACCTCGATGCGTGGGTCGACGAGATGCGGGCGCGCGGGCTCCACTTCGCGACCGCGCCGATCGAAGAGGATTTCGGGCTCTACGCAGAGGCGCTCGATCCGGACGGCAACATCGTGGTGTTCCGCGAGCCGCGACCGGCGCCGCCGATCGAGGAGGAGCTGGCCGAGGCCTTCGAGTCCGACGAGGTGCCCCACGTGGTGGCGATCCGCAAGCCGGTGCTCAAGGCCGCCCGGGCGGTGAGCCGGGTCGCGCTGCGCCCCGAGTACCACGAAACGAAGGCCGCGAGGCCGCGCCCCGAGTCCGAGATCGAGGCGCCCGAGCCGCGTCCCGCGGTGGCCTCGGTGCGCGGCGCCGGCCCCGAGCACGCCCGCCTCAAGCCGCGCACCAGCCGCGACACCAAGCGCGCCAAGGCCAAGCCGGCGATCGGGCGCCGCCGCAAGGCGGGTCGCGAGGCGCAGACGCGCCAGCAGAGCGCGGCCGCGACCGCATCGCGGAGCAAGCCGGTGAAGCGCGCCGCGGCGCGAGGTACGCGCCGCACATGACGCCCGCCGGCGCGGGCGGTGAAGCCGCGCTCACCCACGTCATCGTCTTCACCGGGGACGTCGCGGGGCTGCGCGCCTTCTACGAGCAGCAGGTGGGGCTGGTCGTGGCGCGCGAGGGACTGGGCTGGGTCGAGCTCGCGCCCGGCGGATGCGCGCTGTGGCTCCATACCCTGGGGCCGCGGCATCGGCGCGAGATCGCGATCGCGCTGCGCCTCGCCGACCTCGAGGGCGCGATCACCGCGCTGCGCGCGGGCGGCGCCGACGTGGGCGAGCGCGACAACGACCCGCTCTTCGGCCGCGTCGCCTGGGTGCGCGATCCCGACGGCCGCCTGGTCGATCTCCACGGCTCGGGCGCGGCGGGCGCGGCGGCCTCAGGCGGTGCGGCGCTCGGCGTGGTGCTGGGCTGCCCCGATCTCGCCGCCACCCGCGCTTTCTACTGCGAGCGGCTGCGTCTGACCGCGCACGTCGACGAGCCCGAGGAGGTGGTGCTCGAGACCGGGGCCGCGCCGCTCGAGCTGCGGCCGGCGGCCGGCGGGCCGGCCGCGCGCGTCCCCGGAACCACGCTCGCGCTCACCGGCCCCGGGGACGCGGCGGCCTACGCGCGCGCGCTCGCCCGGCGCGGGCTGCGTCTGAGCCACGTCGCGCGCGATCGGGCCGACCGCGCCGGCGCCGCGCTGGCGGCCGATCCGGACGGCAACCCGCTGCTGTTGCGCGGCCGTGTGGCGGGGCCGGCTCCGGCGGCCGCGCCTCGCGCCCGCAGCGGCGCCCGCCCTCGCGCCACCAGGCCCGGCGCCGGCGCGCGCAAGCGCGCCACCCCGCCGCGGCGCCGGCTCAAGCCATGAGCGGGCCCCGGGTCCTGCTCGCGGGCGGCGTGCGCACCCCGATCGGCAGCTTCGGCGGGGCGCTCGCCGCATCGTCGGCGGCCGAGCTGGGCGGCCTCGCGGCCCGCGCCGCGCTCGACCGCGCCGGGCTCGGGGCCGCGGCGGTCGACGAGGTGATCTTCGGCCACGCGCGCCAGGCCGGAAACGGCCCCAACCTGGCGCGCCAGGTGGGGCGGCGCGCCGGGCTCGCCGACGAGGTGCCCGCGTTCACGATCAACAAGGCGTGCGCCTCGGGACTCCAGGCGGTGGTGAGCGCGGCGCAGAGCGTGCGGCTCGGCGACGGCGCCGCGATCCTCGCCGGCGGCGTCGAGCACATGTCGAGCATTCCGTTCCTCGCCCTCGACGTGCGGTGGGGGAAGAAGCTGGGCGACGAGCCGCTCGCCGACGCGATGTACCGCGACGGCTACCTGTGCCCGCTGTGCAACCAGCTCATGGGCGAGACCAGCGAGACGCTGGCGACCGAGTACGCGATCGACCGCATCGAGCAGGACGAGTACGCGCTGGCGAGCCACCGGCGCGCCGCCCGCGCCTGGGGCGAGGGCCGCTTCGCGCGCGAGGTAGTGCCGGTGGCGATCGGCGAGGGCCGGCGCGCGGTCACGGTGGCGAAGGACGAGCACTTCCGCGCCGACGCCTCGCTCGAGGCGATGGCGAAGCTCAAGCCGGTGTTCCGCAAGGATGGCACCATCACCGCCGGCAACGCCTCGGCGATCACCGACGGCGCGGCGGCGATCGTGGTGCTGTCCGAAGAGGCCGCCGAGCGCCACCGCGTCGCGCCCCAGGCGGCGCTGCTCGGCTACACCTCGGTGGGCGTCGATCCGGCGCGCATGGGACTCGGGCCGGTGCCGGCGGTGCGCCGGCTGCTCGAGCGCCACCGGCTGAGCCTGGAGCAGGTCGACGTGGTCGAGCTCAACGAGGCGTTCGCCTCGCAGGTGCTGGCCTGCGACCGCGAGCTCCACTTCGACCGCGAGCGCCTCAACGTGAACGGCGGCGGCATCGCCCTCGGGCACCCGACCGGCTGCAGCGGCGCCCGTATCCTGGTCACGCTGCTCGCCGAGCTCGAGCGCGCGAAGGGCCGCTACGGCATCGCGACCCTGTGCGTCTCCGGCGGCCTCGGCATGGCGGTGCTGGTGGAGCGGATGTAGGCGGGCCCTCAGCCCTCCATCTCCTCCAGGGTCTTCGGCCAGTCGGCCTTGAGGAGCCGCGACAGGGCGCGGTCCGCCAGCAGCCGGCCCCCGGTCTGGCAGCGCGCGCAGTAGTTGGTCTCGTGCCCGGCATAGACGATGCGCTGGACCGGCGCGCCGCAGTCGGGGCAGGGCTGCCTGAACCGGCCGTGGACCGCCATCCCGTCGCGAAACGCGGTCACGCGCTCGGGAAAGCCGGCTCCGGTCTCACGCCGCAGCCGCTCGGTCCACTCGCTCAGCACCGCGCGCGTCGCGGTGTAAAGGCGCTCGGCCTCGGCGGCGGAGAGGCGCGAGGTCAGCGTGAGCGGCGAGAGCCGCGCGCGGTGGAGGATCTCGTCCGAGTAGGCGTTCCCGATGCCGCTGAACGCCCGCGGGTCGGTGAGCGCCCGTTTGAGCGTGTGGTTGCCGCGCGCGAGGGCGGCGCCAAACGCCTCGAGCCCGGCCTCGAGCGGCTCGATCCCGCCGGGATCGAGCGCTCGCAGCGCCGCCTCGCCCCGCACCAGGTGGAGCGAGGCCCGTCGCGCCTTCGCGGCCTCGGTGAGCAGCAGCGTTCCGGACGCGAACTGGAAGGCGGCGAGCCCCACCTTGCCGGGCACCCTGGCCCCGGGCGGCCGCCAGTGGAGCCGGCCGGCGATCATCAGATGAATCACCAGAAACAGATCGCCGTCGAGCCGGATGACGATGCGTTTGCCGAGGCGGCGCACCTCGCGCGCGGTCCGGCCCTCGGAGGCTTCGAGCGGCGGATCGACGCTGCGCAGCAGGTTGGGGCCGGTGACCCGGATGCGCTGGAGCTCCACCCCGGCGATGCGGGCGGCGAGGCATTCGCAGTACACGGTGATGTCGGGGAGCTCGGGCACGGTGCGGCAGGGTATCGCATGGCGCCGGCGCGGGGGCGGCGCGCCACCGCTACCCATAGTGACGCGGGCCGACGAGGCGCGGTCATCCGCGCTCCATCGGCCCGCTTAACCGGACGCGCCGCGCGCTGCCACGCGCGGCGGGCCGTCAGCTCAGCAAGTTCACAGTGGCGCTGAAGGGTTCCCCGCGGGCGCCTCGCACATCCGTCCCCCGAGCGTGATGAGTCTGGCGTCCCGCGGGGCCGAGCCCCAATCCGGACTCACGATCGAGCCCGGCTCGACAACACTCACAGCACGGCCCACTGGGCAGACAGTATTAGCCTGTAGTCGAACCTAGTGGGATGTCTCATCTTCGAGTCGGCGGCTGTTGCGCGCCGAAACACGCCGGTTGTATCCTCTTGCCCGATGAGTCGCAGCGTCCCGCCTTGTCCGGGGCGCCCCCCGAGCCCGACATCTCTAATCGTTGCGGAACCCGGAGGATCCGGCGCCGGGTGGCCAGAACCGGAGCGCGTCGCGGAGCCGCCGGCCCGCGGCCCGCGCCGCCGGAGCGCCGCTCGCGACGGATCCCATGGCCGCGGTCGCTCGTTCAAGCGCCGGGTGCTGGTCCTCGACGACGAATGCTCCCGCGGTGAGGCGGTGGTGCGAGCCCTCGCCCCGCGCTGGGAATGCCGCCACGCGCACAGCCTGAACGAGGCGTTCGCGGCGATCGGGAGCTCGCAGTGGGAGGCCGCGGTCGTGGCCTACAGCCTGGGACCGGGGCACAGCGGGCTCGAGCTGCTCCAGGG
>Ga0306921_10001186_pt1 | contig 24860 bp, 24 predicted proteins | sample sta12Cox44000080_FD_203760 | JGI IMG/M metagenome (GOLD analysis project Ga0306921, IMG submission 203760) | Lab enrichment of tropical soil microbial communities from Luquillo Experimental Forest, Puerto Rico - statoxic.12C.oxic.44.000.080 (v2)... | ecosystem: Environmental > Terrestrial >...
CCGTGTGGATGGTAACTCCGCGAGCAGCCATCGCGTGCAGCTCCGGCTCCATGGTCGTGTTGGTCGACGGCACCACTACCGCCATTTTGGCCCGGTAACCGAGCAGATCCGGCACTGAGTTCTCTCTCGTTGGGTTCGAGTCCGCATTTGGTATGATGATAACGCCAAAAATTGCTTGATTCTCACCTCAAAATACGTTACCTTCGTTTGAGCCTGGTCGAATCCGGATCGTCAGCATGCATCTTAGCGCAGTACGGCGGCGAGCGGTTATGCCGAGCTGAAACGACCGTTCAACCTATGGAAGAGTGTTTGCTGCTGATTTGCTGCAGATGCAGCAACTGATAATAATCGAGATAATTTCCGGTTGTAGCAAGAGGGACGCGAAGGTGGCGCCTGTCGACTGAGCGGGCCGGTCGGGCGATTGTACGAATTGATGCGGAACCCGTAAAATGACCGAGGCGGAAGCGGAGTTCAGAGGGATAAGCTGATGCTTGGCAAACCGAATACTGCACTGTCGCAGATTCACATGCAGATCATGTGGAGTCGGTTGATCGCGGTCGTCGAGGAGCAGGCCCAGACCCTGGTGCGCACCGCGTTCTCGACGACGGTGCGTGAGGCGGGCGACCTGTCGGCCGGAGTGTTCGACCGCGACGGCAATATGCTGGCCCAAGCGGTTACCGGCACCCCCGGCCATGTCAATTCGATGGCGGCGGCGGTCAGGCACTTTCTCGATGCCTTCCCGCTGAAAACGATGCGCCCGGGCGACCATTACATCACCAACGACCCATGGCTCACTTGCGGCCACCTGCACGATCTGACGGTGGTCAGCCCAACCTTTCTGCAGGGCGAGGCGGTCGGGCTCTTCGCCAGCACCGTTCACGTCGTCGACATCGGCGGGCTCGGCATGGGTCCCGACGGCCGCCAAGTTTTCGAAGAGGGGTTGTCGATCCCGCTGATGGCCCTAGCCCGCGAAGGCCGGATGAACGACGACCTGCTGCGCGTGATCCGCGCCAATGTGCGCGAGCCGTTGCAGGTCGAAGGCGACGTTTATGCATTGGCCGCGTGCAACGACGAGGGGAGCCGGCGGCTCGTCGAGATGATGGGGGAGTTTGGCATCACCAATCTCGACCGGCTCGGAGACCAAATCATCGAAACCTCGCGCCAGGCGACAATCGAGGCGATCGGCAAGCTAAAGAAGGGGTCCTATCGCAACAGCCTGACGATGGACGGGTTTGACCGCCCATTGACCTTGGCGGCCGAGATGACGATCGGCGCGGACGGCATTCACGTCGACTATACCGGCACTTCGCCGGCGAGCGCTTTCGGCATCAACGTCGTGCTGAATTACACGACCGCCTATACCGCCTTTGGCGTCAAATGTCTGGTCGCCCCTGAGGTGCCGAACAACGCCGGCTCGCTCGCCCCGATCACGGTCAGCGCCCCCGACGGCTCCCTGTTGAACGCCAGGCGCCCACGCGCCGTGGCGGCCCGGCACACGGTGGGCCATATGCTGCCTGATGTCGTCTTCGGTTGCCTGCACCAGGTCATGGATGGCGGCGTGCCGGCCGAAGGCGCCTCCTCCTTGTGGATCCCGCAGATCTATGGCGGCGCCGACGTGCTGGACGAGCTGGGCGCGGAGGAGGGGAGGGCGCCGCCCGACGTCAAGCCCTTCAGCACCGCGATCTTTCATTGCGGCGGGGCTGGCGCGCGCCCGGCCAAGGACGGGCTCGACGTGACCGCGTTTCCTTCCGGCGTGCGGACGATCCCGGTCGAGGCGACCGAGGCGGTGGCACCGGTCCTCTTCCGGCGGCGCGAATTTCGCGAGGGGTCGGGCGGGGCCGGACACTACCGCGGCGGTCTCGGCCAAATCATTGAACTGGGCGGCGCCGACGGCACACCGATCGCGATGCTTTGCAACTTTGAGCGCGTCGGCAACCCAGCACGCGGTCGCGACGGCGGCGGCCAGGGTGCACCGGGGCGGGTCAGTCTCGTTTCGGGCAAGCCGATCGGCGCAAAGGGCCGACAGAGTGTGCCGGGCGGCGATTTCATCCGCCTCGAGCTGCCGGGCGGCGGCGGCTTTGGCGAGCCGGCCGAGCGCGATCCCGACCAGGTCGCGCTCGATGTGGCGGATGGGCTGGTCTCGCGCGAGGCGGCCGAGCGCGACTACCGCGTCGTTCTCACGGCCGACGGCAGCATCGATCGCGCGCGCACGGGGCGGCTCAGGGTGCTGGATGCGACGAGGTAGAGCAGCGGGCGTTACCAGATGACCTGCACACCGTAGGCAGCGAAGACCCGATCGCCCGTAGCGATCGGAATTCCTTCCGCGAGCGCCTGAGCAATCATCATCCGGTCAAACGGATCTCGATGAAGCCGCGGCAGAGCGTCGAACGCGTGTAGATGGGCAAAACTGATCGGCAGCACCTGGAAATTTTCTTCACGGAGTACGGTTTCGAAATCGAATGGGAAATGCAGCTTTTGAAACGAGCGCTTGATCGCAAGCTCCCAAAGCGCGCCGATAGCCACGACCACTTCGTTGGTCACGTCGGCGATCGCGGCGCGGGACCTCGCGGTCAAGCGCGGCTAGTCGGTCACCCACCATACCAAGGCGTTCCCATCGATCAGCAAACGCATCAACAGTCCCAGCGCTCGAACAATTCTTCGATTTCCGTATCCGTGAACTCGAAATCGGGCGCCATCCACACCTTGCCCTTGTAACGGCCCGGCACTCGCGGCTTGCGTTCCTTGGGCACCGGCACAAGCTTGACCAATGGCTCGCGGTTCCGGGCGATTACGATCTCCTCACCGGCGAGCGCGCGTTCGACGAGACGCGAAAGAGAACTCTTGGCCTGATGCATGTTTACGACCTCATCCTAGCTAACCCAGCTAATCATTCCTCTGCCGACGATCGCCGTCAAAACGAATCAGGCGCCCTGGGGCCTGATCGAAAGCAAAGGGCTGCGCCGGCGTGCTGCCGCTCTGCCCCTCAATCCCGCGCCGGCGGGTAGACGCTTCGGCCGGCCGGGCGTAGGGTTTGCCGATGGTGCAACCGCTGGCGCCCTATGCGTCGAAGCCGGAGGAGACTCGCGGGCGGCTCCATCCGGAGCCGGAGCATTCGATGCGATCGCCGTTTCAACGCGATCGCGATCGCATCATTCATTCGACCGCCTTTCGCCGGCTGACCCACAAGACGCAGGTTTTCGTCTATCACGAAGGCGATCATTACCGCACCCGGCTCACGCACAGCCTTGAGGTGGCGCAAATCGCCCGCACGGTCAGCCGCGCACTGGGTCTCGACGAGGATTTGGCCGAAACCCTCGCGCTGGCCCACGATCTCGGGCATACCCCGTTCGGCCATGCGGGTGAGGAAGCGCTCAACGTCGAGATGGCCCGCTTTGGCGGGTTTTCGCACAACGATCAAACCTTGCGCATCCTGACCCGGTTGGAGCGCCGTTACGCCGAATTCGACGGGCTCAATCTGACCTGGGAGTCGCTCGAAGGCATCGTCAAGCACAACGGTCCGTTGCGCGGCCCCGGCATCGATCGGCTGGTGCCGCCGTCCATCGCCGAATACGACCGCTGTTATCCGCTGGCGCTCGATCAGTTCCCAAGTGCCGAGGCGCAGGTCGCCGCACTCGCTGACGACATCGCCTACAACAACCACGATATCGACGACGGCCTGCGGGCCGGGCTGTTTCCGGTCGCCGACCTCGCCGGAGTACCGCTCGCCGGTCCGGTCTTCCAGTCAGTCGCTTCGCGCTATTCGGGGCTCGATGAGCCGCGCCTGATCCACGAAGCAATCCGCCGGCTGATCGATCTGATGGTCGGGGATCTGATCACCGAGACCCGGTCGCGGATTGCCGAGAGCGGGGTCGATTCGGCCGATGCGGTTAGAGCTCTCGGCTCCCCACTTGTCGCCTTCTCCGCCGAGATGCAGCGCAACGACAGGGCATTCAAGGATTTCCTGCTCGAGCGGATGTACCGTCATTACCGCGTCAACCGCATGAGCTCGAAGGCGCGCCGCGTCGTGCACGACCTGTTCGCGCTCTATCTCGCCGAGCCACAGTGCCTGCCGAGCGAGTGGCGCCAGCTTGCCGCGGGTCCTGACGAGCCGCAAACCGCGCGGGTCGCGGCCGACTACCTCGCCGGGATGACCGATCGTTTTGCACTCGACGAGCACCATCGTTTGTTTGATACCTATTCCGCGACATGACCAATATTTTCAATGACTTTCGCCAGCTCGTCGTGGTGCCGGCGCTCGATGACCTGGTCGCCGACGGTAGCCTGCCAAGCGGTCTCGACTGGTGCCGGGTCACGGTGGAGCCGCCGCGGGATCCGGCGCATGGCGATCTCGCGACCAACGCGGCCATGGTGATGGCCGGGCCGCTCAAACAGAACCCGATGGCGCTCGCCGAGCGGATCGCCGAGGCTCTGAAGAGACGCGAGCTCGTCACCGGCGATTACCGGGGCTCGGGCTTCACCGTCTCTGCGGCGAGGCCGGGGTTCATCAACGTCAAGTTTGCTTCTGAGGTCTGGCACGCCCAGCTGCGCGCAATCCTGCGCGCCGGCACCAACTTCGGCGATTCGGCTATCGGCGGCGGCGAGCGCATCAATGTCGAGTTCGTTTCCACCAACCCCACCGGGCCGATGCATGTCGCGCATGGCCGCGGCGCGGTGGTCGGAGACGCGCTCGCGTCATTGCTCGCCAAGGCCGGGTTCAGTGTAGCGAGGGAATACTACATCAACGATTCCGGTGCGCAGGTCGACACACTCGCCCGGTCCACGTATCTGCGTTATCGCGAGGCGCTGGGCGAGGCTGTCGGGCCGATCCCCGAAGGGTATTACCCCGGCGAATACCTGGTCGAAACCGGCCGCGAGCTTGCCCAACGAGACGGTACAAGGTGGCTCGGCCGGCCCGAGGCGGAGTGGCTCGCGCCGGTGCGCGACTTTGCCGTCGATCATATGATGGCACTGATCCGGATCGATCTCGCAGCTCTCGGCGTGCGCCAGGATTTGTTCGTCTCCGAGCGCGACCTCGTCGAAAAGGGGGCAATTGACGATTGTCTCGCTGAGCTGGAGCAGCGCGGGCTGATTTACACCGGAGTGTTGGAGCCGCCCAAGGGCAAGTTCCCCGATGATTGGGAGCCGCGCGAACAAACCCTGTTTCGCGCCACTCGATTCGGCGACGACGTCGACCGGCCGCTAAAGAAGTCGGACGGCTCGTGGACTTATTTCGCTGGCGACATCGCCTATCACCGCGACAAGTTCCGGCGCGGCTTTGCGAATTTGATCGATGTCTGGGGCGCCGATCACAGCGGTTATGTCAAGCGGCTGCAGGCGGCGGTGCGGGCGGTGACCGATGGTGCGGCAAGCCTCGACGTCAAGCTCTGCCAGCTCGTCCACATGTTTGAAAAGGGAGTGCCGGTGCGCATGTCTAAGCGCGCCGGTACCTTCGTAACGTTGGCCGAGGTTATCGACAAGGTCGGCAAGGACGTCTTTCGTTTTGTAATGCTGACACGCCGCAACGACCAGACCTTGGAATTCGACTTTGCCAAAGTGACCGAGCAGTCGCGCGACAACCCCGTTTTCTATGTCCAGTATGCGCATGCGCGCGCCGCCTCGGTGATGCGCCATGCTGCCGAGGAATTTCCCGAAGACGACTTGGCTGATGCGGCGCTGACCGAAGCGCCGATCGAGCGGCTCTCCGATCCTGCGGAGCTTGCGTTGGTCCGCCAGCTTGCCGGCTGGCCACGACTTGTCGAAAGTGCGAGCGAGGCGCACGAGCCGCACCGCATCGCATTCTATCTTCAGGAGGTGGCGGCGCTGTTTCACGCTTTATGGAACAAGGGCAAAGAGGAGGCGACCCTGCGCTTCATCCTTGCCGGTGAGCCGGCCTTGACCCGAGCGCGGCTGGCCCTGGTACGCGCAGTCGCCATTGTCATCGCTTCCGGCCTTGCCGTCATCGGTGTCGAGCCGGTGCAGGAGATGTAGCCGTGAGCTATCACCTCGGACCGGTCGATCCCGGCCAGCGCACCGAGATCTTCGGCGATACGCGCGACGAGGAATCCCGGCGGCGTCCGCGTCGCGTTTTTGCGACAGTGCTGACTCTGCTGGTCATGGGCCTGTTCAGCGGCGGTCTATGGCTTGCCTATATCGAGGTGACGCGCCACGCCGGCGGTGAGCCGGCGAGCGGTGGCGTCCCATTGATCCGCGCCGACGAGCGTCCGACGAAAGTGAAGCCTGAGCAACCAGGCGGCATGGAGATCCCTGACCGGGATAAGCTGATCTACAACCCGGCGCGCCCGGTGGTCGAGCATTTGCTGCCACCGCCCGAGAAACCGATGACACGCCCCTTGCCGTCGCCTACGGCGCCGTCACAGACCGAGGCTGCGGGGTCGCAGCCGTCTGCGCCGCCGCCGGCAGCCGGCATGCCGGAGAACGCTCCGACAGCCACGCCAGCCTCTCAGCCGCAGACGCACGCCGCTGGGAGAGCGGCTCAGGCAGGGCCAGCGCCGCCAAAGTCGGGAGGTACCAAGGCAGGCGGAATCCGGTTGCAGCTCGGCTCGGTGCGCAGCGAGGATGCAGCTCGCCAGGAATGGGAGCGCATCAAGCGCAAGAGCACCGATCTGCTTGGCAACCTCTCGGCGACACCGATCCGAACCGATCTTGGCGACAAGGGGATCTATTATCGCATCGAGACCGGTCCCCTCGCCGATCAGGCGGCTGCCGAGCGGATCTGCAGTGAGCTAAAACAGCGCAGTATCGGGTGCATCATTGCCCGATGAAACGACGGCCGCGCCCGGGAAGACGCCGCGCGCGGTCATTTTGGGTTGCGCCGGCGAGCAGCTGAGCGCGGACGAAAGCCGTTTCTTCAGCGCTGCCGATCCGCTCGGTTTTATCCTGTTCCGACGCAACTGTCGCTCTCGCGCCCAGGTCCGCGAGCTGGTGGCTGCACTGCGCGGCGCTATCGGTCGCAGTGACGCGCCGATCCTGATCGACCAGGAGGGCGGGCGCGTGGCCCGGCTAAGACCGCCTTCCTGGCGGCTCTACCCGTCGGCGACCCGCCTCGGATCATTGCCGGATCCGAAGGCGGAGGTTGCGGTCCGGCTCGGCGCCCGGCTAATTGCGGACGATCTCGGAGATCTCGGTATCACAGTCGATTGCCTGCCGGTGCTCGACGTTCCAGTAGCCGGGGCGCATCCGGTGATCGGAGACCGGGCTTATGGGACCGAGCCGGACCGCGTCACCAAACTTGCCCGAGCGGCTTGCCACGGGCTGCTCGATGGCGGCGTGCTACCGGTCATCAAGCACATCCCGGGTCACGGGCGTGCTCGGGTCGACAGCCATCACACGTGTCCGGTGGTGGAGACTGAGAGCGACGAGCTGTTGCGCACCGATTTTGCGCCGTTTCATGCGCTGGCGGCTGTGCCCTGGGCAATGTCCGCCCATATCGTCTATGTGACGATCGACTCGACTGCACCGGCTACGTTGTCGCGCTGCGTAATTTCGGAGGTGATCCGCGGTGTGATCGGCTTCGGCGGCGTCCTGGTTTCCGATGATCTCTCGATGCGCGCGCTGGGTGGAGACCTCGCGGAGCGGGCGAGCCGTGCGCTGACCGCCGGCTGCGACCTCGTCCTGCACTGCAATGGCGACCGCCGCGAGATGGAAGGGATCGTCAGTGCGGTGGGACCGATCTCGACCCACACGGGAGAGCGCTTAGCGCGAGCGGAGGCAACGCGGCAGGGCTCGATACGGCCGGAGGAGTTTGACCGTCGTGAGGCCGAAGAGAAGTTTGATGCGTTGCTGGGTGGCGGGGAAATTTCGGAGATCGCAGAACAGTGAACCCGGTAGGTGGCCTAGCCGCGATGCTCTACCAGGCGAGCACCTGGGTGCTGCCAGTCGTTATCGCGGTGACGTTTCACGAGGCCGCACACGGATTCGTCGCCTACCGCTTTGGCGATAGCACTGCGTGGCAGGCAGGACGGGTCACGTTCAATCCGTTCAAGCACATAGACCGGTTCGGCACGATCATTCTGCCGGCTCTGCTAATCCTCATGCGTTCACCCTTTTTATTCGGCTATGCCAAGCCCGTGCCGGTCAATTTTGGGCGACTGAACCATCCCCGCCGAGACATGGTGTGGGTGGCCCTCGCCGGGCCGGGAACCAACGTGTTGCTGGCGATCGTATCGTCGCTGTTGTTCCACGGCGTAGACCTGATGCCGCGGAGCCCAGCTGAATGGCTGGCAGCAAATCTGGTTCATTCGATCCAGATCAATGCAGTTCTATGCGTTTTCAACATGTTGCCCCTACCGCCCCTGGACGGCGGGAGAGTGGCTGTCGGGCTCTTGCCCGATGCGCTTGCTCTGCCTCTTGCGCGTCTCGAACGCTACGGCATGCTGATCTTGTTGCTGTTTCTGTTCGTGCTTCCTTATATCGGCGCGCAGACGGGGCGCGATCTCAATATCCTCGGCTGGCTGATCGGCGCGCCGACGGAAGCTTTGATCTACCTTGTGCTAGCAATCACCGGGCAGGGCGGATGAAATCGCATCCCGCTGGCACCCGCCCCGACCCCATCCTGCCCCTCGTCCGCGAGCTGGGGAGGGAAGGAGAGGCGGCCGAGCTCGTGCTCGAGCTCGACGGTTATGAGGGGCCGATCGATCTGCTGCTGGCATTGGCGCGCGAACAGAAGGTCGATCTCGCCAAGATCTCGATCCTGGCGCTCGCCGATCAATACCTCGACTTTATCGCCCGCCAGCGCCTGCTGCGCCTCGAAATCGCCGCCGACTACCTGGTGATGGCGGCATGGCTCGCCTATCTGAAATCGCGTCTTTTGTTGCCGCAGCCGCCGCACGATGAGGAGCCGAGCGCGGCCGAGCTCGCAGCCGTTCTTGAACATCGGCTGAGATTGCTCGCGGCGATGCAGACCGCCGGAGGCCGGCTGATGTCCCGTCCTCGGCTCGGCCATGACGTTTTCCCACGGGGCATGCCCGAAGGGCTGACTGCGGTCACGGTCCCGGTCTACGAACTCGGCCTCTTCGAACTGTTGCGAGCCTATGGCGAAAACCGCCGCCGTGCCGTGCAAGCCGTTTTGGCAATCGAGCCGTCCGCCTTCCACTCGGTGGAGGAGGCGCTGCAGCGTCTGAGCCCCCTTCTCGGTCATCTGCCCGAATGGCGCGAGCTGACGAACTTCTTGCCGGAGGAGCTGCGTGGCGAGCTGTTCCTACGTTCGGCTCTCGCTGCGACATTCGCCGCAACGCTCGAGCTCGCGCGCCGCGGGCGAGTCGAGCTGCGCCAAGATCGGACGTTCGGCCCGATCTATCTGCGCAGCCCGGTATTGGCGAACGGTAGGAGCCAGGCGTGAGCGAACGGGCCCAGCAACTGCGCCTGGTCGAGGCATTGCTGTTTGCCGCGGCTGCTCCGCTCGACGAGGCCGTCTTGGCGCGGTATTTTAATGACGCCGCCGATGTCGGCGAGCTGCTGAACGAGCTCTCCGGAAACTATGCCGGACGCGGCGTCAACCTTGTTCGGCTCGCCGGTGGATGGGCGTTCCGCACCGCACCGGACCTCGCCTCTAAATTGCGTGTCGAGCGTCCGGCGACCAGGAAATTGTCTCGCGCGGCGGTCGAGACTCTCGCGGTGATCGCCTACCACCAGCCGGTTACCCGCGCCGAGATCGAAGAGATACGTGGCGTTGCTCTCGGCAAGGGTACTATCGATACCTTGATGGAAGCTGGCTGGGTACGCCCGAGAGGCCGGCGAGCCAGGCCTGGCCGTCCGCTGCTCTGGGTAACGACACCGGAGTTTCTCGTGCATTTCGGTCTCGACAGTTTGAACGAGCTGCCCGGTGTCGACGAGTTGCGCGCCGCCGGCCTTCTTGATCTCACCACAGCGAACTTCGGCGAGCAGACCAGCGAGCCGGAGAGGGCATAGTCCGCACCACAGCGAGCTGGCACGGCGACCGAAGTTGCCCATATGACTGGCATCTGACATCATCGGACAGCACGCGAATGATTTTGCCGTCAGGCAGGGCACGTTGAGAAGCTGCTGGTATGCTGCTTGATTTCGGCTGGTCGGAGTTGATGCTGATCGGGGTGGTCGCGCTCGTCGTCATCGGGCCGAAGGATCTGCCGAAGGCGCTGCGCGTGGCCGGTCATTGGGTGCGCAAGGCGCGCACATTGTCACGCGAGTTTCAGAGCAGCGTCGAGCAGATGATGCGTGAGGCCGAGCTTGATGAAATGCGCCAGGAGCTGAAAAAGGCGACTGAGATCGACCTCGATAAGGAGTTTCGCCAAGCCGTAGATCCGACCGGGAGCCTAGCCGAAAGCGTCAAGCCGCCGGAATTGCCCAATTTTTCGGAGCCGGCGGCGCTCGCCGCGGATAACGGGCCACCGAGCACTAAGCAAGCGGCCGATGCCGCAGCGACAGACGCCACGGCTCCAGCGATCGCGCCGCCACCAACCGCCGGTCACGATATCGTGCCGCCTAAGCCCTAGGGTGCGCAGTGGACGACGACCGGGAGGCCGAACTCGAAGCAGGGCGGATGCCGCTCCTCGATCATCTGATCGAGCTGCGCAACCGGCTGATGTGGGCGGTCGGGGCGATCATCGTCGGCTTCCTGATCTGCTATCAATTCAAGGAGCGCATCTACGGCTTCCTGGTGCACCCGCTCGCCGTCATATTCGAAGGGCAGACCGGCCGACATCTGATCTACACCGGGTTGACCGAGGCATTTTTCACCTATGTGAAGGTGTCGTTTTGGGCGGGCGTTTGCCTCGCTTTTCCGGTCGTCGCCAACCAGATCTGGAAATTCGTCGCACCCGGTCTCTACAAGAACGAGCGGCGGGCGTTCTACCCCTACCTTTTTGCCACCCCAGTATTGTTCGCGATGGGTGCAGCACTCGCCTACTTCGTCGTGATCCCGGTCGCTTGGCGTTTTTTCGTCAGCTTCGAGACGCCGACCGGTGCCGACGGTGGTCTGCCGATCGTGCTCGAGGCCAAGGTGAACGAGTACCTGTCTTTGGTGATGACTCTGCTGTTTGGCTTTGGCGTCGCCTTTCAAATGCCGGTGCTGCTGACCCTGATGGCGCGGGTCGGACTGATCTCCTCTGCCGGGCTCGCCTCTAAGCGCCGCTATGCGATCGTCATAATGTTTGTCGTGGCGGCGGTATTGACCCCGCCCGACATCGTTAGCCAGACCAGCCTCGCGGTGCCGCTGATCATCCTCTTCGAGGCCTCGATCTATTCCTGCCGAATGGTGGAGAAGGCGCGTGCTCGCCGCGAGGCGCAGGAGGAGGCGGAGCTGGCCGGAAAGGCAAAGCCGGCTGCCGGCGCCTGAGGTTGTCAGCCGATGGACGTGCCCTGACGGGCTGGTTATATCCACGTATGGTTTCGTCACCGCTGGGCTGGACCCGGCGATCCAGGAGATGCCCACGACCGGTCCGGGCATGACGGGAGTAAATGCACGATCTCAGATGGATACGGGAGCATCCGGAGGAATTCGACCGCGGTCTTGCTCGGCGCGGGTTGCCGCACTACGCAGAGCAGATCCTCGCGCTCGACCGCTCGTGGCGGGCAGCGGAAACCCGCGCGCAAGAAGCACAGTCCCGGCGCAACCGCCTCGCTCGGGAAATTGGAGTCGCTATCGCGGCCTCCAAAGACAAAGGCAGACGAGGGGCTGCGATTGGCGCAAATGTCGAGACCGGTTCGCTAGGGCCTCAGCCGGTTTTGCATCAGCACGCGGAGGAGCTGAAGGCTGAGGCGGTAAAGGCCGCAGAGGATGCTAGACTCGCTGAGACTGAAGCGACGCGGTTGCGGGCGGAAATCGACGAGACCCTTGCCGGGCTCCCCAACGTGCCGGATGAGGAGGTGCCGGACGGGCCCGACGAGACCGCAAATCGGGTGCTGCGCCAGCACGGGAAGCCGCCGAACTTCGACTTCGTTCCGCTGCCTCACGAGGCGATCGGCGAGCGGCTCGGCCTGATGGATTTTGCCCGCGCCGGAAAATTGTCGGGCTCGCGGTTTGTCATTCTGCGTGGCGTTTTGGCTCGGCTTGAGCGGGCATTGGGTCAATTCATGCTCGATCTCCACACGACAGAGTTCGGGTATGCCGAGGTGTCGCCGCCGCTGCTGGTCCGTGATAACGCGGTTTTCGGGGTCGGCCAACTCCCGAAATTTGCCGATGAGCTGTTCCGCACGACCGATGATTACTGGCTGATCTCGACCTCCGAAGTGTCGCTGACTAATCTCGTCGCCGGGGAAATCCTCGACGAGAGCACGCTGCCGCGGCGTTACACGGCGTGGACGCCGTGCTTCCGCTCGGAGGCGGGAGCTGCAGGAAAAGACACACGCGGCATGATCCGCCAGCATCAGTTCGAGAAGGTCGAACTCGTGTCGATCACTCGGCCCGAGGATTCGGCGGCCGAGCACGAACGCATGACCGCTTGCGCCGAAGAGGTCCTGAAGCGACTTGGCCTCGCCTATCGCGTCGTCTTGCTGTCAACCGGCGACATGGGGTTTGCCGCACAAAAGACCTACGATTTGGAGGTCTGGCTGCCGGGACAGGGGGCCTACCGAGAGATATCGAGCTGCTCGAATTGCGGCGCCTTCCAGGCCCAGCGAATGAAGGCGCGCTACCGCCCGGCTGGTGTCAAGGGCACAATGCCTGTACACACGCTTAACGGTTCCGGCCTCGCGATCGGCCGGACCCTGATCGCTATTCTCGAAAACTTCCAGCGGCACAACGGAACCGTGGCGGTGCCGCCGGCATTGCACCGTTACATGGGAGGGAACGAGGTCATCGAACCCGATGGCTGACACGGGGCTCTATTGAAATGAACGAGTGACTTGCGTGACGCCGGACGCCGTTAGTCTGGCTGAGACAGGCCTGGTGCAAAAGAAGCTGCGGCTGTTGATGGAGCTGCGCCGTGCCGGGATCGGAGATGCGCGAGTGCTTGGCGCTATCGAGCGAACGTCACGAGAGAAATTCGTGCCGGCTGCCTTCGAGGATCAGGCTTATGAGAATGTGGCCCTGCCGATCGGGCAGGGCCAAACGGTCAGCCAGCCTTACGTGGTGGCGCTGATGACTGAGAAGCTCGAGCTCGGTGAGCGGCATAGTGCGCTCGAGATCGGCACCGGTTCGGGTTATCACACCGCGGTCCTCGCACGCCTCTGTCGTCGGGTCTTTTCGGTTGAAAGACATCGCGAATTAGTGCGCGATGCCGAGCGCCGATTCGCCGAATTGCGCCTGCGCAACATCGTTTGCCGATTCGGTGACGGGACAAAGGGTTGGCCTGAACAGGCGCCCTATGACCGCGTGATCATCACTGCCGCGGCGCCTGAGGTCCCACCGGCGCTCATCGACGGCCTTGCCCCGGGCGGGATCCTCGTCGCGCCGGTCGGTGATAACCACCGCGATCAGCAGCTCATTCGCATCCGGCGGCACGATGAAGGGTTGTCGACCGAAAACCTGGGCTTTGTTCGGTTTGTACCGCTCGTCATAGGGTTGCCGCGGCGCAGCGCAACTAAAACTTGACATGATTCGGGGTTAGCGTCCCAAGTATCGAGTTTCTTGCGCGTCGGGGGGCGTGCAGGGGGAAGATGCGAAAGATCAGCGAGAAGGGATTCGGTGCCGCCGCGGCAGGGCTCGCGTTTCTCGTGGCGGCGTGCGGCTCGCGGCCGGACGGGCCTGCCCCGGTGGTAAGCGGCGAAGCAGCGGCCACCGCCGAGCCCGTCCAGGTCAAGGTGCGACCCGGGCAGACGTTGTCGGGGATTGCTCATACCTACCGTGTGCCGATGCAGCTTGTTGCGGAAGCCAATCACTTGGCACCCCCGTATCGCATCGAGACAGGCCGCATCCTGATCATCCCGCAATCCGATCAGTCTGCGGCCTCTATTGCACGGCCGTTGGCGGCGTTTCCGCCGACATCGGAACAGATGGCCTCAACGAAGCCGCCGGAGGCGGTCCCGCTCGAGCGCACGACCCTTCCGCCACCGGAAAATCCGCCGGCCGCGGCCACAACGCCGGCGCACGCAGCGTCGGCGGCATCGGCGCCCATCGCCGAACCGTCCCACCCTGATGTCAAGCCCGCTGCCACGGCGCCGGCGCCTACCGCGACAACGGAACCGCCGGCGGCGACCGCCATGCCGTCGGGGCCGGCCTCGGACAGCGGCTCATTCCTCTGGCCGGTTCGCGGGCATGTCGTGGCCGGCTATGGGACGGGACGGGACCGGACGCATAACGACGGTATCAATATCGCAGCCCCGCGTGGTGCCGCCATTGAAGCCACCGATGGGGGAGTCGTCGCCTATGCCGGCAACGAGCTGCGCGGTTATGGCAACCTCGTTTTGGTCAAGCACCCGAATGGCTGGATCTCAGCCTATGCGCATTGCGATTCGATATTGGTCAAACGCGGCGACAAGGTCTCCCGCGGCCAGACGATTGCGCGCGTCGGCTCCACCGGCAGCGTTGCCGAGCCGCAGCTCCACTTTGAACTGCGGCGCGGCAACCATGCGGTCGATCCGCGCGAGTTCCTAACGCCGTTGCCGACCGCCGGCACCGAACGGAATTCGCCTCCGGGCTGACTCCTGGGCGGAGACGCACCCTTCGGGAAGTGAACGGACCGGCCATTGCTCTTTAACCAGGCATCGCGTACCAATCTGCCTGCCGTGTGGTCGCGATATTTCGGTCGCGGACGATCAAGCCGCTTAGTCGGGTCGATGCGGCGCGTAATCTCGAGGCTCGGTGCCGATGCTGATTTCTGCCGCTTACGCCCAAGGAACGGGCATTACGGGGATATTTGACAATCAGGGCGCGTTGGTTCAATTCCTCCCGTTGGTTCTGATCTTTGTTGTTTTCTACTTCCTGTTGATCCGGCCGCAGCAGCGCAAAGCGAAAGATCACAAGACGATGCTCGACGCGCTGCGGCGTGGGGACCGCGTCGTGACCGGGGGCGGCATCATCGGTACGGTCGCCCGCGTCGAGAACCCCGAGGAGGTCACGGTCGACATCGCCGATGGCGTCCGCGTTCGTGTCCTGCGCAGCACGATCTCGAGCGTGCTCGCCAAGCCGGACCCGGCCGCGGCGCGCGAGGCGGCCAAGCAAAGGGAGGAAGCTAGGGCCAAGGCGGGGACCAAAGATTAGCCTTATTTTACCGATACGAGACCGGCTGGTATGCTTTACTTCGCAAATTGGAAAATTGCTCTGATCTGCGCTATATGCGCGCTCGGCGTATTGCTGTCGTTGCCAAATCTGTTTAGTCAATCGCTGCTTGCGCAGGTGCCGCGTCTCCTGCCGCACAAGCAGGTGGCGTTGGGGCTGGACCTTCGCGGCGGGTCCTATCTGCTGCTCCAGGTCGATGTCGCCGCGGCCCAGCGCGAGCGTCTTAACTCGCTGATCGACAACGTGCGCAACGCACTGCGCGACGCCAATATCGGCTACACCGGTCTCGATGTCTCGGGTGACGCAATCGCGTTTACCATCCGCGAACCGGACCGCATTGATGATGCCCGCCAGGCGTTGCGCAAAATCGACCCGGACCTGACCGTCGATATCGCCGCGGACGGGACCGGGACGATGCGGTTCGGCACGGTCGCCACCGACGCACGCCGCCGCCAGGCGATCGATCAATCGATCGAGATCATCCGCCGCCGCATTGACGAAACCGGGACCAAGGAGCCGACGATTCAGCAAGAGGGACCAGACCGAATTCTGGTGCAACTCCCCGGCGTCGATAACCCCGAGCATGTCAAAGCGCTGCTCGGCCGTACCGCCAAGCTGACGTTCCAGCTCGTCGACACCGGCGTCTCGGTCGAGGACGCGCGCCGCGGACGACTGCCTCCCGCTGACGAGGTCCTGCCGGGTGAGGAGGGCCGGGCGGGGCATACGGGACCACCCGCCTATGTCGTGCGCAAGCGCGTGATGGTCGGCGGCGACACTCTCGTCGACGCGCAGCCGACCTTTCAGAACAACGAGCCGGTCGTCAGCTTCCGGTTCGACGCCGCCGGCGCCAGGCGCTTTGGCGAGGCGACGCGCGAAAATGTCGGCAAGCCGTTTGCCATCGTGCTCGACAACAAGGTGATCAGTGCGCCGTTAATCCGTGAGCCGATCCTCGGCGGTAGCGGCATCATTTCCGGCAGCTTCACCGTTCAGTCAGCGAGCGACCTGGCCCTGCTGCTGCGCGCGGGCGCTCTGCCGGCACCGATCACGATCCTCGAGGAGCGGACGGTCGGGCCGGATCTCGGCGCCGATTCGATCCATGCCGGAGCAATCGCCAGCATCGTCGCGGTTATCCTCGTCGTTATCTTCATGATCCTGTTCTACGGGCTGTTCGGCATATTCGCCGACATTGCGCTGTTCTTTAACCTGTGCCTGATGCTCGGCAGCCTGTCGCTGCTCGGCGCCACCCTTACTTTGCCCGGCATCGCCGGCATCGCTTTGACAATGGGCATGGCGGTCGATGCCAACGTCTTGATTTACGAGCGCATCCGGGAGGAGGTGCGTAGTGGCCGGACGACGCTCTCGGCGCTCGACGCCGGGTTCAAGCGGGCCTTCGGCACGATCCTCGACAGCCATGTGACGACCCTGGTTGCCGGCTTTTTGATGTTCTGGCTCGGTTCCGGGCCGGTCAAGGGCTTTGCGGTGACGCTGAGCATCGGCGTTTTGACATCGCTCTTCTCGGCTATCCTCGTTACCCGCTTGCTGATCGTCACCTGGCTGCGCCAGTGGAAGCCCAGGGAGATCCCGATTTGACCGACCAGTATTCTGCAACGACAAAACTCAAATGAGACCGCTGATCGTCATCCGGCGCACGCCGAAGATCGACTTCATGGCCTGGCACAAGGCCGGCTTTGCCTTTTCGCTGTTTCTGATGTTGTCGTCGATCGTGCTGTTTCTCACGGTCGGACTGAATTATGGGATCGATTTCGTCGGCGGCACTTTGGTCGAGGTGCGGTCGACAACCGGGCCGGCGAACCTCGCCGAGATGCGGCAGAAGCTCGACGCATTGCACATCGGTGAGGCCTCCTTGCAGGGGTTCGGCCCACCAACCGATGTGCTGATCCGGCTGCCGCGACAGCCCGGTGGCGACGCGGAGCAGGAGCAGGCGGTCAAGCTGGCACGCCAAGCGCTCGGCCCGGGGTTTGACTATCGCCGGGTCGAGGTGGTTGGTCCGAGCGTCGGCAGCGAGCTGATCCGCGCCGGGGTAATCGCAACGATCCTCGCGCTGCTGGCGATCGCCGCTTACATCTGGTTCCGCTTCGAATGGCAGTTCGGCGTCGGCGGGATGATTTCCACCCTGCACGACGTGATCACGACGGTCGGGCTGTTCGCCCTGCTGCAACTGGAGTTCAATCTGACGACCTTGGCCGCGATCCTTACCGTCGCCGGCTATTCGGTCAACGACACCGTCGTGATCTATGACCGTATACGCGAATCGATGCGTAAATACCGGACGATGCCGTTCCGCGACCTGATCAACCTGGCGCTGAACGAGACCCTGTCGCGGACTATCCTGACCGTCAGCACGGTGGCGCTCGCCGTCTTGTCGCTGTTGTTTCTCGGCGGCGAGGTGTTGCGCGGGTTTAGCATCGCGATGCTGTGGGGGATCGTGATTGGGACTTACTCCTCGCTGTTTATCGCGGCTCCCGTCCTCTATTACGTACAGCCGAACCGCGCCGGGGTCGCCCGTTCGAGCGAAGCCGCAAAGGCGGGCGCGCCCGGGACCTCTTAATTAGGCCGCGGTCGCGCGGTAGATCTCGATGGAGCTGACACCGCTTGTCCCGGCCGGCCGTCAGGTCATCGAACGCTATGGCGAGAGTGGCTTTCGCGTCGCCGGGGTGATCTATCGCGGCTCGGTCCTGGTGTTCCCCGACTGCACCCTGCTATGGGCGGCAGTCAGCGCCTCCGACGTCACCTGGGAGAGCCTGGCGCCGGTCGTAGAGCATGGCGGGGTGCAAATTCTTCTGCTCGGCCTCGGCCGCACGATGCGCGCTGTCGCACCCACGTTGCGTAACGCTCTGCACATTGCGGGCATCGTGCTCGAGCCGATGGACACCGGTGCCGCGTGCCGGACTTACAACGTCCTTGTCGCCGAGGACCGTCACGTTGCCGCGGCGTTGCTCCCGCTCTCCGGATCGCAATAGGCGCGTTTCTTGCACAGCTCCCAGAAATTGACCGGGTGCTCAAGGTGGCAGCGGACGGTTCGAGGGTATTTCTGGTGGCTCCTGGGATCGGCCACAATGGCGGACCTCCACTCGATTCGGGTGTCGACTGGCGCAGGTTCTGCTGGCGGAAGGCTCATGCGGTCGCGTGGCGCACGCCGCCGCGCGAAATCGTGCTCGCCCGCTTGGCCCGCGCCCTGGCTCTCGGCATGACCTATCGGCGGTACACCGCGGTGTTGCTGGATCGCGGCGTCCATCTCTAAAAAAGGCCCCGCTCCCGCGAGGCCTTCTGCGGACGGTCAGGATTAGCGGGCTTTCGATAGATTCTGCGCGACGAAGTCCCAATTCACCAAGTGGTCGAGAAAGGTCTGCACAAAATCCGGGCGGCGGTTCTGGAAGTCGAGATAATAGGCATGCTCCCACACGTCGCAGGTGAGCAGCGCCGTCTGGCCTTCGGCGAGCGGATTGACCGCATTCGGGGTGGCGGTGATCTTGAGCTTGCCGCCATCGGCGACCAGCCATGCCCAGCCGCTGCCGAACTGGCCGACCGCCGCCGCCTTGAATTGCTCCTTGAACTTGTCTAGCCCGCCGCAATCCCGGTCGATCGCCTGTGCGACCTGGCCGCTGGGGGAGCCGCCGCCGCGCGGCTTCATCGAGTTCCAGAAGAAGGTGTGGTTCCACACTTGGGCGGCATTGTTGAACACACCGGTTTTTGAGGTGTCCCGATAGCTCCCCTTGATCAGGTCCTCCAGAGATTGGCTCTCCGCCGGGGAGCCCTTGACGAGGTTGTTGAGGTTCGTGACATAGGCTTGGTGATGCCTGCCGTGATGAAAGTCCATCGTTCGCTCGGAGATATGCGGTTCGAGCGCGTTTTTCGCGTAGGGCAGGGCGGGCAGTTCAAAAGCCATGGCGACCTCTCTGGTTTATGGTGAGTGTTGCGTTTTGCCGAGGTTAATTAGCAGGGAAACGTCGGGAGGGGAAAGCTGTTCCCCCGGGTCCGGCAGGCTTTCTGCTGTCGCCGCTCTGGTTCGCCGCCACGACCACGACCGCTTCCAGACAGCGTTGTTCGCCCCGGCCGAGCGCCGCGAAGCGCTGTTTGCGCTCTACGCGTTTAATTACGAGGTGGCCCGGGTGCGCGAAACGGTCAGCGAGCCAGTGCTCGGGCAGATCCGTCTGCAATGGTGGCGTGAAAGCATCGCCGCCGCTTTTGAGGGCGGTCCGGTCCGCCGACATGTCGTCGTCGAGCCATTGGCCGCCGCGATCCGGGCACACGATCTGACGCGAGCACATTTTGATCGGCTGATCGACGCTCGGGAGGACGACCTCGGTGAGGCGCCGTTGGCCAGCCTCGCCGCCTTGGAGAATTATGCCGAAGGGACGTCGGCGCGGCTCGTCTATCTTGCTCTCGAGAGTCTCGGCGTCCGAGACGCTACGGCCGAAGAAGCCGCGTTCCACATCGGCATCGCCTATGCGCTCGCCGGGCGGTTGCGCGCGATGCCCTATCAACCGCGTGTGAGCTGCGCGCCTGCTCCGGCCGAGATCGCGGCGGCAGCTTCACGCCATCTCGGGCTGGCGCGGGCCCGACGCTCCGCCGTTCCGCGTTCGGCGCTCCCCGCACTGTTGCCGGCGATCATCGTGGAGCGCTCGCTAGTGCGACTGAAGCGCGCTGGCTACGACCCCTTCGATCCGGCAGTCACCGCTCCGGATGCGATGCAGAGCTGGCGGCTCGCGATTGCCTCGCTGAGCAACCGGTATTAGCGGTTCTTGAAATCGGGGAGGCGGCGATCAGCCATCGCCTTGACCCCCTCCTTGAAGTCTTCGGTGCGGCGCAGCCAGTCCTGCTCGACGAGCTCGCGCTCAGTCGCGGCTTCGATCGCGTCGCACAACCCGCGACGCATGGTCTCGCGCGTTGCCATTACGGCAAGCGGTGCGGATTGGGCGATCTCGAGCGCCAGGGCCTGGGCGGCGCTGCGCACTTCTGCGAGCGGCACCAGTATGTCGGCGAGCCCGATCCGCACCGCCTCGTCTCCAGGAATGCGGCGGCCGGTGTAGAACAACAGCGCAGCCTGCTGGGCGCCGACGAGCCGCGGCAGGGTTGCGGTCAAGCCGAATCCGGGATGAAAGCCGAGCCGGTTAAAGTTCGCGCTGAAGCGCGCCTCTTGGCAGGTGACGCGAAAATCCGCCACCAGCGCCAGGCCGAGCCCGCCGCCGACCACGGCACCATGCACCGCGGCGAGGATCGGCTTTCGGGTGCGGAACAGCCGGATCGCCTCCTTGTAGAGATGTCGGCCGGCGGCGCTGCGCGACCCCTCGGCGACCGTCCCGGTCTCCATGCGCTTGGAGAAATCCGCACCCGCGCAAAACGAGCGCCCCTCCGCGGCGAGCACGATCGCCCGGCAACCGGGGTCGGCATCGAGTTGCTCGAAGGCCTCGCCGATCTCGGCGATCAGCTCGCTGTCAAAGAAATTGTGCGGCGGCCGGCGCATCTCGACGGTGGCGACCAAGCCATCCCGGCTGACACCGATGTCGCGGTAAGTGTCGGAAGCGCTCATTGTGTTATCTCCTCGATCGCCCCTCCCGTTCTCTCCCCTGCGAGCCCCACCCAAACTCTCCCCGCAAACGGGGGAGGGAGGGGGCGGGGAGGTTCAGGGTGGGGGCCGTTTGACGATCAGCGCGTCGACCACGGTGAGCCCTTGGCCCTCGGGGTGGACGATGACTGGGTTGAGGTCGATTTCTTCGATCAGGCCTGCGTGGTCCGCGGCAAAGCGCGACAACGTCGCGATCAGCTCGGCCAGCGCCGTGCGGTCCGCGGGCGATGCGCCGCGCGCCCCGTCGAGGAGGGCAGCACCCTTCAGCTCGCCGAGCAACAACAGCGCCTCTTCTCGATCGATCGGCACCGGCGCAAAGGCGACGTCGCGCAACACTTCGACGTGGATGCCGCCCAGCCCGACCATCAGCATTGGGCCGAAATCCGGGTCACGGGTCACGCCGACGATCATTTCTTGGCCGGGCGGGGCCATCGCCTGCACTAGGACGCCATTGATGGTGGCCCCGGGATGCGCGGTCTTGGCCCTCACCGTTATCCGCTGATAAGCGTCGCGGACTGCCGCATCACCCGAGACGCCGAGTGCGACCGCGCCGGCTTCGGTCTTGTGGGTGATGTCGGGTGACTGAACCTTGAGCGCGACCGGCAGCCCAATGCGAGCGGCAGCCGATGCTGCTTCGTCGGCGCTCGTCACCAGAGCCTCGGGCCGGCGCGGCACGCCGTAGCGCGCGAGCAAATTCTTGGCTTCGGCCTCGGTCAAGACCGCGCCGGAAGCGGCGAGCGCGCGACCGACCTCCTCGCGCAGCGCTGGTTGGGTTTCCTCCAGCGACTTCGGCTTGCGTCGTCGCGCCTGAAACTGTGCGTAGTCAGCCAGCGCGCGGATCGCCCGCGCACAACTCGGCATTGAGGTGTAGCACGGGATGCCGGCCGCCGCGAACGCCGCCATCGCGCCCGGCGTTGCCGTTGTGTAGGTCGACAGGATGATCGGCTGCTCGGTATCGCCGGTGACCGCCACCAACTCTGCGGCGCGCTGCTTCGCGGTCGCTTCGTTGGCCAGCGAGCCGATCAGCAGGATCACATCGATCCGCTTCGATTCACGGACGATCTCGACCAGACGGGCATAGCCTACCTCGTGGATCGCCTGAGCCGTGCCGTCGACCGGGTTTTGCGCCGAAGCGTAGGAGGGCAGCAGGCTGAGGACGCGTCGTTGGATGTCGTCCTCGAGCACCGGCAATTCGAGACCGTGCGCCGACAGTATATCGGCCATCCACACCGCGCTGCCGCCGGAGCCGGTGATCACCGCGACCCGATTGCCGCGCGGCAGCCGGCAGAAGGCAAAGGCGCTCGCTATATCGACCATATGGTCGAGATCCTCGCCGCGGATGATGCCGTGATGGCGGAAGATCGCATCGTCGATGACCCCGGCATGCGCCAAGGCGCCGGTGTGCGAGGCGGCGGCGCGGCGTCCGGCGACCGACCGGCCGACCTTGGCGACGATCAGCGGTTTGGCGGCCGCTGCCGCCTTGTCGGCGACCGCACGAAAGCGATCGGGCCGGCGGATTCCTTCGAGATAGAGCAGGAAAATGTCGGCATCACTCTCATCGAGCCACCAATCGACATAGTCATGCGCCTCGAGAACCGTCTGATTGCCGGCGCTGACCTGATGCGTGAAGCGCAGCTGACGGTCGCGGCCGCGGCTCAAGAACGAGAAGGTCAGCGCGCCGCTCTGGCAGCTGACCGCGATCGGCCGCGCCTTGCCCGCGACCGGCGGAAAGCTGCGGTTGGGATCATGGAACACCGGGCTGAACGTCGCGACGAGCGGCTTCAGCGGATTGACGATCCCCTCCGAGTTGGGGCCGCACACGACCATGTCGAAGCGCTCGGCGACAGCATGCAACTCGCCGTCGCGGGCACGGGCCGCCTCGTTGCTCTCTTCGCCAAAGCCGGAGCTGATCACCACCGCAGCACGGATCCCACGCTCACCGCATTGGGCGAGCGTCTCGACGACATGTGCCGCCGGCACCAGGATCACCGCGAGATCCGCCGGCTCCGGCAGCGCCGCCGCGGCGGGATAGGTCTTGAGCCCCAGGACCTCGCTCTGGCTGCGCGTCACCGGAAGGACGCGGCCATCATAGCCGTGGCCGATCAAGGCCCGGGTCAGCCGGCCGCGCAAGGTCTCGATGTCGCCGGAGGCGCCGATGATCGCGACGCTATCGGGTGAGAGGAGAGGTCTCAGGTCAGGCATGAATCAGAAAAACTCTTTTACCGCAGAGGTCGCCAAGGGTTCGCAAAGGACGCAATGCACTCGGACACTGGGCGTCCTTTGGGCATCCTTCGCGTCCTTTGCGTTAAATCGCTAAGTTTACCGCAACCCGAGGCCGCGGGCGATGATGCCGCGCAGGACCTCGCGGGTGCCGCCCTGGATCGTCAATTTTGGCGCGATCAGGGTCGCGTAACGCAACGCCTCTTCGAACCGGTTGTCGTTGCTGTCGGGCTCAGAGTCACCGGTCTGTGGTGCGAGCAGGCGCACCTTGTCGGGTAATGCCTGCTCGAAATTGGTGCCGAGATCCTTGACCACCGCGGCCTCGATAGAGGGCGTCTTGCCGGCCTGGAGCATGCCGGCCACCGACAGCGACATGCGCCGCAACGTGGCAAGATGGGCGACCTCCCGCCCGATGCCTTCGGCGAGGCGCTCGCTCGGCTCCTCGCCCGCCCGCCGGACCAGCTCGACCAGCGCCGGAAATGTCTCGATCCAGCGATCGGGGCCGCTGCGTTCATAAGCGAGCTCGTCGGTCGCCTGCTTCCAGGCCATGTCGACCTCGCCGATCAGGTGCGAGTCGGGCAGGAGGGCATCGTCAAACACGACTTCGTTGAAATCATGGCCGCCGGTCAGGTTGATGATCGGCCGGGTGGTGATGCCGGGGGTCTTCATGTCGACCAGAAACTGGGTCAGCCCGTGCCGATGGTTCTCCTTGGTCTTGGGTGAGGTACGCAGCAACGCGATCATGTAGTCGGCGTGGTGAGCGCCGCTGGTCCAGATCTTGCGGCCGTTGACCAGCCAACCGCCATCGGTCTTGGTCGCCCGCGTCGAGGCGGCGAACACGTCCGATCCAGAATTGGGCTCGCTGAGCCCGATGCAGAAGCAGAGCTCGCCGGCGGCGATCCGCGGCAGGATCTTCTGGCGGATTTCCTCCTGGCCGTAGCGCAGGATGACTGGGCCGCTCTGCCGGTCGGCGGTAGAGTGCGCGCGGGTCGGCGCGCGCGCCGCCAGCATTTCCTCGGTCACGACATAGCGTTCGAGCTGCGAGCGTTCGTGCCCGCCGTATTTCTTCGGCCAGGTCATGCCGATCCAGCCCTTGGCGCCGACCCGGCGGCTGAACTCGCGCGAGAACGAGCCTTTCCCGTCACCCGGAACAAAGGTCCCGGCCTCTGCCTCCTGGCGCAAAAACGCCCGCACCTCCCCGCGCAATTCCTTGGCCTCGGGCGGCAATTCGATCGGGTCAAAGCGGAAGTTGAAATTCATCGGTGCCTCCTATGCAATCGTCACCCCCGCCAGGCGGGGGGGTCTAAGGGCGAGCGCGAGAACTCTTCGATTCTGGATTTCCGCTTTCGCGGGAATGACCACGGTCGTCCAATCATCACGCACCTTGGGTTATGAAGGACCAGAGCTGGTCGGCGCCGTGCGCGGCGACCATGCGCCCCAAGCGCTGAGCCCACATCGTCTCGTTGCCGAACTCCTCGCGCCATGCCCACAGTCGGCGTGTGGCATGATGCAATGAATGTTCATAGGTAAAGCCCATTGCACCATGGACCTGGTGGGCGATCGCGGCACCGGTACCGGCCGCCTCGCCGCCGCGCACTTTGGCGATCGCGACCTCGGCAAGGCCTATCTCCGGCCCCAAGCAGGCCTCGGCCGCGGCGTCCGCCGCGGCACTCGCGGCCGCGACCTCGCCAGCTAATGTCGCCAGGTTGTGCTGGATCGCCTGAAACTTGGCGATCGGCCGGCCGAACTGCGAGCGGTCGAGCGCGTGCTGCACCGACTGTTCGAGGATCTTTTCGAGGGCGCCCGCCGTCTGTTGCAAGCGCACCGCCGCGCCGAAGGCAACCAGCCAATCCTGGCCGAGCGCGACCGGCCGGACCGCCGCAGGGAGCGCGCCATCGA
>Ga0306921_10001192_pt1 | contig 24821 bp, 25 predicted proteins | sample sta12Cox44000080_FD_203760 | JGI IMG/M metagenome (GOLD analysis project Ga0306921, IMG submission 203760) | Lab enrichment of tropical soil microbial communities from Luquillo Experimental Forest, Puerto Rico - statoxic.12C.oxic.44.000.080 (v2)... | ecosystem: Environmental > Terrestrial >...
GCCCCCGATCAACTTCAATGAATGGAATTATCCGATGTGGCGTTCCAGCGCCTTGGTGATCTGGTCTTTGGGAACCGCGCCGACAATCTGCTCGACGACCTGGCCATCCTTAAAGACCAGCAGCGTGGGAATTCCGCGAATATTAAAACGCCCCGCGGAATTCATCGCCTCATCCACATTGAGTTTCGTCACCTTCAATTTGCCCGCGTAATCCTGCGCAATCTCGGCGACGGTGGGAGCGAGCATGTGGCACGGGCGGCACCATTCCGCCCAGAAATCCACCATGACGGGCTGCGCTTTGCTGGCTGTCAGCACTTCCGCCTCGAAATTCCCGTCATTTACCGTAAGAATATTTTCTGCCATAACTTTTCTGTGTCCTCGACCGGTTACCCCCTGGGTAACCGCTTTCCTATGTTAATTAGATGATGGAACTGCTTTTTGGTTTCGCGCTGCGTGGGCAGCTTCATATAGTTTCGCATACTCTGCGGCAGACGTGTTCCAGGAATAATCTTTGGCCATCCCATTGAGCTGTATGCGTTTCCAGACACGTTCGTCCAAATGATAGTTCAACGCCTGGCGGATGGCATGGAGTAGCGCCCCGCCACTGTACTCCTGGAATTTGAAGCCTGTGCCCGTGCCGTGTTCCAGGTCAAAGGGTTCGATGGTGTCATCAAGCCCGCCCGTTGCCCTGACAATCGGAACCGTTCCGTAGCGCAGGCTGTAAATCTGGTTCAGACCGCAGGGCTCATAGCGCGACGGCATTAAAAACATGTCGGATCCGGCTTCGATGAGATGCGCGAGCTTGTTGTCGTAGGCAATCCGCGCGCCGACTCGCCCCGGAAAATCCCGGGCGAGGGCGCGGAACATTTCTTCATAGCGCCGTTCGCCGGTTCCGAGCACCGCGAGCAACAAATCCTCGTGCATCAGGTCGCGAGCAATCTGAGCAATCAGGTCGAAGCCCTTCTGATCCACAAAGCGCGACACGATGCCCAGCACCGGCCGGTTGAGGTCGTCTCGCAGCAACTGAAACTCTTCGAGCAGCGCCTGCTTGCAAACCCGCTTCCCTGCCAAATTCTTGGCGCTGTACTTCATCGGGATAAGCGGGTCTTTTTCCGGGCTCCACGCCCCATAGTCCACGCCATTCAAAATCCCGACAAGCCGGTCCGCCCGCGAACGAGCCACTCCGTCCAGCCCAAATCCGTACTCGGATGTCTGGATCTCCTGTGCGTATTTCTGGCTGACCGTCGTGAGATAGTCCGAATAAACGAGCCCGCCCTTGAGAAAATTCACGTTACCGAAAAACTCGATGCCTTCGGGATGAAACACGCTCTGCGGAATCCCCGCGCGTTCGAGGGATTCTTTGGGGAAGACTCCGTGGTACCCCATGTTGTGAATCGTGAAAACCACGGGGAGGTTCATTACCATAGGATCGTCTGCATACGACGAGCGCAGCAGCACGGGAACCATGGCCGTCTGCCAGTCGTGGCAATGAATCAGGTCGGGAGGCCAGATGTGCTTGGCGACCTCGATCGCCGCACGGCTGAATTCGCTATAGCGCTCGGCGTTGTCCGGATACTCGTGGTTCTTGTTCCCGTAGATTCCTTCGCGATCGAAGTAGAACGGATCATCCAGGAAAAAATAACGAACTCCATTCACCAGTGCTCCATTGGTGATGGCCGGAAACCGCAGCCGGTTGCCCTGCGGAATCGTCATGCTGGGCATGACGACTGTGGAGGTCTTCACGCCGCGATACCGCGGCAGGAAGACCGCCACTTCGTGGCCTAATTTGGCCAAAGCCTTTGGGAGAGCTTCGATCACGTCGGCGAGGCCGCCCGTCTTGGCGTAAGGCAAAGCTTCCGAAGCAACAAAAAGGATGCGCATGGGGTCAGGGGTGAACTCGCTACGCTATCGGACCCAAGCCATAGCGTCAAGTCAGGGGAATGTCAGGGGAACGGAACGTAACGGCCGGTTTCAGAATGGGCGACACAACGGGAGTCGCTGGGGCAAGGGTTCCCTTCTAGCGGCGCTTGAGAGCCTCGAGTTCCTCGAGCGTGCGCGGCCAGTCCGATCGCAATACCCGGGACAAACCGCGATCCGCAAGAACTTTTCCACCCGTTTGGCATCGGGCACAATAGTTCGTTTCGTTGTCCGCGTAGCGAATCCGTTGAATTCTTTCGCCGCACCTCGGGCAAGGCTCTCCATAGCGTCCATGCACTACCATTTCCTTGCGAAACGCGGTCACCCCCTCTGGAAAGTGAGTCTGCGCGCAGCCGGTCCACCCAGAGCTCGAGCGTATAGCGTGTGGCAGCGAACAGTCTTTCCCACTCCTGAGGTACCAGCTTGTGTGTGAGCGCGACAGGCGACAGTTGGGCCGTGTGTAAGATTTCGTCCGAATAGGCGTTGCCGATCCCACTGACCAGGCGCGGATCGGTGAGAGCTCTCTTGAGCGTGCGGTTTTCCGCCGTAAGCGCCTCGCGAAACGAGCCGAGATCACTCGTAAATGTGTCGATTCCTCCCGGGTCGACGGAACGCAAGCCCTCCTCGCCTGTCAGCACATGCAACGACGCACGGTGCTTCGTGCCAGCTTCGGTAAGCACGAGAGAACCGTTGGGAAAATCGAAGGATGCCAGATTCTGGCGGCCGGCCAACTTTGCCTTTGGCGTCCGCCAGTGCAACCTGCCAGCAATCATCAGGTGCAGCACCAGCCAGAGATCGCCTGCTACTCCAATTGCAATTCGCTTGCCGATTCGCCGCAGCTTGCGCACGACGCGGCCCTCCACACTGGTAACTGGTGGCTGCGCGGTTCGAAGCAGAAAAGGGCTTGTCAGTCGCACTCGCTCGACCGGCTGCCCGACAATGCGCGATTCAAGTGCACTGATGTAGGCGGCGATATCCGGCAGCTCTGGCAAGCTCACCTCGGGTTAGAGGGCGGCGAAACCTGCGATTGCGATTGATTCGAAGAACGGAATCTCGTCTGCATCTCTGCTACCGCTTGGGGAAGCTTTTCTGGGTGGTGGTTGAGGTCCATGAAAAAGACCCGCAAATCGAAGGGCGCGCCCGCAAATTGCCGAAACCCGGAAGGGAGTGGAGGGCCATTCGGGCTGCCCGCCGCCGGGATCTGTTCGGGCAAATGAACTGCATACATACTGCCCCCCGCCTGCGCTTCGTGCGGGTACTGCATCAGCCAGACGCAATTGTGGCCATCCATGATCATGTTTGCGGAGACCACTACCCAACGTCCAGCATCCGCTGCAGTGGACTTCTGACAATCCCAGAACTCGGCTTGCGGCACAGTGACGGTCGGATCGCTGAAACCCCACTCATCCAGGGCAATCCTCTGCAAGCCGTGCTGGTCAGCGAACCGCTTCACTTCCGGGAGTGACTGATTCCAGTCGAGATTGGAATCGTTAACCAGGGCATAGCCCGGATGCCCGAGACTAAAAGCATTGAGGTAAGGAAGGAAGTAGGGGTACGCGCGCACCGCGGTGAAGAGGCAACTCAGGGTCAACACTAGTGCCGCTGCCCCGACCAGCCGCCCTGGAGTCGGAGCCGACAGACGGAGACGCGTCACCATGCTAGGCAAAGGGGCCAACAAAAGGATGAGCAGAACCAATGGAATGCTGAAATGACGGATGCTGATGTCGAGGCGGCTCAAAAGGCAAAAGCCGGTAAAAACGGCCAGGGATACCCAGAGAACACGCCAATGAATCGCAAGCTCGGCGGGAATCGCTGTGGGGCTTCTCTCGCGGCCCAGCCTCTGCCTTAAGGCAAGCGCAAGCCCCAGCACCAGCAATCCGAGAAAGCCAAGAGTGGATTTCAGCACCAACAGGACCGGAAAGTAGAACCACACTCCGTGCGGATAGGAATGACCCAGGATGAACGTCGGCCGACTTCCTGTGACTAAAACAAACAGCACGCCTCGCAGATACAGCCAAGGTGGCATGAGGAGCCGGCGCAGAGGCACCCAAGCGGAGCTATGGCCCAGACGGTTAAGCACATCGGTAGATTGATGCAGAGAAAAAATGAAATAAAGCAGGTAGACGACGAGGGCAGCCCAGAGAATGCCCTGCAAAGTGGCGCGCCAGCACATCCGGCGCCAGTTACGCGCCTCGGGTTTGGCGACGGGCTGGCCAGACACAGCGCGCCAGCGCGTGCTCAGCGCAAAAACAATGAAGACAAAAAATAAAATGCCCGCGGTGAACTTCGAAAGAAGGGCGCCCGCTAGGCTTAAGGCGAATAGCAGGACGTTCTTCCGACTGGGATTCCGCCATACTTCCGCAAAGCTCCACAGCGTCAGCAGCGAAAAAAGCGTGACGGCCATGTCGGTATGGACGAGAGGGCCAAAAGCGAGAAAGGCCGGTGTACTGACATAGAGGCTCAGACAAAGCAGTCCGCCCCAGTTTCCTCCGAGGCGGCGAGCGTAAGCATACACAACCCAACCTAGCGCCAGCGTGAGAACCAGCATGGGCAGGCGGGCCCACGCCAGGACGGTTATAGGGTTGTTCCACTTCGTCAGGAGCCATTCGCCGAACACCCACTGACCCACGAACGCGGAAAAAAAACTTTCGCTGATCGTCCACGAGATGTGTGAATAGTCGGCGTGCGTTCCGCGCAAGACCAGAGGTAGCGCGGCCAGCACTTTGGGCAGCGGGGGATGTTCTTCATTCAGCCGCAGATCCAGCTTTTGCAGATAACTTACGCCAGCGCCGATGTGAGACACTTCGTCGATGGTGATAGATTCGCGCAAGGCCGCGCCGCCGGCCAGAATCGCCATCAGCACCAGCAGCAGGCCAGCGACGAGTGAAAATCGAATGCTGTGCGTATTTCTCATTGAGCTTCTTTAAGCCGCCAGCGGATGGCCAATCTCCCAGTGATGCCCGAAGGGATCCACCACGCGCCCCAATCTCCAGCCGTATTCTTCGCCCACGGGAAAGACCTCGGTCGCACCGGCCTTGATCGCACGCGCGAACACCACATCCGGATCCGCAACCGTCAAAATCATACGGACGGAACCCCCACCCAGTGACTCCGGGCTGAAGTTGCCGTGCTCGGGAGATTCGTCGCCCAGCCAAAACTCCGCACCATCCACGGACAATTTTGCCACCACGCTTCCCTCGGGGCCCTCCAGCCGGTACGCCTCCGTCGCTCCAAACGCCGCCTCGTAGAAGTCCACGGCTCGCGCGCTATTCCGCACCGAAAGCCAGGGCGCTATCGTGCACATAATCGCTGGTTTCCCTGCAGGATCTGAAGCCATCTGCTCCTCCAGAAGAAATGACCTTCGGGGCACGCGTCGCTTTGGAGCCCCTACGCAAAAGAGTCGCACATCTATGCCGGGGATGACAACGAAATGAGACACACCAAACCACTCGAACGGAACGTAGTGGATCATCCGCTTCGGCTACCAGAAAATCAGAAGTAGTAGCGGCAGGAATGCCGGCACAAACCCAGGAATCGAAGCTGCGGCGATAAACAGCGCAAAGCACATGCGCCAAAGATGTCGCACAATGCGCTGTGCGCCGAAAACACCGCCGCGCACAAGCATGCGAACATCCCCTGCGGCTGATGGCAGCGCCACGGAACCCCAGATAAAGTACAACACTGCGGGATATCCAAATTTCAGCCCCGTCTCGCTGCGCGCCGCTTCAACACCAAAGGTCACCATGCCAGCTCCGACCGCCATGCCACCAGAAGCGCACCCCAATCGAAAATGCCCGTTTCCCCGTCTGTGCGCCCTGGGGCCGACCATGCTGTTGCCACCAGATAAAATGTTAGACGGCGCAAACATGGAAAACTAGTCGCATTGTTTCCACTCCTTTCGTCACGAAACAACAAGCTGGAAGGCTAAATCCGTGATGAATAGACATCCCCACCCAAGCAGGGCTTGGACGGAGCACATGGCGGTCATGACGCCGCCACCCTTACCCTTGCCGGCGCGAGCGCGACCAGTGCTATGCCGACGATAGCCAGCGGAAGTACGGCGACTAGCAGATCACTGCGTCACATTACGGACTACCTGCACCGCCATAATTGCGGCGTAAACAAGGCTTGACCATGCGGTGAAGGCGATCAGGCTGCGATTCGCTGAGATGTCACGCAATGCAAGCAGCAGGAACATTCCAAGCGTGGCATAGACGCCACCGAGCGCTCAGCCGCGAAGCCCAACCGAAAGCGCAACCGTGCGCCAGGATGTTGCTCACTGTAGCCGCCGCATCGCCTGACACGGTTACCGCTTCGCGCACGAAGATCTCGGCGAAGATGCCCGTGCCAATGACGATCAGGTACAACACGCCGGCAATTCTGGCCTGCAGACTTGGCGACGGTTCTGTATTCCAGTCAGTCATCACAGCTGTGCTCATACTCTTTCCTCCTTCTCGGAGCTATGGAATCAAGTCTCCGAGCGGTCAGATCGGTTCCCGATAGCGGCGCAGCCGCACCGCTGCGGCAAGGAATGCCGCGGCAACTGCAAAGCCGATCCACAGACCCGGGCTCATCAGAAAATTGACCGGACTGACTTTTGTCAATGGCTCCATGGACATGCTACCTGCCTTGAACGCCGCGCTTTCCGGGCCGCCCGTAAATCGGTACTGCAACATGGCGGCGAAATACGAAGTGTTGAAGGCGATCTTCTCGACCATGCCTATAGCGAGCAGGGGCAACGCGGCCCATAGAAATGGCGCGCGGCGCGCCCAGGCGGAGACCAGCAGCAGCCAGCAGTAGATTGGCGCATACCACAGCCCGTGAATGCCCAGAAGGTGGTCGAGCAGCATCAACAACATCTGGGACAACGGCAAATGGTTCCATAGCGTCGCGACACTCACGCCGCTTCCCAGCAGTGCCACCGTGCTCAGCAGAAGCATGATCCCTTGCGTGACAGCCGTGATCGCGAAGGTAACCAGCGGGAGAACCACCACTGGAATGCTCGCCTTCGCAAGCACGGTCGTGAGATCGGAAACCGGCAGCGACTTCCAGAACAGGATGCTGCGATCGCGACGTTCGCCGTGCAGCGTGTCGAGGCAGTAGAACACCGCGACGATGAACGTGGTCCCCATGATCAGAAGTGCAGCGAAGTTGTAGGGCTGCTCGATCAGCTCGTGCTGTTGCCCCGGGTCGAGCGCCAGCGCGGCACGCATCTTGCCCGGCAGATGAATCAGGCTGATCAAGAAGCCGAGCAGAAATATGGTGGCGGAGACCAGCGGCGCGATGTAAATCGAACGGTACTCCCACAATTCGCGTCGCACCGACCAGTACATGGGCCGGGTCGCCGTCATTGCCGCGGGCGCGATTCTCTGAGACTCGAGGAGAGGCTCGGGCACGGCGTTTGATTGAGTATTCATCTAGCCGCTCCTTGCGCCGTGCCGGTTTGATTGCCCATCACGGCAACGAACACGTCGGCGATGCTGGGTGTGCGAACTTCGCCAAGGCTGGAGACCTGGTTGCGATGGAGATGATCGAACAGCAAGATGCTGCGTCCGAATACCTGGCGCTCGTGAATCGGCTTGAACGCCCGTGCTGCGGCGAGGTGCTCGGGATTCACCATCACTTCCAGATAGCGTGATTCGAATTCTGCCATATTGCAATTGAGTACGATCCGACCGCGGTTGATAAACATGAGATCGGTGAGAACGTGCTGGACCTCTTCCACCTGATGCGTCGTCACGACGATGGTGCGCCTGCGATCAAAGTAGTCGTTCAGCAGCGAATCGTAGAACTGCTTGCGATACAGGATGTCCAGGCCCAATGTCGGCTCGTCCAGCACAAGCAATTTCGCGTCAATGGCCATCACCAGGGCGAGGTGCAACTGGGTCACCATGCCCTTCGACAATTCCCTGACCTTGCTGGCGGCCCTGATGGCGGTTTTCGCAAGAAGCCCTTCCGCCTTCGCACGATCGAATCGCGGGTGCACGCCGGCGACATAATCGAGCGCCTGCGATACCCCTATCCAGCGCGGAAGCACCGCGACATCGGCAATGAAGCAGACATCGCGCATGAGCTTATCGCGCGTCGTCCAAGGGTCGCGTCCGAGCACCTTGAGTTCTCCCTGATACTGAGTAAGGCCGAGAATGGCGTTGAGCGCGGTGCTCTTGCCTGCGCCATTGGGACCGATGAGTCCGAGAATGCGGCCCTCTTCGACATGCAAATTGACGCCGTCCAGCGCGATGGTTGTGCCGAAGGCTTTGCGGAGGCCGCGTGCTTCTATAACGGTCATGGCTGCTGCTCCTCCTCTTTTTTGTCCTTCGGCGACGGCCGGCCGTTTGCGCCGACATCCAACAATTCTTCCGGTTTCAGGCCGAGCCGCTGAATGGTTGCATTGACCCTGGGCCATTCCTCCGCAAGAAACTTCTGCCGTTCGCCCTGCAGCAACAGATTGCGCGCGCCTTCATTGATGAACATGCCGCGGCCTCGCTTACTCTCGACCAGCTTCTCGTCGACCAGTTGTTGATAGCCCTTCAGAACGGTGAGCGGATTGACCCGATATTCGGCCGCAACGGTGCGCACAGAAGGCAGCGGGTCGCCTTCCTTGAACACGCCATCGAGTATCATGGCGACGACGCGGTCGCGAAGCTGACGGTAAATCGGCTGACTGTCGTTCCACTCACTGTCCATCAGGTTTTCCAGATAGCCCTTGCCAAAATTGCGTTCCCGTCATTTTGTCCGCTGCAGGTCAAAGTGTGCATGGACCGGTTTGTCTCCCTGCATGAAAGTCCAATCCTCGGTGTGATGGTTCGCGTCGACCACAGTGAACACTGCATGGTGCATGTGTCCGTACTGCGTGCTACCAGCAACGTCAAGAAATTCGAATTCCACGGTCTTGCCGTCCGGCAACATCTGGCCGGTCATTCGAGGCCGATTTCCCGCGTCACAATAGTGGGTCAACAGCAGGCGGTCCCCATCGAGATACAGCATGGTTATCGGATCGTCCGGTCTTCCCGCGCCCGTCATCTCGTGCATGAGCGCGTTACCCATGGAAGTCACGCGAAGCGAGACCTGCATGAGCTTGCCCTCTATCTCGGCTTGCTGCGGGACAGTTGTCACATGGCCCTCCCAGGAACCGCTCAGAGTTTTCAGTTTGTCGAAGGATTTTTGCGCGTTAGACTGCGCGAAGACCGTGGTGGGAAGCGACATCAGAACAACGAGTAGCATAAAACGAAGGAATTTCATGGTTCATTCTCCTAGAGCTTCTTTTCTCACCGCGTAAGGGGTGCGAGCGGGTAATAGTCCGGGACCGACACCTGCTGTTATACTTAACTATAACACCATGTCACATGTCAAGCCTTTTTTTCTCTTTCCCGCGATACACTCTTTCTCCATGGCACGGCAGCGGCTCGGACAACACTTTCTGGTGGATGCAGGATGGCGCGAGCAAATTGCCCGCGCCATACGGGTTTCGCCCCATTTGCCGGATTCGCCGAAGTCCCGCGGCGAGAAGGATCTCTGCTGGATCGAAGTGGGCGCCGGCCACGGTGAGATGACCGAGCGTTTCGTGCGCACCGGCGCGCCGGTTTACGCACTTGAACTCGATGCCCCGCTCGTGCAGCGCTTGCAGCGCCTGGCGGCAAAGCATCCAAATCTCAGCATCGTTGCGGGAGACGTACTCAAAACCGACCTAGCCGCAATCGCCGCCGGGCGCCGGATGCGTCTCTATGGCAATCTTCCCTACTACATTACTTCGCCCATCCTGCACCACTTTTTTACTTTCGCGGATCACATCGACGAAATCTACATCGTTATCCAACTCGAGGTGGCGGAGCGCCTCACCGCGCAACCCGGCGCAAGCCCCTACGGATATCTTTCCGTGGCCACGCAATTCTTTACCCGGCCGGACTTGGCGCTGCACATTCCGCGCGATGCCTTTGATCCACCGCCGGAGGTGGACTCCGCGCTCGTGACCCTGAAGCTTCCCGGCCCGGGGGCGAAACTCGGCATCGCCGAAACCGACGAGTTCTTCGATTTCGTGAAGGCTTGCTTCGCGCAGAAAAGAAAGAAGCTCACGAACAACCTGCGCGGCGTTGTGGAACCCGAGCGCCTGCGCGCCGTGCTTCGCGAATGTAATTTGCGGGAAGACGCACGCGCCGAACAACTGAGCGTTGCCGAACTTGCGAAAATCTATCGCGCTATTTCTTGAGCGTGGTAACCAGCCGGTCGGGATAGTCGGACATGATGCCATCCACGCCCGCTGCGACCAGCAGGCGCATGTGCGCGTGCGAATTAATGGTCCAGCAGACGACTTGAAGGTCGCGCCGGTGCGCTTCCTGCAGGAAATTAGGCGTCACCAGGTCGCCGCGCACGGCAATCTGGCGCCCGCCGATTTCCTGCGTCTTCTCGAAAGCGTCTTCCACTTGCCCGTTGAAAACCAGTCCGGTCATCACCGTAGGATCGATCTTCCGCAGGCTTGCCAGAATCACGGGATCAAAGGAAATAATCACCACGCGCGCGATTTCGCCGGAATCGCGCAGGGCGCTGATCAAGGCATGCTCTCCGCCCCAGAAACCGCTGGGCTTCAGCTCCAGGTAAAACACCACGTCGTTCTTTTTCGCAAATTCGAGAATTTCTTCGAGCGTCGGCACGCGTTCGCCCATAAACTCGCTGGCGAACCACGAGCCCGCATCTAGCCGGCGCACGTCGGCAAGCGTCATCTGCTGGATCGCGCCTTTGCCGGTGGTGGTGCGATCGAGGGTTTCGTCATGGATTGCCACGAAGTGCGCATCCCGCGTGAGGTGCAAGTCGGTCTCAATAAAGGAAACGCCCTGCGCAACCGCGCGCCGGAACGCGGCCAGCGTGTTTTCCGGGGCATAGCCGGAGGCACCACGATGGGCAATAGCCAGCACGAGAGAATCTTCCTCCACGGGCAATCGGGCGGGCGATAGCTGGAAGAACACCGCGATTCCCTGTCGTATGCTAACACTGAGGGTACACACAAGCGCGGCAACTAGGGTGACTTGTGCTTGAATCTAAATGACAATGGAAAAGAGGTGCGCTATCGGATGACTCGACGTTTTCGCTGCCAAGTAGCCTTGCTCGCCGTGGGTTTGTGCGTGAGCGCCACGGCCTTGCAGCCCCAAAGCCAGCGTGCTGCTGCCGATCAAAAATCCACGGAGAAAAATCCGGAGCCATTGGCTCGCCAGATTCGCCACCAGATTTCCGTCCTCCCTTTTTCTTCGGTGTTCGACTACCTGACGTTTAGCCTCGACGGAAGCAAAGTGACGCTCCAGGGCCATGTTCTCCGTCCCACGCTGAAAGAACATGCCGAAGCCGCCGTCAAGAGCATCGAAGGCGTCAGCTCCGTAGTGAACCACATCGAGGTCTTGCCGGTTTCCACCACGGATAATGAATTACGCACGACCATCTACCGGGCGATCTATGAAGACGGCGTGCTGCAGCGCTATGCGGTCGAAGCGATGCCCGCGATTCACATCCTGGTCAGCAATGGAAGCGTCACCCTGGAGGGATTTGTGGAAGTGGAGGCCGACAAGGAGCGCGCGGCTACCCGAACAAATGCTGTGGCGGGTGTGAGCAACCTGCAGAATAATTTACAAGTGCGCCCGAAGGAGAATGCGCGCCGAGGAACCCAGTGAACCAGAACAAGGACCCTTACTCGAATCAAGGCGATTCGCGGGACACGCCCGCCCGGCAAAAACTCGTGGCCCTGCGCGAGGCCCTACTGCGCCTGCACAAGACCCTGCTCGACATGGAGCGGCGCGAATACGAAAAGGGGCATGGTGTGGTCTCCGCCGGCGAACTCTTCCGCCTAGTGGTGGACGACCCGCAATTTTCCTGGCTGCATAACCTCTCGGAGTTCGTGGTGCGCATTGACGAGCTCCTGGGCGGGGACACCGCCGTGACCAGCGAAGACGCCAGCGGGAACATTGCCCTGGCGCGCAAAATGTTTGCCCCCACGGAAACTGGCGACGGCTTTCAGAAAAAATATTTTGACGCCATCCAGCGAGACCCGACTGTGGTTATGGAGCACGCTGGACTCGTCCGCCTCTTCCTGACTGAGCCAGGCGACGGCGAGAAATAGCCACCAGGCAGTTCTGGCGGTTCCGCGACGGTTTCCGAACCGTTGAGCGGCCCAAACGAACCCTTCACCATGAGCTTTACGATTCCTACGCATCCCGTTGTGACCGATTTCCTTTTGGGCGACGATCGCTTCGTCAGCCCCGTGACCGTCGCTGATACGCTAAATGGTGGCAGTCCAATCCCTTTGACGAACGTTCTCTTGGTCTTCCATACGCCGCGGGCAAGCACGCAGTCGGGCGGATTCTTTGTGGGCTTCTGTGCCACCGATCCCACCTGCCTGACCGGTTCGGAGTATCAATGGACGTTTGCCGGGCCGCAGCAATACACAGGCTCCGAGAACAATCCCACAATGAAACCAATCGGCTTCGCGTTCGCCGAGCCACAGTCAGGTTTCGCGTTCGGAGGCGTGAATGAAATCCTCCCGCCTATTACCCCGATTTCCGGAAAGGTAGGCGCCGTGACCACGCCCGAACCTTCCGCCCTGGTCGTTCTCCTCGCGGGCCTTGCCGCCGCCACGTTATTTCTGAAGAAGCGCGTTTAGTTTCGGGCAGCCAGTCCCGCTAATTTCGGTAACCGCTCTTATCCCCCCGTAGCCTTCGCCGTGGGATATTTCTTCTCCCACTCCCGATTCGCCAAAGAAGCCAGCTTGGCCTACACTAGTTCCGTTCCAGACCTGCCGCCCTTCTCCGAAAGGAGCTCCATGCAACCCACCGAGTTTTTCCGCAGCCATCACCACTTAGACACCTTGGCGGGTCTGCTCCTCTGCTTCTTTCTGGCTCCCTCCCTGCTCGCAAAGGCAGTCGTAGATTTCGACCCCACGATTGACTTTTCCAAGTACAAGACATGGACCTACATCGGAGGAGTCGGGCATCTCGTGAATGCAACTGAACTCGGCCCTGATCACGGAAAACGTGCACCAGGCCTTGCTGCGGGGGATGAGCCAGTGCGGATTGCGCGAGGTGAAGGCGAGCGAAAATCCGGACCTGGCGATTCGCTATGCGCGAACAGTTCCTCGCGACTGAATGTCGCGGGATCGGTCGGCTGGGGGATGTATGCGCCGTACCTGGACGATCGTTGGGGATTCTTGTACAACCAGATCAATGTCACGACTACGAGGGAAGGGGCGCTGGTGATTGATCTGCTGGACACGCACACGAAAGCCCTGACCTGGCGCCTGTACGTGACCATGAAGATCCTTAACAATGATCCGCAGAAAACCGGGAAGCAGGCCGATAGCGACGACGCCAAGACTTTCAAGAGCTACCCGCCATCACCCAAAGAAGTAGCGGACATGCAGAAAGAATGGGAGAAAGAAGCCGGCAAGAAACAAAAATCCACTGGACTCATGGGGCCATGAAAGAGCAAAAGTCACTGCAAAAACATCTTCTCGAACTACTTCGTGGAGGCCAGGCGCACATTGATTTTGAATCCGCGGTGAAGGACTGGCCCGTGCCCCTGCGGGGGAAGAAGCTCAAAGGCGCCGCGCATTCGCCGTGGGAAGTGCTCGAGCACATGCGCCTGGCCCAGTGGGACATCCTGGAATTCACCCGCAACCCCAAGCACGTTTCTCCGGAATTCCCGGCCGGGTATTGGCCGAAGAAGCCGGCTCCCCCAAACAGCCGCGCCTGGAACGAAAGCGTGGCCGCCTTTCGCGCCGACCTGAACGCCATGATTGCGATCGTCGAGGACGACTCCAGCGATTTCTTCGCTCCTCTTCCCCACGGCGACGGCCAAACCGTCTTGCGCGAAGTGTTGGTCCTGGCCGATCACAACGCCTACCACCTGGGCGAACTCCTTCTTTTGCGTCGCCTGTTGGGAGTCTGGAAGTAGTCTGGATCCGCGGGTTCCGGGTCAGGTTGCAGGAAGGACTCTAGGAATCCGGGAGTGGCACGGCCAAAACAGTTGCGGACCACGCGCTTGAGATGCCAATAGCCAAAGCTGATGCAAACTCATCGTGGGCCCTGGGGATGGTTTACAGCAGAATCTGGGCGAGATAGCCGAGAGTGCGGGCGGTTTTGGGGGCAGGCGGGAGACAAGCCTATGGCCAGCATCTTCCGCAGCTTGGGTTTTGAGCATTTTTTTGCACAAAACTGTTTTCAATCATAACGCTTTGCCAGTTTCCAGGGATGAGGTCCTTCGCTAGCAAAAGGCGCGGGCTCAGGATGACATCGGGTTACGGCATCGAACAAAGACAAGCCACGTTGGGCCCGGGCCCTTTCAGCCGAAAAAGTTTACGACACGGCTTCAGCCGTGCCCTGACAGACGGGTGGCTCGGAGAGGATGGAGGAGAGAGTGGAAGTGAAGTGATGGGCGTCGGCATCCGAGAAAATAAGCGGAGGGCGCAGCTTGAGTACGTTGTGGTGCGGACCGTCGGTGCCCACGAGAATGCCCTCTTCGCGAAGCCGGTTGACCACATAGCTGGCTTGCCTGGTGGCGGGGGCTCGCGTATCGCGATCGATGACGAGGTCAATACCGAGAAAAAGGCCGGAGCCGCGGACATCGCCGACGAGCGAGTGCTTTGCCTGGAGAGCTTGTAGTTCGTGGGTCCAGCGCGAACCGACGTCCAGTGCGTTCCGCTGGAGCCCTTCCTCTTCCAGGACATCGAGCACCGCGAGGCCCGCGGCAGAAGCGACAGGATTGCCGCCAAAGGTCGAGAAAAATTCCATTCCCTTCGTGAACGGTGCAGCGATCTCCGGAGTCGTGACGACCGCAGCCAGAGGAAACGCGTTGCCGATCGGCTTTCCCAGAACCACGATGTCCGGAACTACGCCTTGCGTTTCAAATCCCCAGAAGTGCGTGCCAAGGCGCCCGAACCCCACCTGCACTTCGTCGGCAACGCAGACGGCCCCGGCGGCACGCACATGCCTGTAAACTTCGGCGAGATAACCGGGCGGAAAAACGATTTGCCCCGCGACGCTGGGTAGCGTCTCTGCAATGTAGGCGGCAATTCCCCGCCCTTCCCTGTTCACTTTCTCAAAAATCTCCGCAACATGCCTGGCGTATTTCTTGTCGATATCGGCGTCGCCGCGTCGATAGAGACCGCGATAATCGTCGGCGATGGGAGCAACGTGCACCCAGGGCTTACGGCCGGCACCGCCAGGACCGTTGAACTTGTAAGGGCTGATGTTAATCAGGGTGGTCGTGTGCCCGTGGTACGCATGTTCGAGCACGATAACGTCTTCCCGGCCGGTGTATGCGCGGGCGAGCCGCAGCGCCAGCTCGTTGGCTTCGCTGCCGGAATTGAGAAAGTAGCAGACGCGGAGCGGTGCAGGCAGAAGCGCGGTGAGCCGTTCTGCATAGCGAACGATATTGTCGTGCAGATAGCGCGTGTTCGTGTTGAGGAGCGCGAGCTGCTCCGCGACGGCACGCACTACGCGTGGATGCGAGTGTCCAACGAGAGGAACGTTGTTGTAGACGTCCAGGAATGCGCGGCCGGCGTCGTCGTATAAATATTGCCGCCACCCACGCACGATTTTGACCGGCTTGTCGTACGAGAGGCTCAGGTTTGCGCCGAGCAATTTTTCGCGCACGGCTAGGGTTTCGTCACGCGTACGTCGCTGTTGCACAGACACTCTTGGCTGTGCTCCGACCGCACGGAAGAATTCGTGAGCTTGCCGGAAATCCACATTTGCAAGGCGCTCGAGCGCGGCCCAGGCGGAGGTTTCGGAAATCGTGACATAGGGATCCTCCGGATGCAGGGACTGCCGGTGCGCGGAATTGATCACGCTGACCGCGAGCCGCACGGCCATGAGCGGATAAAACGTCGTGATTTCCATTTCGTTCAGAGGGAAGACTCCTTGGTAACCGGACAAAACACAAGCCGCGGCGGAGAGCGGATCCTCTTTGCCAAGGACCGCATAAGCCGCGGCTACGGCGGGTTCCGCGACGAAAGGAGCCGTATGCATGTCGCCGAAATCAATAACCGAGACAACTTCGCGCGAATCAGGAGAGATCAGTGCGTTGTGATCGTTTGCGTCGCCATAGATGACGCTCCGGCGAAGGCGCGGCAGAAGGGGTGCTGCTTCCCGCTCGAAGAGATCGAGGAAATGCTGTGCCAAAGCCTTGCGCCGGCCATCCGCGATGCACGGGAGAAATTCGCGCGCCCACAGGGAGCGTGTGATGTCCCACTTCAGATCGCCTTGCGTGGCAGGGTGTGAGAAATCAAGCAATGCGGAATCGATTTCTCCGAGGAGCCGCCCGAGGGAAGTAAGTAGCCCTGGAGAATGCGGCGCGGTTTCCGCGAGAGTCGCTCCCAGGAGAAAGGTGAGGAGCCAAACCAGGCGGTTCGTGCCGTCGGCGATTTTCAATTGCGCGAAAAGTTCACCTCCGGTGCTAGGAATGACACGAGGGAGGGAAAGGTGAGGCGCCCTGGCCCTGAGATGCGTGAGCGCGCGGCATTGCATGTCTACGAAGGCGGCTTCGCGCGCCGGATGCATAATTTTGAGGACCAACGCCTGGCCACCGGGAGTGACGAGGTGAAAGTTGTCATCATATTCACCCGGGAGCTGATGCGCCGTGGCTTGTACGCCAAAGAGTTGCTGGGCGATGGAGACAGCCTCCGTGGGAGAAACAGGCCCAGCAACGCGTGCTTCAGGAAGCATGAGCGAAATTGTAATGGGGGAGCCGAGGTTCGTCCAACGAAGATGAACTGTGTATCCAGCCCTGCACGGAAGCCAGTGTGACGGCGCCAGAGAACAGAACCAATAGAAAGAAGATGACGGGAAATGGTAGTATGCGGGCTAAGGATGACCTGCGCCGCTCCGGCCGAGTTCGAGCAGAACTCCAGCAAGGTTATCAAAACTAAATACGCGCCAATCTGAGGAGTGAAAGAATTCCATGAACAAGAAATGGACCATTTACGGAGTGGCAGTCGCAATGTGCCTCATTGCTGGGTGCCAGAAACCGGATACCGCAACGAACCAGACGCCACCGCCAACGGCGAACACGCCGACTCCGAATTCGGCGGCCAATACGCCGCCTCAACAGCCGGGAACGCAACAAGTGCAGGCTCCAACACCCGAGCAAGCAGCCGCGTCGAATCCAGCGAACCAGCAGCCGATGCCTCCACCCGAGCCTTTTGTCGTGCCGGCAGGAACGTCGCTCCCCGTGATTTTGTCCACCTCCGTCAGTTCGTATTCCGCGACGCCGGGCCAATCCTTTGAAGCAAGCCTGGCCGCTCCGGTCCTGGTGGACGGCGAAGAAGCGATACCGAAGGGCGCGCGCGTGACCGGAACCGTCGTGGACGCGAAGAAGCAAGGGAAATTCAAAGGCGAAGCCCTGCTGACGATCAGGCTGACGCAGATTAATGTGCGCGGGAAGGACTACCTGATCGCGACACACACCTATAGCCGTACGGAAAAAGGCAAAGGCAAACGGACCGCTGCGGTCACCGGTGGTGGTGCAGCCGCAGGGGCTCTCATTGGAGGACTCGCAGGAGGCGGTAAAGGCGCAGCCATTGGCGCGGCGGTAGGAGGCGGGGGTGGCTTGGCGGTGTCGGGGGGAACCGGCGGTCAAAACGTGAATCTGCCCGCGGAAACTAAGATTAACTTCAAGCTCGCGCAAGCCGTAACGATCGACCGTTAAAAACACCAACTCGTTTCGTAAATGGTTTCGCGCAATTTCCGGTGTTCCCTCAGGGGCTAAGGCCCTTTGAATTTGCTGATTTACGGCACGGCTGAAGCCGTGCCCCCCGAGGAGCATTCTTTACGGCACGGTGGAACCGGGTAGCATTTTTTTCGTGGCGGACCGCCTCGGAAGGCGGTCCCTACAAGCCCAGGAGCACGGACACGAGTGTGTGCCACGAACCGCTTATGAACGCGCCACAGCGGGGGCTGGCCGCGCACGCAACACAAGAAAGACCATGATCACACTCACGATGAGCGGAATCGCCAGGCCCGCACGCAAAGAGTGGGTTTGATCGGCGACGATGCCGACGAGCCAGGGTACAAACGCGCCCCCAAGACCCGCGGCTCCAAAAAACAGCGCGCCCAACCAATTGGCATCTTCCCCGAAGATGGCGGCGAGCCAGGTGACGAGCATCGGATACTGCGGCGCGAGGCCGAAACCGGCGAGCGCCGCCCCAAGATAAAGGATCGGCGGCGTGCCAGCACCGAGGATGATGGCCCCGCCCAGCGTGGCACAGAGCAATCCCCCGACCGAGATCACCAGTTGCGAGATGCGCCGCAGTGCAAGCGGCGCAACGCCGCGGCTCAACAGAAGAAATCCATAGAAAAAGGAAGGCGCCAGGGAAAGCGCCGATCCAGGCAAGGCGATGCGTTTTTCCTGCATGGCGGACCAGCCGCCAAAGGCGACCTCGGTTCCAACGTAGAAAAAGTAAAGCAGGAACAGCGCGATGGCCGAAGGATGGCGCAGGTGGTTTAGCCACTCCTCCAGAGAATGCGTAACGCGGACGGGCGCCGCGGCGGAGCGTTCGGACGGCCGCAGAAAGTGAAGGATGCAGAGCAAAAACGAAAAACCGGCAAGGCCAAGTGAAAGGCCTCGAATGCCGATCGTCGGCAGAAAGAAACCAACGAGAAAGGGGCAAGAAACGGCGCCGACACTCCAGGAAAAGTTGAGAAAAGTAACGGCAGCGGCCGTGTTCGAGGAAGGCAGTTGCGTGGCGCGAAGATTGATGGCCGGATTGGAAAGGCCATAGCCAAGTCCGTAAACGCCGACAAGAAAGGCGGCAAGCATCCACGGGCCCACGCCGAGGAAGGCGAAACCGAGCATAAAGGAAAGAAAACCCGCACTAGTAACCTTCGCGAAACCGAAGCGCGGGAGCAGTGGGCTGGTCAGGAGAACGCCCAGAAAGCTGCCGAAATATTGGGAAGCAAAAAAGAAGCCGGCCTGCGCGTCGGTCAGCGACCAGTGTCGGGAAAAAGAGGGGAGAATTGGACCAAGAAGCGTAGTGATGACCCCGATCAGAATGAAACTCGCGTGCAGAAGCGGCCATTCCAAGCGAGGGCTCGTGGAGGAGGAAGAACCGGAAGGAGAGAGCATCTGTGAGGCAGTTTGGCACAAGTCTTCTAAGCGAACAAGGCAGGCGGGAAAGCAGGTCCCGTCGCATTTTTCGGCCGTGGCTTCAAGCCTAGTATCTTCGTAGACGCCACCAGACCTAGGGCTTATGTTTCCTTAATGGGGCGCTCATCGTTTTCTAAGGGCGAAGGATTAGGCTAGAGAGAAACCAAGGAGCCCGGTATGAGCGACTTGCTATTCGTGGTGTGCACGGCAGCGTTTTTCGCGCTGGGAATCGTGTATTTGAAGGGCTGCGAGCGGTTGAAATAAGAGGACTGCGACGATGCTGGGAAACGTACTGCTCATTGCGATTTTCATCCTGCTGCTGGGTTATCTGCTGTACGCGTTATTGAAGCCGGAGAAATTTTAGCGATGACGGGCAATGGATGGTTCCAGATCAGTTTGTATTTTGGGCTGATCCTGCTCTTAACGAAGCCGGTCGGCGTGTTTTTGTACCGGGTCTACGAACGTAAAGGGACGATTTTGGATCCTGTGCTGCGGCCGGTGGAGAAGCTGATCTACCGCGTCTGCGGCGTGGATGAAACGAAAGAAATGCGTTGGACGAAGTACGGCGCGGCGATGCTGCTTTTCAGTGGCGTCTCGCTGCTGCTTCTGTATGCGATCGAGCGATTGCAGCAGTGGCTTCCATGGAACCCCCAGAAGCTCGCGAACGTAGGCACCGATTTGGCGTGGAACACGGCGGTATCGTTTGCGACGAACACTAACTGGCAATCCTACACGCCGGAAACAACGATGAGTTACCTGACACAGATGGCGGGGCTCGCGTATCACAATTTTGCTTCTGCAGCGGTGGGAATTTCGTTGGCGATCGCGTTGATTCGCGGTGTGGCAAGGCGGGAATCGAAGACTATCGGAAATTTCTGGGTAGATGCGACGCGCGGATTTCTGTGGGTGTTGTTGCCTGTGTGCCTTGTGGCCGCGCTGTTTCTGGTGTCGCAAGGCGTTGTGCAGAATCTGCATCCTTACCGCAACGCGAATGTTGTGGAGCCGCAGACCATAGAGAAACAGAACGCAAATGGAGTAACGACGAAAGAGACAGTCAAAACACAGGTGATCGCGCAAGGACCGGTGGCTTCGCAGGAAGCGATCAAGATGTTTGGAACAAACGGGGGCGGTTTTTTCAATGCGAACAGCGCGCATCCGTTCGAAAACCCGACACCACTCTCGAATCTATTGCAAATGGTGCTCATTTTCGCGATTCCGGCGGGGCTGACGTACACACTGGGGCGGATGACGGGATCGGCGCGCCATGGCTGGGCGGTGTGGAGCGCGATGGCGATTCTTTTTCTCGCCGGTGTGCTGATTGCGTATTCATCGGAATCACGCGGGAATCCGTTGCTGGCAGGAGTCAATGCGAAGGCGTCGGAAACACAGTCCGGCGGAAACATGGAAGGCAAAGAGGTGCGATTCGGGATCGCGAATTCAGCGCTGTTCACGACGGTAACGACAGACGCGAGCTGCGGCGCAGTCAACAACGCGCATGATTCCCTGACGCCACTCGCCGGTATGGTTCCTCTTATCAACATCATGTTGGGGGAAGTCATCTATGGGGGAGTAGGGGCGGGGATGTACGGGGTGCTGGTGTTCGTCATTCTGTCCGTTTTTATCGCGGGGCTGATGGTGGGCCGGACACCGGAGTATCTCGGGAAAAAGATTGAATCGTTCGACGTGAAGATGGCGGTGCTGGCGATTCTTGTGACATCGCTGACAATTCTAGTGTTCACGGCGATTGCCGTGATCTCTAAATTCGGCGTGGCCGGCATCACGAACCCCGGCCCGCACGGCTTTTCGCAGATTCTGTACGCCTATACTTCGGCTGTAGGGAATAACGGCTCGGCCTTCGCGGGAATCAGCGCCAACACGCTCTGGTACAACACGAGCTTGGGGTTCGCGATGCTCCTGGGGCGATTCTTCATGATCATTCCGATTCTGGCAATTGCGGGAAGTTTGGCTGCGAAAAAGCACGTACCGGAATCGCTGGGGACTTTTCCCGTGACGGGACCGTTGTTCACGGTGCTGCTGATCTCGGTGATTCTGATCGTGGGAGCGCTGACGTTTTTCCCAGCCCTGAGCCTGGGGCCAATCCTGGAACACCTGCTGATGAATGCAGGCAAGGCATTTTGAGGAAATGATGACCACGCAGACGCACGCCAAAGGCAGTTCGATGTCTGACCGAAAGATCTTGCGGAATGCCATACGCGACTCCTTCTGGAAGCTGGACCCACGGCTGATGGTGAAGAACCCGGTGATGTTCGTGGTAGAAGTGGGGGCGGTGATCACCCTGGTGGTGTTGCTCGCGAACACACTGGCGCACAGAGGAAGCTTTTCTTTCGGGCTGCAAATCACGTTGTGGCTGTGGTTCACCGTACTGTTTGCGAATTTTGCGGAAGCGATGGCGGAGGGGCGCGGAAAGGCACAAGCGGAAACATTGCGCAAAGCGCGCGCCGAGACCGAGGCGCGCAAGCTGCGGGAAGATGGAACGATCGAACATCTCGCAAGTTCACAGCTGCGCTCCGGAGATGTAGTGCTGGTTGCGGCAGGCGAGTTCATTCCCGGCGACGGTGAAGTGATCGAAGGCGTGGCCTCGGTGGACGAATCGGCGATCACCGGGGAGTCGGCGCCGGTGATTCGCGAGTCGGGAGGTGACCGCTCGGCAGTAACTGGCGGGACGCGCGTTCTCTCGGACGAGATCAAGGTGCGGGTTACATCCAATCCCGGCGAAACGTTTTTAGACCGGATGATTGGATTGGTGGAGGGCGCATCAAGGCAGAAGACGCCGAACGAGATTGCGCTCAATATTCTGCTGGCGGGGCTCACGATAATTTTCCTGTTGGCCGTAGTAACGTTGCAGCCGTTCGCCATTTATTCCGGCGCGCCGCAGAGTGTGTTCGCGCTGGTCTCGTTGCTGGTATGCCTGATCCCCACAACGATTGGCGGCCTGCTCTCCGCAATTGGAATCGCCGGGATGGACCGGTTGATCCAGCGCAATGTGATTGCCATGTCCGGGCGCGCTGTGGAAGCGGCGGGCGATGTGGACGTGCTGCTGCTCGATAAAACGGGGACGATTACCCTCGGCAACCGCGAGGCGACCGCGTTTCATGCCTGTCCGGGAGTCACCGAAGCGGAATTGGCGAGCGCGGCGCAGCTGGCGTCGTTTGCCGACGAAACGCCGGAGGGGCGCTCGATCGTGGTGCTGGCAAAAGAAAAGTATGGATTACGCGGGCGCGAGTTGGCGCCCCACAATCCGCTCTTTATTCCCTTCTCCGCGCAAACACGAATGTCCGGTGTGGACATGGACGGGAAAGAAATTCGCAAGGGCGCCCCGGAAGCAATCAAGCGATATGTGTCGGAACGCGGGCAAGTCGTCCCGTCGGAAATGACCGAACAGATCGAGCGCATCGCGAAATCGGGAGGTACGCCGCTGCTGGTGTCGCAGAATTGCCGAGTGCTGGGCACGATCGAGCTGACGGACATCGTGAAGGGCGGAATTCGCGAGCGCTTCGATCATCTGCGCGCGATGGGCATCCGCACGATGATGATCACCGGCGACAATCCACTGACCGCTGCGGCGATTGCGCGTCAGGCGGGAGTGGACGATTTTTTGGCCGAGGCCAAGCCGGAAGACAAGATGGCGCTGATCCGCAACGAGCAAACCAAAGGGAAGCTGGTAGCCATGACCGGCGACGGCACGAACGACGCGCCCGCCTTGGCGCAAGCGGACGTCGGCGTAGCCATGAACACAGGTACGCAAGCCGCAAAAGAAGCCGGAAACATGGTGGATCTGGATTCGAATCCGACAAAGCTCATCGAAATCGTGGAAATCGGCAAGCAGTTGCTGATTACCCGCGGATCGCTGACGACATTCTCGGTAGCCAACGATGTGGCAAAGTATTTCGCGATTATTCCGGCAATGTTTGCGGGAACGTTCCCTCTGCTGGGGGCGCTGAACATCATGAAATTGCGGACTGCGGAGTCGGCGATTCTCTCCGCCGTAATTTTCAACGCACTGATTATCATTGCGCTGATCCCGCTTGCCCTGCGCGGCGTGCGCTACCGTCCCTTGGGTGCCGCGGCGCTGCTGCGCAGAAATATGTTTATCTACGGATTAGGCGGCGTGATCGCACCGTTTCTGGGAATCAAGGCGATTGATATTTTCATCGCGTGGCTGCATCTGGCGTAGGGGCGATATGAAGGAACAGTTGATAGTAGCGGTGAAATTCACGTTGGTAACGACCTTGGTATTTGGGCTCGCGTATCCGCTGGTGGTGACGGGACTGAGCCAGTGGCTCTTTCCGCTTCAGGCCAATGGAAGCCTGATCGCGAAGAATGGACAGGTGATCGGGTCACAGTTGATTGGGCAAGGATTCACTTCCGACAAGTATTTTCATTCCCGGCCCTCCGGGGCGGGCAGCGGCTATGATGCGACGGCGTCCGGCGGAACGAATCTCGGCCCCACAAACCGGACGCTAGTGCAGCGGGTGCAACTGGAGGTCGCAAAATTGCAGTTAGAGAATGCTGGTGCTCCGATTCCCGCGGACCTGGTAACCGCATCGGGTTCTGGATTGGACCCGGACATATCGCCCGCGTCAGCGGAGTTTCAGATCAATCGCGTTGCAAAGGCGCGAGGAATGGAATTGGGAACTCTACGCGCGGTGGTCGCCAAGCACACTCTGCCGAGGCAATTGGGAATCCTAGGCGAAGCCCGGGTGAATGTCTTGGAGCTGAATCTGGACTTGGATACAAACTATCCGGCGAAGTAGCCAGCGCGATTTAGCGCGCGGGGCGGGCAGAACTTTTTACTGCAGCCGACTTGGGCGGCTGGAAACGGTACCCGACCCACGGCTCCGTCAGGATGTACCTCGGCTGTGCCGGATCCTTCTCAATTTTCTTGCGCAATTGATTGATAACCACGCGCAGATTTTCCGTTTCTTCACCGTATTCAGGGCCCCAGACACTCTGCAGAAGCCGCCGATGCGTCACCGGCTTGCCCTGGTTGGCCATCAACTGTCTCAACACTTCGAATTCCTTTGGCGCGAGGTGGACTTCCTCGCCCCGGGCGATGACGCGGCGCTCCTCAAAATCCACGAACAAATCTTTCGCTTGAAACGCCGGAACGGCATCGCCCACGGAGTGCCGGCGAAGAGAAGCACGAACGCGCGCAAGAAGTTCTTCAATGCCGAATGGCTTGGTGACGTAATCGTCGGCGCCCGCGTCGAGAGCGACGACCTTGTCGCGTTCCGCGTTGCGCACGGTCAGCATGATGATGGGAACATCGCTCCAGCGGCGAAACTCCCGGCAGGTCTCGACCCCATTCATGCCGGGAAGATTCACGTCGAGAAGAATAAGGTCCGGTTTCAGCTTGCGAGCAAGCTCCAAAGCATCTTCCCCGGAAACCGCTTCGCTAATTTCGTATCCACGAAAAGACAGCGTGGAGCGCAACACGCGGCGAATCTGCGGCTCATCATCCACAACCAGAATGCTCGCCGCCGTCATCGGGAAGCGCTCCGCGAAGCCGCGATGGGCAAAGTGAAGGAGAAAACGGAGCCGTGCCCGAGCTGGCTCGTCACATTGATGCTCCCGCCGTGAGCGGTGACGACGGCTTTGGCGATCGGCAGTCCCATGCCAGTGCCGCGAACGAGGTAGCGCTGGTCGCGGCCGCGATAAAACTTGTCGAAGATCAGGCCCTGCTCAAACGGATCGATGCCGGGCCCGCGATCCGAGACGCTGATGTTGACGAAGTCGCCGTTGCGATCGGCGGAAATCTTGAT
>Ga0306921_10001194_pt1 | contig 24786 bp, 24 predicted proteins | sample sta12Cox44000080_FD_203760 | JGI IMG/M metagenome (GOLD analysis project Ga0306921, IMG submission 203760) | Lab enrichment of tropical soil microbial communities from Luquillo Experimental Forest, Puerto Rico - statoxic.12C.oxic.44.000.080 (v2)... | ecosystem: Environmental > Terrestrial >...
CTGGGGCTGTCGATTTCGGCTGAAAGTGCTCGAGGATCAAGGTCGCCTGCGACTTGCTCACAACCGCCGCCAGTGCCGCGCCATCGGCATGCTTCACGGCTTCGAGGCTGCCGAAGTGCTGCAATAGCCGGCGGGTGGTTTGTTCGCCGATGCCTGGGATCTCACGCAACTCAGTTTGTCGGTCGCGAATCTCGCGCCGCTTGCGGTGAAACGTCACCGCAAAGCGATGGGCCTCGTCACGGACGAGTTGAACCAAATGCAACACCGGCGAGTGCCGGTCGAGCACAATCGGATCGCTCTCCTGCCCGTGCACGTAGATGATCTCTTCACGTTTCGCAATGGAGGCGAGCGGCTGATTGACGATGCCGATCGATGCCAGTGCTTCTGCCGCAGCGTGTAGTTGTCCAATGCCACCGTCGATCAGGATGAGGCTTGGCAGCGGCTTTTCTTCCGCCTGCAGCCGCGAATACCGCCGTGTCACCACTTCGCGCATGGAGGCGAAATCGTCTACGCCGATCACTCCTCTGATGATGAACTTGCGGTAATCCGACTTCTTCGTCTTGCCGTCTTCCCACACCACCATCGACGCGACGGTCTCCGCACCTTGAATGTGCGAGATGTCGAAACACTCGATGCGCCGCGGCAGTTCCGGCAAGGTCAACGCATCCTGCAGCGCTTCCTGGATGATCTTCGTCGTTGGCTTCATCACGCGGAAGCGCTGATCATAAGCCTGCTTGGCGTTCTGCCCCACCAGATCCACCAGCGAGCGCTTCTCTCCACGCTGCGGCACGTGAATCTGTACCTTGCGCTCGCGGCCCTCGGATAACACTTCCTCGAGCGTAGTGCGCTCTTCGAAATCGACGGGTACATAAATGTTGTGTGGAACGTACTGCTGATCGAGGTACACCTGCTTTAGCAGCGCCGCGAAGAATTCACCGGGATGGAAGCCTCGTTCGCCGACGACCTCATTCATGTCCTCCCAGAAGAACTCGCGCTTGTCCATGATCTTGCCGCCGCGCATGTGAAACAGGTTCACCGCAAGCATTTCGTTCTCGTAGTGATAGCCGAACACGTCGGCATCATCGCCATCGACTTCGTGGATGCGCTGCTTCGATTCCTGCAACTCGACGGTTGAAATCAAATCGCGATACTTCGCCGCCAGCTCATACTGTTCGCGCTCGGCGGCTGTTGCCATGCGTTCGCGCAGCGATCGCGTCAAATCCGCGCCGCGTCCTTCGAGGAACAGCTTCACGTCGTGCACTGCTTCGGCGTAGCGTTCGGGAGTCGTCAATCCTTCGACGCACGGCCCCAGGCAGCGTCCGATGTAGTACTGCAAACATGGCCGCGGATAGTAGCGGTTCAAATCGAGCTTGCACGAGGGAATCAGAAAGTGCCGGTGAATGAGATCGACCAGCCGATACGCCAGGCTGGTAGGGAAGTAGGGTCCGTAGTAAAGCGATCCGTCTTTGCGCAGGCGGCGCGTCACATACACGCGCGGATAGCGCTCGCCCAACGTCAGCTTGATGTAAGGATACGTTTTGTCGTCGCGCAGCAGAATGTTGTAACGCGGCTTCTTTTGTTTGATGAGATTGTTTTCGAGTGCGAGTGCTTCTTTCTCATTGTCGACGACGATGTAGTCGAGATCGACTGCCTCGCGCAGCAGCGTGCCGGTTTTTGCATTTTCTGCCGCGCCGTCGAGGAAGTACGTGCGCACACGCGCGCGCAGGTTCTTCGCCTTGCCGACATAGATGATGTCGCCGTCGGCGTTCTTATACAGATACACGCCGGCCGACGTGGGCAAGGTACGGATTTTCTCGTGCAGATCCATGGATTCGTTGTCTTCGTCGTCTCACCCATCAGATGCCCGAGGAATTCGAATTTCCTCAGGGCTAAAGTCCCCGGGTTTGAAAGGGCTGATCGGCACGGCTTAAGCCGTGCCCTGACGCGAAGCCGTTTATGAGACCAGAGGTGTTGACTTCGAAGCGGAGGGTTGGTGCAACATTAACCACCCTGTAAAAATTCTACTACTTGCGTCAGGTTTATCCGGTCCGTGTTGACACACTTGATGCCAGTCAACCACAACCGATTGAAAATACGGTGCCGAGATTTATGGCACTTTGGCGACCGGCGTGCTTTTCCTTAATGCGTAATTTTTGTTCGCCAGGAGTTCAACCATGAACCGGACATCTCTCGTGTCGCTACTAGTCGCAATCGGCCTGTTTGCCAGCGTGGGCTGCGCAACCAAGAAGTATGTTCAGAACCAGATCACGCCTATCAATAATAAGATCGGTGAGCTCGACGACATCACCGCGAAGAACACCCAAGGAATCAAGGACGCTGACGGCAAGGCTCAGCAGGGAATCGAAGCCGCAAATGCTGCCGATCAGAAGGCAGGATCTGCCGCTACGTCCGCCGACCAGGCGAACCAGGGGGTTACGCGTGTCGGAAATGGCTTGAACGGACTTCAGGGCACGGTCGAGAACCTTGATAACTACAAGCCGGTCGCCAATACAACCGTTCTATTCGGATTCAACAAGTACATGCTGTCCAAGAGCGATGAGCAGACGCTTGACGAGTTCGCACAGCAGATCGGTCAGCAGAAGCACTACATCGTGCAGGTGCAGGGTTACACCGACAACGTTGGAGACGCCAGTTACAACGCTCAGTTGAGTCGCCGCCGTGCCGATGCCGTGATCCGGTATCTGGCCTCGAAATACAATGTGCCGCCGTTCCGGATCTATATCATTGGGATGGGCGAAGACAATCCGGTCGCCGAGAACAATCACTCCGCAGGCCGCGCGAAGAACCGCCGCGTCGACGTGCAGCTGCTGACCAACTCGCTGGAGTCCGCCTCAGCCCAGGCCAAGCCGCCTGCGTCGCAGAACACCGGCGACAGGCAGTAAGTACGCAAGTTCCCTCCTGAGAAAGATGGACTGACAGACCCATCAACCTGGGGCCGCCGCGCGAGCCGGCGGCCTTCTTTTTGGAACTCGTGATCGGCTTCGAGTCCCGTCAACGATCCACTCACTCCTAATCACTAGGACCGCAACTCCGTGCCATCCCTTGGTTACCTTCGTAATGTTCGCGGCCAAGAAGATGTTTTGTATGTCACTGCCAAGCCTGTTGATAACCTGGATACCTGCTGCTGTAAGCCCATCGCCCAACGAGCCATCGAAGCCGTGCATGCCATGGCGCCTAACGCCAAAATCGTCTTCCTTGGCGGTGATCCGTACGGCTATGGCACGGCCGAGGAAATGATGGCGGAGGCCTTGGGCATCGCTACCTCCAATAGTTGGACCTTCAACGCCAGCGAGAGTGTAGCTCCGATCTTTGAACCCGCTTTGGGCCGGCGCCGTCGACGCTGTTTGCCTCGGTGACGGCTCAGCGTTCCCCTGCAGGAATCGACTATTCATCGAGCTCGACGAATGCCGTGTGCATGGGCAGAACTTCCCTCGATCTCAATCCCAATCTAACCCGCACTGGCGAGTATGGCTCTAGTGGTTCGGGCGGCGGCTCGAGCGGTTACTTCGAGATTCCGACCTGGCAGTCGAGTTATTGGTTCGGGTCCCAGGTTTGCTCACCAAATCGCGCAGCGCCTGACATCGCTGCCATCGCGGATCCGAACCCAGGCTTTGCCGTCAATATCGCGGGGCCTTCTACGGTGGCTACTACCATCTGGTCGGAGTCACCAGCCTCGTGACACCGATCAATGCCGGCTTGAGCCAGTGAGATCGCGGTGGCAGTAAGCAAGACCCACCCTCACTCACCACCCCATACCGGCTGTCGGGATGGGGTTTTTCCGTGCTTCGACTGTGCGAGTCATCACACGTTTGTTCGGGTTCGAATAAAATATGAGTGTGCGGCTGCCGATCATGATTCTCGCGGGCGTTGTTCTGTGTCTGGCAGGGTTCACTCTGGCACAGAGCAACGACGAAGAAGGTCCCATCACACGCGTTCCTGTCGATCGCTCGGCTCCGCCGCCCAAAGACAACCGTAAGCAGCCGCCGCGCTCCGATCAGCTTGCTCCCGACGAAAGCTCCAGCAAGCAGACCCAGATCGATATTTCTCCTCCTTCCGGAGATGAAAAACACCCTGGCAATAGCGACAGCGAGCTCAGCGAGTTTCATCCCTGGGACCCGCACAAGGCTGCCAAGTGCATCGAAGTCGGTGACTGGTATTTCAAGCAGGAGAATTACCGCGCCGCGATGAGCCGCTACCAGGAAGCGCTCGAGTGGAAGCCGAAGGACGCGGAAGCTACTTACAAGCTTGCCCTGGTGCAGGAGAAATCCGGCGATCCAACCACGGCGCTCGCGAACTATCAGGCGTATCTCAAAATCCTTCCTAACGGACCCTACGCCGAGAAAGCGCGCAAAGGCATCGACCGGGTGAAATCCAAGGCGACACCCACCGCCGCGCAAGCCACTCCCAACCCAAGCTGATCTCGCAAGTTGAGTCTCACGCGCAGACTCCTATATGGTGAAGACTGCTCGTGAACGCACCCACAAGATCCAGATCACTGCTTGGCCGCCGTGGCAATCTGCATCCCCGCACGGCCATTCCGTTTGTCTTACTGGCAGTATTCGCCATGCAATCGTTTTGGTTCATCCAGACGCAGTCGCTCACCTACGACGAACCCGCGCACATCATAGCCGGCGTCGATGCCTGGCGCCACGGCCGCTTCGAATTGTGGAATGATCATCCGCCACTAGGACGACTTTGGCTTACTCTGCCCATTCGGAACCTCGACAGCCAGTTCGTGTGGCGGCAAATGCCCAACGGCTACCGCGTCGAATCCATGCAGCCTGGCCCGGAAGAGATGGGCGCGCGCACACGGCCGATGAACACGCTGCTGGGTGTGATTCTTGGATTCGTGCTCTGGTTCGCTACGCGACGCTTGTTCTCGGAAGGAGCCGCCAATGTCGCTTTGGCGCTGTTCGCGTTTACGCCGTCACTGATTGCACATTATTCGGTGGCGACGACCGACGGCATCGGCACGCTCTTCATCTTTCTCGTGGCTTATCAACTGGTGCGGTGGCGACACAAACCCAGCTGGCTCGAAACCGCGCTCCTGGGTCTGGCTCTCGGTGGGTTGCTTCTCGCGAAGTTCTACGCACCTCCTCTGGTGTTGCTAGCGCTTGTGCTGATGCTGCTGCTCAAACCTGAAAGTCGAGCGCTTCGTCCTCGGCAATGGAAGTGGAAACAAACCGTGGTTGCTCTAGTTCTCGCCTTGGTCACGCTATGGGCTGGCTACTTCTTCCACCTCTCGCACTTCAAAGTCGCCGACGGACAAGTCACCGCCACTTTTCCCAACCGCGGCCTGAAATCCTGGGCGACCAAATCGCGCCTGCACGTCAATATGATCGTCCCCGCCGGAGAGTTCTTCGAAGGACTGCGTGACGTCGCCATGAGCAACAAGCGCGGCCGGCCCGCATGGTTCTTCGGCAGAATCTATCCCACCGGAGGGATCAAGCTCTACTATCCGGCCGCTCTCGTACTCAAGTGGCCCACGATTTTGTTGGCGCTTATTCTCGCCGGCCTGCTGATGGGGATTCGCCGAGTCTGCCGCGCGCCCGGCGACCTGATGGTCATGTGCGCCTTCGCGATTGTGTTCCTGTTCTTCGCGATTCCGTCGAAGTACGACATCGGCGAGCGCCACATCCTGCCGCTTTATCCGTTTGCGCTGCTGATCGCCGGCTCGATGTGGGAACACGTCAATGCGCTCCCGGCCAGGATCGGATTCGACGTCCACACCTGGTGGGGCGTTCGGACGATCAACTACAACATCGTCGCGCTCTTCGTCGTCCTGGCGCTTAATGCCGCTGATGCGCTTCGCGTTGCGCCCGACTACCTCACTTACTTCAACGTCCTGGTAAAGCCCGCAAACAGTTGGCGCTACCTGACCGACAGCAACCTCGACTGGGGACAAGGCCTCATCGCCCTTCGCGACTACGAGTGGAAGCATCCAGAGGAGCAGCTTCACCTCGCCTACTTTGGCTCGATTAACCCTGCGCTGTACGGCGTTCGCGCCACGCCGCTCGCGCCCCACGAGCGCGCGACCGGTAAGGTCGTGGTCGGCACAAGCTGTCTCTCCGGCCAGGTCCTGCCCGACCCCGACAGCTACCGCTGGCTGCTATCCTACCCACCGAGACAGATGATGGACCGCTCGATGTTTGTGTACGAGCTCCGATGACGCCTTCCCCATGAAACGAATTCTTCTCTCCTGGAGCAGCGGCAAAGACAGCGCATGGACTCTCCATGTACTCGAGCAGAGTGACGAATACCAGATTGTCGGCTTATTGACGACGTTCAACCGCGAGGCAGATCGCGTCGCCATGCATGCTGTCCGCCGTGAACTTGTTGAACGTCAGGCCGAATCTGCCGGGCTACCACTTTGGCCGGTTCTTTTGCCTACGCCCTGCTCCAACCAACAGTACGAGTCGATCATGGCAGGTACGTGTGCCCGCGCCGTCTACGAGGGAATTGATGCTATCGCGTTCGGCGACCTGTTTCTCGAAGATGTGCGGGCTTATCGCGAAAAGCAGTTCGAGAACACCGGAGTGGTGCCGATCTTTCCGCTCTGGGGGTTACCGACGCGTGAGCTGGCCGCCACAATGGTTTCGTCTGGACTTCGTGCCAGACTTACCTCGATCGACACTCAGCAACTCGATGCTTCCTTCGCCGGCCGTGAGTTCGATGCAACCCTACTGGCCGACCTCCCCGGTAGCGTCGATCCTTGTGGCGAGAAGGGCGAGTTCCACTCGTTCGTGAGCGCCGGTCCGATGCTTCGTCAGGCAATTCCAGTCGCCATCGGTGAGCAGGTGGTCCGGGGACAGTTTGTGTTCACCGACCTGATTCCGCAACCGGGCGCAGTGTCTCCGGTAACGTAGCTGAACTTGTTGGAGGCCCAATGAAACTACTCCTGACGCTCCTGCTGCTTGCCGCATTATCCCTGGCGCAAGGCCCCACCGTCTCTCAACTCGTCGGCACCTGGCAGATCGTTTCCATTGAAGACACCATGAAGGACGGCTCGCTTGGTCCACCCGCAGACCTCGGTCCGCACCCCAAGGGCTTTCTCATGTACGAGCCCGACGGACATATGTGTGCGACGCTGGTGAACTCCGACCGTCCGGCATGGAAGGACTTCGCCAAATCCACCGACGCCGAGAAGATCGCCTACTACGACACCTTCATCGCTTACTGCGGAACCTACAAGCTCGACAGCACCGCGTCGACGGTGACGCACTATCCCTCGGTTGCCTGGACGCCTGCGTACGTCGGCTCAACCCAGCCGCGACCCTTCAAGCTCGAAGGCAATCGGCTGATCATCACAGTCACCGAGGGAATGGCGAACCTGGGAATTCAGAAACGCGTGCTCGTGTGGGAGCGAGCGAAATAACTGGACAGTGGATAGTGGGGAATCCTTCTGACGGGAAACTGCTCTTGGTCACAGACGACCACCTCTTTCTATGGTCTTTCCCTTAGCCGATGAACCGGTGGAATGGCCCGAAATCGGCCTCGTCAAGAGAGCAGTCCAATAGGAAGCAACAGCGGGGGATCGGATTCCGTTGCAAGCGGAAACTCATTGCCAAAATGCCCGAATCTGATATATCTTCCGATGCATCGTAGTATTTAGCGAGAACCAGTATGAGCCTGCAGGCACAGCCGACATTGACGCCCAGCGAAGCCGCGGTTGTGGCCTCCGTCACCGTCCGAGATGTAAACCGGGTGATCGACGAAAGAATACTTCCTGATGAGCTGTATGTCGTTGCTAACGACCGCACGCGACGTTTCTTCGTTGACAGCTGTGTCTTGATCGCTTTTTATTTCAAGACGGCCCACCAGTTGACCGCCGAGGAGCGAATCAAGACGATTGCTGATGCCAGCAGTCGTCTGCCGTCCGTCTTGATAAAAGAGGGTAGCCGCAGGAATGTATCGAGGAGCAATTGGGTTGTCAGGGAAGGCATCCTGACCATTGACCTGGCGCCTTTCGTGAAAAGCGTTCGCGGACAATTCGCCAGATTGCAGCAGGCACGAGAACTGGTGGTGGAAGATCCTGAAATCTTAGGCGGGATTCCGGTTGTCCGGAATACTCGAATTCCGGTATACGGTGTCGCAGCCTCGGCTGCCGCGGGAATCTCGACTGATCGTCTGTTGGCCGCCTATCCCGGACTGACAGCAAGGGACGTAAACCTTGCGGCTTTGTATGCCGAGGCAAACCCGCAACGGGGCAGACCGCGTCACATTCCGAGTCCATCAGCTCGCAGAGTCTCTTCGGTTGCTAACCGCCGCTTGCCGCGCCGCAAGCGGAGTCCATGAAACTCCTGATTGACGAGTGTCTGAGCGCGGAACTGACAAAACGTGCGCAGCAGCGCGGCCACCACCAAGCGTCCCATGTTAGCTGGATCGGCAAACGGGGTTGGAAGGACTGGCAACTGAAAAAGGTCATTCTTGACGGGGACTGGACGTTGGTAACCAAGAACAGCATAGATTTTCGCGGTCCTGCGAATGACCCCGGTTCGCGAGGCCAATATGCCGATGTGGCGATCCACGCTGGACGGATCTGTCGGAATGGCCCGCCCCGGAATGGATCTCGACCTACAACTCGAGCTTTTCGAAGTTGCCCGCGATGAATTGGATCGTGACGGCGATCTGCTGAACCAAGTTCTGGAAGTCAATCTGGAAGATCCGGACGAAGAGATCGAAGTCCGGCGTTATCGCCTTCCGACGGACTAGAGCCGCAACGCTGTTCCACACGTAACCGCGAGTACGCTGAGCGCTGGTTCGGCGCCAAGCCTGTGGCGAGGGCGGAACGCTGGGTAGGCTTGTCTTATGAACGCGGGAGCGGTTTTAACCGACGACACACGAATATCGAAGGCATGAGCCCGAGCACCAAGACAACTTACTTCCTTTTCTCCGTCTTCACTGGAATCGACCGCCCCACCGGCACGATCGCGCCGCGCGAGGGATCGGCGGCGTTGTAGGCACGATTCATCACTTCAGTGCGGACGTACGACACAAACTCCGACATCTGTCGCTGCATTTCCTCCATGCGCTCGCGCATCTGCAAAATGATAGCGATCCCCGAGATGTTCACTCCCAGGTCACGCGCCAGCGAAAGTACCAGCTCCAGCCGTTCCAGGTCTTCGTCGGTGTAGAGACGCGTGTTGCCTTCGGTGCGCGACGGCTTCAGCAAACCTTCGCGCTCATAGAGGCGCAGCGTCTGCGGATGAATGCCATACATCTCCGCCACCGAGCTGATCATGTACGCGCCTTGTTTCTTACGCTTGCCCATAAGCTCAACTACGCCTGTTCTTCCTATTTCTCATCCTGAGCGAGGTCGCGCCAAACGATGCCCGCCGAGTCGAGGCATCTGCGTCTAACGCGACGCTTCGAACTCTTTGTGTCTCATGACATACACCAGATGGAGCAGCCCGTAGTGCACCACCTCGCGCTCCAGCTTCATCCCATTTCGCTCCGCCACGCGCCGAGACGGCACGTTCTCCGGGCGAATCAGCGAGATCACCTTGTCCGCGCCGAAGGAATCAAACCCCAGTCCCATGCACGCCCGCGCCGCTTCGGTCGCATAACCGCGCCCCCACTGGTCGCGGCGAAAGTGATACCCCACCTCCATCGCCGTCTCGCCCTCGACATTCTGCTTGATGATGCCGCAGTCGCCAATGACCTCTTCGCCGTCCTTCAGCATTACTGCAAAAAGGCCATAGCCATCCTCGCGGTAGCGCCGCTGATTACGTGCGACCCATTGCTTCGCATCCTCGCGGCCAAACGTTTTGGGATAGAACTGCATCGCTACCCGATCACTAATGATGGCAAAGACAACATCTGCATCCTCATCCCGAAACCGCCGCAACCGCAGCCGCGCCGTCTCCAGGATGAAATCTTGTGTAGCGCACTGTGCTTCGGCAACCATCCAGTCTTGTCATCTCCGAACGAGAACGCGCCGAACTGAGGGCGTCGGAGTCGAAGGATCTGCGCTTCGTCTCGCAAATGTGCCAATGGCCAAGAGCCAAGACCGCTAGTTGCTAAGTTGCTAGCTGCTAGTGGCTCGCTGCTAACCGCTTACCTTCTCCCAAAGTTCCGTCCTCGGATCTTCCGGGTTCAATTTTGCCAGGTCGCGCATGATTTCTTTTGACTTCTCATCGCGCAACTGCGGCACGACGAGCTTTACTTCCACAATCTCGTCGCCGCGCACACCTTCTTTCGTGGCCGACTGCACGCCCTTCTCGCGCAAACGTAGCTTTTGGCCCGCCTGGGTTCCCGGCGGAACCTTCAACTGCGCGCGCCCATCGATCGTCGGCACTTCAACTTTGCTGCCCAGCGCTGCCTCACTCACCGTCACCGGAACCGTCACATAAATGTCATCGCCATCGCGGCGGAACACCGGATGCTCGCCGGTCTTGATAATGATGTATAGATCACCCGCAGGCGCTCCCATGGTTCCCGCATTACCGCGGCCGGCCAGCCGAATGCGCTGTCCATCGCGTGTCCCCGGCTTGATGCGCACCTTCAGCGTCTCTTCGCGCTCCACGCGTCCTTCGCCGTGGCATACCGGGCACACCGTGCGGTTCTTGCCTGAACCTCCGCACCGCGGGCACGGCATGTTGAACTTCATGCTGCCGCTCTTCTGCGTGATCTGGCCTTTGCCCTTGCACTCCGGACAAGTCCCGGGCGCCTCGAGATACCCGCGTCCATGACAATTCGGGCAACTCTCCAAGTGGGGCACGCTCAGCTGCAACTCTGCGCCCTTGATCGCTTGCCAGAAGCCGACGTTCATCTGGTATTCCAGATCGCTGCCCGGTTCCTGCTGCGGAACCGCTTCGCGCCGCCCGCCAAAGATGCCCGAGAAGATGTCGCGGAATCCTCCTCCGCCTCCCGCACCTCCGCGCCGCGCACCTTCGGCGATGTCGCTGAAGTCGAATCCGCCAAAATCAAACGGAACTTCCTGCCACTGCCCGCCGTTGCCACCGGCCGCTTGCCCATCGGTCGCGCCGAATCCGCCCGCGCCAACGCCTCCACCCCGGGCATAGGCCTCGGCCGCCGCCGGATCGATGTTGTCGGAGTAGAACCCAAGCTGGTCGTAGATCTTCCGCTTCTTGGGATCGCTCAACACATCGTTGGCCTCGGAGATCGCCTTGAACTTTTCTTCGGCGGACTTGTCCCCCGGATTCACGTCAGGGTGATGCTTGCGCGCCAGCTTGCGAAACGCCTTGCGGATCTCTTCCGCTGTGGCAGTCTTCTTCACTCCCAGCGTGCCGTAATAGTCCTTCTTGTCCGTTGTGGCCATTCGATTCGTTACGTAACGAGTCCCTCCACTCAGGAGGGACTCCTCAAACTGCAACTCTAACACCCGGTGGAAGCACTAGCCTTCAGGCGGGTGAAGGGCTGCCAACAAAATCGCGGCGCCTTAGCCCGGGAACACAAACTAGTTGATCATCGCGGACTCTGCCGGCGTCACGATGTTCGGCACAAATCCTTCCTCATCCTCGAATACCGGGATGGCCTTCGCCATTCCGCCCAGACCAGCGGTTAGCAAATACCACCGCTCATCTTGCGGATTGAAATTCAACATGTACGACTTTCCATTCAACTCAAAATGCACTTCTGTCTTCACCCTTTCGGCCGGTCGGCTGTCAGCCATGGGCCATCAAGCAACCGTTCGATCCCTCCAACTCACGTTTCCTATCCTGTGCGACGAGGGGCGTTTTTCACGCCCCTCAGTCGCCCAACTGAAAGCTGATAGCTGACGGCTGACAGCTTATTTTTTCTCGTCCACGTCCACGTATTCCGCGTCGATGACGCCTTCGTCCTTCTTTTGCTCCTGAGCGCCGCCGTCTCCTCCCGGAGCCGCTCCACCCGTAGCGGCGCCTGCCGAAGCCGCCTGCGCCTTGTACATGGCCTCCGCCAGCTTGTGCGAAGTCTGCGTCAGCCGCTCGCGTGCCGAGTCCATCGCCTTCGCGTCGGAGCCTTCGAGCGCCTTCTTGGCGTCAGCCACGGCATTCTCGACGTCCGCGCGCTCCTGGCCCGAAATCTTGTCGCCATGCTCGCGCAGCATCTTTTCCACCTGATACACCATGCCGTCGAGCTGGTTGCGCGACTCAATCTCCGCCCTGCGCGCCTTGTCTTCAGCCGAGTGCGCTTCTGCTTCCTTGGCCATGCGGTCGACTTCTTCCTTGCTCAGGCCCGAAGACGACGTAATTGTGATCTTCTGGTCCTTGCCCGTGGCCATGTCTTTCGCGGTCACGTTGAGGATGCCGTTCGCGTCGATATCGAACGTCACTTCGATCTTCGGCACGCCGCGCGGCGCCATCGGAATGCCCGTGAGGTGGAACTTGCCCAGCGTGCGGTTATCGCGCGCCATCGGCCGTTCGCCCTGCAGCACGTGCACTTCGACCGAATCCTGGTTGTCCGCCGCGGTCGAGAATGTCTCCGTCTTCTTGGTTGGAATCGTCGTATTCCGCGCGATCATCGGCGTCGCCACTCCACCCAGCGTTTCGATCGCCAGCGTCAGCGGAGTCACATCGAGCAGCAGCAGGTCTTTCACCTCGCCGCCCAGCACGCCGCCCTGAATCGCCGCGCCGATCGCCACCACCTCATCCGGATTCACGCCCTTGTGCGGCTCTTTGCCGAACAGCTTTTTCACCAGGGCCTGGATCGCCGGCATGCGCGTCTGTCCGCCAACCAGCACGACCTCATCGATCTTGTCCGGAGTCACGCCAGCATCTTTCATCGCCTGCTCGCACGGCTTGATCGAGCGATCGATGATGTCGCGCACCATCTCTTCCAGCTTGGCGCGCGTCAACGTTTTCACCAGGTGCTTCGGACCGGTCGCATCCGCCGTAATGAACGGCAGATTGATTTCCGTCTGCATGGTGGTCGAAAGCTCGATTTTGGCACGCTCTGCCGCGTCTCGCAGACGCTGCAGCGCCATCTCGTTGCCTTTCGCCCGCAGGTCCAGACCTTCATCCTTCTGGAACTCGGCAATCAGCCAGTCCACGATCCGCTGGTCGATGTTGTCACCGCCCAGGTGGGTGTCGCCGTTCGTCGACTTTACTTCGATGACACCCTCGCCCACCTCGAGAATCGAGATATCAAAGGTGCCGCCGCCAAAGTCGTACACAGCGATGGTTTCGTCTTTCTTCTTCTCGAGCCCATATGCCAGTGCTGCCGCCGTCGGCTCATTGATGATGCGCTTTACTTCGAGTCCGGCAATCTGACCCGCATCTTTGGTCGCCTGCCGCTGGGCGTCGTTGAAGTACGCCGGAACTGTAATCACGGCGTCGGTCACTTTCTCGCCGAGATAGTCTTCCGCTGCTTTCTTCAGCTTGCCGAGAATCAGCGCCGAAATCTCAGGCGGAGTGTATTCCTTCCCCTGCGCCACCACGGCCACGTGATCGCCCGCCCGGACCACCTTGTAGGGGACCATCTTCATTTCTTCTGTAACTTCGTCATAGCGCCGGCCCATGAAGCGCTTGATCGAGTAAATCGTGTTTTCCGGATTGGTGATGGCCTGGCGCTTGGCGACCTGTCCGACCAGCCGCTCGCCGTTCTTCGTAAATCCAACTACGGACGGGGTCGTTCTCCCGCCTTCTTCGTTAGGGATGACTTTGGGCTCGCCGCCTTCCATGACGGCGACCACGGAATTCGTGGTACCCAAGTCAATTCCAATAATCTTTGACATTGTTGCCCGCCTCCTAAATCTTGATTAGTGCATAAGTTACTGAATATTTAGGCGCTTCGCCGGGCAGCCAGCGCCTTATAGCAGCCCCACTATAGAATGTGAGTCCCTTACTGTCAAGCTGTTAGATGAGGAAATCAGCGGTCCGGGTGCACCATTTTGGTGTGCGCTCGGGAAGGTGCCGGAAGCGAATCCGGTGGCCGCGGGGATGGGACTGCGATCGCGCAATTTGGCGGCGGGATGGGGGCTGGGGAATTAGACCAAAGGAGTCCTGAACGGAGTTGCGGAGAGGGTCGCGAAGCAGGCGATCGACAGGCGGAAAGGCCGCCTTATAATGTCGATTATAATGCGACTTCAGTGCCTTGTCCACGGAGTGAGCGTTCCATGAAAACCAAACTGCGCAAAGTCGGCACCGGCTACGGGGTCCTGCTGCCGAAGAAAGTCGTCGAGAACCTGAACCTCTCGGTGGGCGATGAGTTGGAGCTGGTCGAACAGGAGTGGGGCATCCAGTTGTCGCCGTTCGATCCCGAGTTTTCCGAACAGGTCGAGGCATTCCGTCGCGCCGAGGGCCGGCACCGGAACAGCCTTCGGGAGCTCTCCAAATGAGCAGGGCAGGGCTGAAGCTGTTATCAATGGCCGGGGTGCTCGCGATTCACAAGCATTTGCTCGGACGTTACGGCGGCCCCTCCAGCGAGGTCGACCTGGCAAAGCTGGAGTTGGCGCTCGTGCCCTCCGAAGCGATGGTGCGCGATCCCCACTGGAAGAGGTGCGCGCGGCGGGCGGCACACTACGGGTGGCGGATCCTGAAGGACCGTCCGTTCCGAGAGGGCAACTCACCTATGGCGCTGGCGGCGCTGGTGACGTTCCTGGAGATGAACCGCTTTCCCTGGCATAGCAGCCAAGTGGAAGAGACGGTGATGGTCGAGGAAGCCGCCGCTGGACGCATCACCGAAGCCGAGTGGGAAGCCTGGGTCCTCGGCAAGATGGGAAAGCAGCGGCGGGGAGTAGCAGCTAGCAATTAGCGATTAGCCTTAGCAATGAGCCCTTAGCTTGTCATCACGAGGTCGCCAAAGATTTGAAGCGCTCTACGGATTGGGTGTCGTGCGCGATTTCCGGGCGAATGGTTTTGAGGGCGACCCGATCGTGGAGTCGTAAGTCCTCGGCTCCATAAACCGTTCCCATTCCTGCCTCCGCGATGTAGCGAACAATGCGAAAGCAGCCGGCAACGACGTCAGGAATCGGTAAAACGGTCGCGGTCGGACGGGAGTCCAGCGGAGCTTCCTGGTTATCAGCGTTAAGCAAAAAAGAGGACTTGTCTGAACTGGGATCAGTCATCGCCACACTGTTCTTGACAGACGCGTAACCATAGCTCGGCTTGAAAAAGCGGAAGCTACTCCATCCTCAGCAGCAGCACAGGTTCCACCATAAAGGCGAAGTCGTTGATCTTCTCCACGGCGCGGCGGACATTGGGTTCTGACACCGGTTCGACGGTGAAGAACAGCGACAGGCGCTCTTTGGGCGAGTGAGGTTCCTGCTGCACCGAGTCGATGTTCATGCCTTCGCGGGCGAGGGTGTCGGCGACGCGAGCGATGATGCCGCGCTCGTCGTTGACGGTCAGGCGCAAGTACCATCCTGCGGGTTTCGGCTCAGGCGCAAGCTCCAGCTCGCGCGACTCGAGGAAGCCAACGACGTTCTTGGCGCCGAGGCGTCCGGCGGCGAGGTCGCGGGCGATCTCGACCAAGTCAGACACGACGGCCGCGCCGGTGGCGTCGCCGCCTGCGCCGCGTCCGTAGAACATCTGCACGCCGAGACGGTCGCCGACGAGGAAGACGGCGTTGTTGACGTCCTCGACCTTGGCCAGCATGGAGCGGCGGCTGACCATCCAGGGACGAACGGAGAGATCGAGTCCGTGCGCGGTCTGCTCGGCGGAGGCCACCAGACGAATGGTACGGTCGAGGCGGGCGGCGGAGCGGATGTCAACGGCGCGGATGGCGCGGATGCCGTAGGTCGGAATGCGGTTGACGTCGAGGCGTCCGCCGAAGGCCATTCGGGCGAGGATGCAGAGCTTGTCGCGGGCGTCCTGCCCGTCGATGTCGAAGCTGGGATCGGTTTCGGCGTAACCGGCGGCCTGCGCTTCGCGCAAGGCCTGGTCGAAGTCGATGCCGCGGGACTCCATCTGGGTAAGGATATAGTTGGAGGTGCCGTTGAGAATGCCGTGCAGGGCGCGGAGTCGGTCTCCGGCGGTGGATTCGTGGATAACGCGAAGGATAGGGATGCCTCCGGCGACGCTGGCTTCGAAGCCGATGGGCAGGTTGCGGGCGACGGCGAGAGCGAAGAGTTCGTCTCCGTGCTCGGCAAGGAGCTTTTTGTTGGCGGTGACCACGGGCTTGCCGTGCTCGAGGGCTCCACGGAGAAGTTGCAGGGAGTGGTCGACTCCGCCCATGGTTTCGACAATGACGTCGACGTCGGCGGCGCCGAGGAGCTCGCGCCAGCCGGTGGAAATCTTGGCGCCGGCCGGTGCGTCTTCCGGCTTTATGGGCTGGCGGCGACAGACGGCGGTGACCAGGAGATGGACTCCGCTGCGCTTTTGGATGAGCGCGGAGTGGTGGGCGATGATGTCGGCAGTGGCGCGGCCGACGGTTCCGAATCCGACAATGCCTACACGGACGTGCTTCATAAGAAAAGTTGTCAGTTACCAGTGATGGTCAGTTGTCAGTAAAAGCTCCGAGCGGTCAGTGAAAGCTGTCAGCCGTCAGTAAGAATTTCTGGAGCTACGTCAACTGTACCAGTTCGGTGGTGTGCTTGAGCTGGCCGCAGGCGGCGTAGATATCGCGTCCGCGGGGGCGGCGGATGAAGGCGGGGATTCCGGCGGCGGTAAGGATCGACTGGAAGGCCAGGACGCGGTCCGGGTCGGGCATCGCGAACGGGATTTCGGGGCCGGGGTTGAGGGCGATGAGGTTCACCTTGGTGCGCAAGCCGCGGATGAGGTCGACGAGCTCGCGGGCATGTTTCGGCTCGTCGTTCAAACCACCGAGCAACACATACTCGAAGGTCAGGCGCTCGCGGTTGCGGAGCGGAAAGTCGCGGAGGGCGGCGAGGAGCTTGGCGATCGTCCACTTCTTCGTGATCGGCATGACGGAGGTACGCAGGGCCTCGTTGGACGCGTTGAGCGAGATAGCAAGCTTAGGGCGGATGTCTTCAGCTCCGAAGTCGGCGATGCGGGGGACGATTCCCGAGGTGGAGACGGTCATGCGCGAGGCGGGGATTCCGGCTTCAGTGACGAGCATGCGAACGGCCTGCATGAAGTTGTCGTAGTTGAGGAAGGGCTCGCCTTGTCCCATGAAGACGAGGTTGATACGGTCGGAGCCGATGTCGACTTGCTGGTCGTTGAGGACGGCGAGGACCTGGCCGACGATTTCTCCGGCGGTGAGGTTGCGATGCAGGCCCAGGAGCGCGGTCATGCAGAAGGCGCATTCGACCGCGCAGCCGACCTGGGAAGAGACGCAGATGGTAGCGCGCGCTCGCTCGCGAGATAGGCGTCGCTCGACTCGGCTTCGCTCGGCTCGGGATGACACGTTACTCTTCAGTTCTCCCAGTTCTTCGTCGCCCGCGTCGGAGCCGTCGCCGGCTTCGCCGCCGTCGCCTTCGGGCATCCAAACGGTTTCGACGGATTCCCCGTCGGCGAAGCCGAAGAGGTAGCGCACGGTGCCATCTGACGAGGTAAACCTTTTCTCTATCGTGGGTTGGCCAACGCAATAGCCGGCATCGACGAGCTGGCGGCGGAAGGCTTGAGGCAATGTGGAAAACTGCTCAAGGCCCGTCCAGCGTTGGCGGTAGAGGCCATCGACTAGCTGTCGCAGGCGGTAGGGGGCTTGGGCGAAGCTTTCGATTAGTTCCGTAAGTTGCTCATTCGAAATACTTAATAGTTCGCGATGTTGCGGTTCGGTCATGCATCCAATATCCTAGGAACGGTGGCAACCCGTCTTCCCGAGTTCGCATCGGGACCCTTGCTCGAAGCGCCTTCATTCTATCCCAGGCTAGGGACGCGCGAGTTCGTTTGGCAGCAAGGAAAGCAGTTTCGTTCATAACGACATAGAAAAAGGTACGCATGGCAGCAGAAGCATTAGCGGTGGCAGCCGACCGGACCATCCACCGGGAGGTATTGCCAAACGGTCTCACCATCCTGACCGAGCAGATGGACCACATCCGCTCGGTGTCCATGGGGATTTGGCTGAAGGCCGGCTCACGCAACGAGGAGCCTGAGGTCAACGGCATCTCGCATTTCGTCGAGCACATGGTGTTCAAAGGCACCGAGCATCGGTCGGCGGAGGGCATCGCGCGAGAGGTAGACTCGATCGGCGGCAACATGGACGCGTTTACCGGCAAGGAGACCGTCTGTTTCAACATCAAGGTACTGGATGAACACTTGCCGATCGCAGTAGATGTGCTGAGTGATATGGTGCTGCATCCGGTGTTCGACGCGACCGAAGTCACGCGCGAACGCAGTGTGATTGTCGAAGAAATCAAGATGGATGAGGACAATCCGGACAGCCTTGTTCATGAGATCTTCACCCAGAACTTTTACAAGAACCACCCGCTGGGAAGGCCCATCCTGGGGACCAAGGAGACGGTCAGGAAATTCGACCAGGAGAAGACCTTCGATTACTACCGAAGTAAGTTTGTGCCCGAGAACCTGGTGATTTCTGCAGCTGGACATGTGGAGCACGATGTATTCGTGGATTTGCTGCGCAAGCAGTTCGAAGCCCTGCCGCGAGGATTAAATGGTGCGCATGATACTCCGCCAAAGATTAACTCGCGCATCATTCTGCGCAATAAGAAGGCGCTGGAGCAGGTGCAGATTTGCATCGGGGTTCCGTCATACCGGATAAACCATGAGCGACGATTCGTTACCTACGTGCTCAACACGCTGTTGGGCGGCGGTATGAGCTCGCGGTTGTTTCAGAACGTGCGTGAGAAGCAGGGGTTGGTCTACTCGATCTTTTCCGAGCTGAATCCCTACAAAGACACGGGATGCTTGGCCGTGTATGCGGGCACATCGAAGGAGTCGGCGCCGAAGGTGGTGCAGTCGGTGTTGCGCGAGTTTCGCGAGATCAAGAGCGCGTCGCTGACACAGGAAGAGGTAAAGCGCGCGAAAGACCAGTTGAAGGGCGGCCTGATGTTGAGCCTTGAGTCGTCAACGGCGCGCATGTCGAACCTGGCTCGCCAGGAGATGTACCACGACCGCTTTATGGGCATGGACGAGATCATCCAACGCGTGCAGGACGTGACGCTGGATGCGGTCGTCGAGGCCGCGAATGAGATGTTCGAGCAGGAAACGATCGCGGTGACGGTGCTGGGGAATTTGAATGGGCTGAAGCTGACCAGAGAGATGTTGGAGTGTTAGCTGCGCTCGGGCTCACGCCCTCACGAATTGGTGTCGTCGTTCCAGTTAGCGGCACGACCCGGGCTCCCCTAAACGCGGAATAGCCAGCACTTCGCTCGCTATGACCACCCCACGAGCGCAACGACGGCGTTTCGCGGGGACGCCAGCCACGCTCGTGTCGTGCTGGGCTATCCTATGCCGCCCTTGCCACGCACCCTGCGCAAAACCGGCGCGAGGCGCAAACGTGGCTGCCGGCTGCGGTCATCACAACTTAACCGCTATACGTAGCCCATCGACATTATGTTGTTGAGCCGTTTTGACATTGGCCCGGCGGTGCTTAATAATTTTCTGTTCAAGTGGGGAGACGAACATGACTTTTCTCGGTCATTTCAGTGACAGAGCACGCGCAAGAGTTCTTATGAGGTCCACAGTCACGTCCAGACGTAATCGCGATCGCGGCTTTACGCTGATCGAGTTGCTGATCGTGGTGACGATCATCCTGATCATCGCGGCATTCACGATTCCCAAGATCACCAAGTCGCAGATTCCGGCGCATGAGGCCTCTGCGATCGCCAGCATTAAGGCGATTAATGCAGCGCAGATGATTTATGCCAGCAGCCATCCTGACCTGGGATTTACGGTTGACCTCATGACTTTGGGCGGCACGTCGCAGAGTGGCGGCGAGCAGACGATCGACACCAACCTCGCCAGCGGTCGTAAGAGTGGATACACGTTCACCTACACGCCGGGTGAAAAGGTGAATGGAGCGATCCGGTCGTACACCGTCACCGGGGTGCCGGACCAAGTGGGTACAACGGGACAGCGTCGGTTCTTCTCCGATGAGTCGGGCGAAGTACATTACAACGCCGGTGGTCCGGCAGACGCGACGAGTCCGGTGATTCAATAGAGGGTGTGAAGGTCGGGGATGTTCTTAAGGTCTTCGAAAGGGAGGGCTGCTAAATAGTTGCCACCAAGGGTTCAGCTGAAACACCCGACGAAGCCAGGGCGCGTAACCGCCGGGGGTCATCGTCGGACGATATCGCGCCTGACACTTTGAACATTTCTTAGTACTGCCCGTACCTGCCTCGCACCGAATCGATCAGCTTCTTGGAGTCGAAACCGACACCGTCTTTGAAGACTATCTCCATGTTTTCGATATCGGAAATCTGCTTCGAAGGGTCGCCCTTAATGACGACCAGGTCGGCGTTCTTGCCCACGGCGATGGAACCGATCTGTTTATCCCGTCCGAGATAGATGGCGCCGTTAAGGGTGGCGATTTTGATCGCTTCCACCGGAGAGAATCCGGCTTCGACCAAAAGCTCGATGCCCCGCTGGTCGCCGAATCCGGGGAGGACATCGCCACGGCCGGTGGGATCGGGGCCGGAAAGCAAGAGTCCGCCAGCAGCGACAAAGGCGCGCTCCCGGGCAAGCTCATGCTGCCACAGGAGGGCCCGATCAATCTTGGGGGTGGGTGCGTTGGGCGGACGCTGCCGCACCAGGAAGTAATCGTTACGGGCCTCCACGGTCATGGCGTCCAGCACTTGCTGACGAGCGGGTGGGCGTCCCGGGCCCGCTTCGCTTTCAAAAACAGGTAAGGTTGATGTGACGGCGACGTGATGGCTGACCAGCGTGTTGATGAGGTCTTTGGCCTCGGGGCTGTCAGCGGTCATCTTAGCCAGAGTCTCGCTGCCGGCGCTCGCGGTGCAAACATCGGGCTTCTTATCGGGATCGAGCTCGGTGTTTACGAAGAACCCGTGTTCGAGATCGTCAATGCCGAGCTCGGCGGCCTCTTTGTAGGTGACGGAACACAAGTGTCCGGTGATTTTGATGCCACGCGCATGAGCCGCGTCGATGGCGGCTTTCAGCTCGTCACGGGTGATGTTCATGTAGGCCTTAAACGAAGTGACGCCACGGTCGGCCCAGAAATTGACGGTCTGGGTTGCGTCGTCGGGGCCGGCGAGGTGGTGCATCTGGATGAAGTAGCTGGTGGCGCCTTCCAGATATGGGCCGGTGACATCGAGGTGTGGGCCGGCCAGTTTGCCCGCGTCGATGTCGTGCTTGAGGTTCAGGTCTGCGTAGGTTTCGACGCTGCCGGTAGTGCGCATGGTGGTGACGCCTCCAGCGAGGTAGAGACGTGGGGCGGAAAACGTCAGTTGCGGCAAAACGACTGGGCTTTCAAAGTGCCGCTCGGCGTCAATGTCGGGCCGCGCGATGTAGTACAAGTGATTGTGCATGCCGACGATGCCGGGCATGACGGTGTAGCCACGGAGATTGAGCACCGTGACGTTCGGAGAAGCGGCTACGTCGGCGCCTTTCTCGATGGCGGCGATCTTGCCGGATTCGATCACGATGTTCCGGTCGTCGTCGGCGGGGGCTCCGGTGCCGTCGATGGTGCGCACGTGGGTGAGGATGACTTTGGCAGACTGGATCCACACGTATTCCTGTAGCGTTTTCGATAGCGTGGGTTGCTGGGCGAGTGTAGAAAGAGACAACAGAAGCAGCGGGAGAAGACGCCGGAACGTGCAGGTCCTCCGTTAGGAAGAGGCCATTGTACTTGAGGCGAAAATGATGGGGGATAGTGCGAAGACGTCAAGGTCGAGTCGGGCATCCACTAGAATTGATAACAAATGTATTACCGGACTTCTTTGCTGCGCTTTTCTCCCATCGTGATGGGGATTCTATTAGCAGCGACTCCCATGGCTGCGCAGGCGGACGTTCACGCCGTCGCCGACAAGGTTGATCAACGCTACAACCACATGCAGACGCTCGAAGCCCAGTTTGCCGAGAGTTATTCGGGCGCGGGGATGACGCGCAAGGAGAGCGGCACGTTGCTGCTGAAGAAACCGGGTCGCATGCGGTGGGATTATGACGAGCCGCATCCGAAGATGTTTCTGACCGATGGGTCGACGGCCTGGTTTTACGTGCCGGGAGAGAAACAGGTCAGACGTACTCCCGTGAAGCAGGTTGAGGATTTGCGCTCGCCGCTGCGGTACTTGCTGGGTAAGTCCAAGCTGGAGAAGGAATTTGTGGGGCTGACAATTGTGACTGACGCCAAGCCGGTGAACGGCGGCGATATCGTACTGCGCGGGGAGCCCAAGGGAATCGAGGAGCGCGTATCCGAGACGCTGCTGGAGGTCACACCCGACGGGATGATCACGCGCATCGTGGTCGAGGGGACCGATGGGTCGGTGACGGAATTCCGCTTTCTTCAGCAGAAGGAGAACGTCCAAATAGCGGACACGAGGTTCAAATTTGTGCCGCCGCCCGGCGTGGAGGTCGTCGCGGGGACCCAATTGGTGGAGTAGCAACGGGCATTTACCAACTAGCTAAGGCAGGCACCCCGAGAGTCTTCGTCCAATCCACAAATGGTGTGGCAAGAAGCGATACCTAAAACGTTCATAATAAAAGGTTCATAGTAAATTGTGGCAGCGCCGAGTGTTAGACTACGGATGCCGGTGCCATTTTCGTTAACCCCGAGGAAACCTCACCCATGGCCGAGTACATGATCCGGATGGCCGACGAGCGTGGCCACGTTCTGGAACAGGTGGAGCTGGGGAACTCGGAAGGTGAGGTGCGTGACCGGTTTGCGCAGCAGGGTTACCTGATTTACTGGGTCAAGCCCAAAGGGGTGTTTTCGACCGATATCCGGCTGCCGCGTCGGCGAAAAATAAGGCAGGACCAGTTCGTTATCTTCAATCAGCAGTTTGTGACGCTGATCCACGCCGGGTTGCCGATCGTTCAGTCACTCGAACTGCTGATGAAGCGGCAGCGCAATCCGTTTTTTCGGACGGTGCTGCGGGACGTCCGAGACCGGGTGCGCGGCGGAGAGCTACTGTCGGAAGCCTTTGCGGAACAAAAGGTCTTTCCCAAGGTTTACACCACTACGCTGCTGGCGGGCGAGAAGTCGGGCAACCTGGAGGAGGTACTCGGGCGCTACATTTCGTTTCAGCGGCTGGCGTTGAGTTTTCGCAAGAAGCTGGTGTCGTCGCTGGTATATCCGGTGCTGCTGGTGGCGATGCTTGTGGTGATGCTGGTGTTCCTGATTACGTTTGTAGTGCCGCAGTTTGCCAACCTGTACAACCAGCTGGGTGTGGAGCTGCCTCCGCTCACCATGGTGATGCTTTCGATCGGCACGAACGCACAGCACTATGCTCCTTATGTGCTGGCGGCCCTGCTGATCGCCGCCTTTCTGATCTGGCGCTGGATGAAGAGCGATGCCGGAGCGACGCAGATGGACCGCTTCAAGTTGAAGACCCCGATACTGGGCGACATCTGGCTGAAGTATCAGGTGGCGGTGTTCTCGCGCATGTTATCGACACTGCTGGCGGGCGGATTGCCGCTGGTTCCGGCACTGGAGACGGCGGGAGAGTCGATGCAGAGCCGGCTGATTGCGCATGGCGTTGACGATGCGACGAAGAAAGTGCGGGAAGGACAACCGCTGTCGCGCAGCTTGGAGGCGTCGACCGTGTTTCCGGAGATGTCGGTGGAGATGATTGAAGTGGGCGAGTCGACCGGCGCGCTGCCGGCAATGCTGAACTCGGTCGCGGAATTCTATGAAGAAGATGTGACGAATGCGCTGGCAACCGCGATGGCGCTGATCGAGCCGGTGATCCTTATCGTGATGGGCGTGGTAGTGGCGTTTGTGTTGATCTCGCTATACCTGCCCATCTTTAGTTTGGGAGCAGGCGGGATACATTAAATTAGAGAAATGGTTGTTGGATCGGGGTTAGAAAAGGCAGGTCCTTCGACTTGGACGGGCTTAGCCACCCCACGAAGCGCAACCGCGGCGCTTCGCGGGGACCCCGGAGGTTCGGCGCGTCCTCGCTCAGGATGACACCATCGTTTTAGGGGCTTGGGCTGAGAGGAAGTTGGGTGAATGGCTGAAAAGAAATCGATATTCGTAAATGGCGGGGACGGCAACATATCGGTCACCGATGAGCGGGGGCAGGCAGAAGACCTGGCGCGGCGGTACCGCTGCGAGTTCGTGGATCTGAAGAATTTTCACATCCAGCACGAACTGTTCCGCAAGATCAAAGTCGACCTGATGTTCCGCTACAACTTCGTGCCGCTCAGAGAGACCCAGGACGGGTGCATGGTCATCGCCATGGCAGACCCGAGCGACTTACCGCTGATCGACGAAATCCGGGGTCATCTGGCGCGGCGCATCATCATCAAGGTCGCGACGCTGACGCAGATCAGTGACGTCCTGAAGAAGACCGAACAGTCGCAACGCGTGCTGGAGGAAGCCGGCGAGAACTTCGCGCTGGACGTAATCCACGAAGACGAGACGTCGGATGAGACGATCTCGATCGAGAAGCTGACGGCGGAAAGCGACATCAGCCCGATCATCCGGCTGGTGGACACAACCATCTTCACCGCATTGCAGCGCAGAGCGAGCGACATCCACATCGAATCCCGCGACGATTCCGTGGTCATCAAGTACCGCATCGACGGCGTGCTGCAGCAGGCAATGCAGCCGATTGCGAAAGAACACCATTCGACCATCATTTCGCGCATCAAAGTGATGAGCGAGCTGGATATCTCGGAGCGCCGCGTGCCACAGGACGGACGGTTCCGGGTCAGGTACAACGGGCGGTCGATCGATTTTCGTGTCTCGATCATGCCGTCGATTCACGGTGAGGACGCGGTGCTACGCGTGCTCGACAAAGAGTCGATGAGCGAAAAGTTCCACAAACTCACGCTCGATGTT
>Ga0306921_10001196_pt1 | contig 24776 bp, 19 predicted proteins | sample sta12Cox44000080_FD_203760 | JGI IMG/M metagenome (GOLD analysis project Ga0306921, IMG submission 203760) | Lab enrichment of tropical soil microbial communities from Luquillo Experimental Forest, Puerto Rico - statoxic.12C.oxic.44.000.080 (v2)... | ecosystem: Environmental > Terrestrial >...
TCCCATGCCGAACATAGGCGGCCAGACGAAATGCTGCTTCGGTGGGCAAGAACACCCACGCGTTTCCTTGTCCGACGTTTACCTGAGCCAAGAATTCTTCCTGTTCCCACCAATCGTACGCGAGCGTGAGCGTGCCGCGGTCCATTGTAAGATCCAGTTTGGTGAAACAGTTGCGGGCAAAAATCCGGCCGTCGCCCAACCGTGCGTGTGCTTCTCGTCCGTGCATACTGTCCAGGAGAACCTCGCCCGTATTCAAATCCAGTGCGAAAATGCTGGCTGTTGCCGGGACAACAATGGTGAAATCGACTGTGCCTGAATAATCCCGGAACGTCCACTTTGGCCGAGGAGGAAATTTCGCGGTGATTGAAACGGCGCCCGGTTGTGTGGAGACATCAATCGCGATCTGGTTTAATCGCTCGTGACTGTACGCTCTTTTCAGCGATTGCACCCGCACCTCGTTAAGGTCTGAGCCATAAACCAGGATCGCGCCGTCCTGATTGTGAATGCTTATGTTCGCGTTCGGCTCGACCCTGTAAACCTTTTCTGAAACTTCTTCGAGCACGCGATTGTCCGCACTGCCGCAGCCGTTGAGCAACATCAACGACGCTGCAAGGATTGGACAAAGTCGGTAAACAGCGCCCGATCGCACGGGCGAATCCTATCAGCAGCTACCCGGTTTCGAAAGCGACACGAAGACGTTTGCGCACTCCAAAGCCTCGCGAAATGACTTCCGCTCGTTAGACCCAAAGTGTTCGATCAAAAGTGCGATATTGGATGGCTTCGCTGACATGCTCGGGCGCGATCTCGGCTTTTCCGTCGAGATCAGCAATGGTGCGCGAGACTTTGAGGATACGATCGTAGGCGCGGGCGCTTAGGTTTAATTCGCTCATCGCCACGCGAATCAATTCCTGGGAGTCCTGGCTCAGCTTGCAGTGCTGCTTTAACTGGCGCGTCGCCATACGAGCGTTGCAATTTACTTTGCCATCGTCGCGAAACCGTTCCTGCTGCAGTTTCCGAGCTCGCACGATGCGCTCGCGAATGGCAGCAGAGGTTTCCTCGGCGCGTTCGCTCGCGACGTCGCGGTAATCGACGGCAGGCACCTCAATGTGCAGATCGATGCGATCGAGCAACGGGCCGGAGATGCGTTGGCGATAACGCTGCACCTGCACGGAGCCGCAGCGGCATTCGCGCTTGAGATCGCCGAAGTAACCGCACGGGCAGGGATTCATTGCGGCCACAAGCATGAACTCTGAAGGAAACGTAACGCTGCCGGCCGCGCGAGACACGGTGACTTTCCCGTCCTCAAGCGGCTGACGCATCACTTCCAATGCCGATCGTTTGAACTCCGGCAGTTCATCCAGAAAAAGGACGCCATTATGCGCGAGGCTTACTTCGCCTGGATTTGGAAATGCGCCGCCGCCGAGCAGACCAATGTCACTGATTGTATGATGCGGCGGGCGGAAAGGTCGCCTCGCAACAAAGGATTGTTCCGCGTCGAGCAGACCAGCGATGCTGTGGATCTTGGCCGTCTCGATCGCTTCATCGAGCGTAAGCGGCGAGATGATTGTTGGGATGCGTTTGGCCAGCATTGATTTGCCTGAGCCGGGCGGGCCGATCATCAGGACGTTGTGACCGCCGGCAACAGCCACCTCGATCGCGCGCTTGACGTGAGCCTGGCCTTTCACGTCGCTGAAATCGACGTCGTAACTTTGATGCGCGGCGAAGAATTTGCTCAGATCAGCGCGTGTGGGCAGAAGCGCAATTTCGCCACGCAAAAACGCGAACGTTTGCCGCAAATTCTGCACGCCATAAATGTCGATTTTATCAACCATCGCGGCTTCGAGCGCATTTGCTTCGGGCACGAACAACGCGCGTTTGCCACGACGCCTCGCCTCGAGGGCGACCGGTAGCACGCCTTTCACGGGGCGGACGGAACCGTCGAGCGCCAATTCACCGACAAAACTAAAATTTTCGAACGGCGAACTGTTGAGTTCCTCGGTCACCGCGATCATTCCAAGCGCAATCGGTAAGTCGAAGCTCGGTCCTTCCTTTTTAATATCTGCGGGCGCGAGATTTATTGTGGTCCGTCCGCGTGGCCAGTAGTAGCCGCTGTTGGAAATTGCGGTCGTGACCCGATCGCGGCTCTCCTTCACCGCAGCGTCGGGAAGTCCGACGATGACAATGACGGGATCGCCGCCGGCGCCGTTTACCTCGATTTCGACCTCGTAAGCGTCCACGCCGTAAACCGCCGCGGAGTAAATTTTCGCCAGCATGTAGCGGCAGCGTTGCAGAAAATCGCTGCGCCGAAAAGCGCCAAATCTCGCTTCAAATTTAGATGCAACGGAATCTTCCAAAGTATTGTCAGATAACAAGAGGATGCATCGGAGAATCTGGTATTTACTAGCCACTAAAACCCCTATAAAAAAGATTGAACGACAGGCATCCACTCGATGTCACAAATTCGAATATTTAACCTTGTTAAATACTTCTTCGGATGCTACAACGCGTGATCGATAAGGCGTCGACGAATAGTGTATACGGGAAGTTGTCGCTGCTATCCCCCGAAATGAACGATGAAAAAGAGTTATATGGCTGCTGAAGATAGCGATACAGGAATTAAAATTTACCTGCGTGAGATCGGGCAAATCCCGCTGTTGACTCCGGAGCAGGAGATCGAGCTGGCCGCTAAGATCAAAAAGGGGGATCGCGAGGCGCGTGCCCTGATGATCCGGTCCAACTTGCGTTTGGTGGTCAAGATCGCACACGACTACGCCAATCTTGGTCTGCCGCTGCTGGATTTGATCTCCGAAGGCAACATCGGCCTTATGAAGGCGGTGGAAAGGTTCGATCCGGCAAAGGGCGGAAAGCTGAGCACTTACGCCGCATGGTGGATCAAGCAGTCTATCAAGCGAGCGCTGGCAAACCAGAGCAAAACCATCCGGTTGCCCGTGCACCTTGTGGACAAAATCTCCAAGATGCGTCGCGTGTCGCTGCAGATGAGCGAAGAACTCGGCCGCGAACCGACCGACGAAGAGCTCGGCGACGAGATCGGCATCGCGAGCGGGAAAGTTTCTCAGCTGAAGACGGTCTCAATCCGACCGGCTTCACTCGACGCGCCCATCAGCGACGACGATTCGACTGAATTCGGCGAAATCGTCGGCGATGAGGAAGCACAGACGCCGTTTGAGCTGTTGCGTGATAAAAATCTGCGCAACGAAGTCGGCGGCCTGTTGGACGTTCTGGACGATCGCGAAAAGAAGATCATCTTCCAGCGTTTCGGTCTGGACGGCGGGAAGCCTAAGACGCTCGAGGAAGTAGGTAAAAAATTTGGTGTCACGAGGGAGCGCATTCGGCAGTTGCAAAATATTGCGCTTTCCAAACTGCGCCGTGCGCTGGCGAAGAAAGAGCGCCCAGTGGACGTGGAACTACCGGTCGAAGCTTAAGCTCGACGGGGGCATGCCGTTCTACCGCGCGCGGAAGGAAACGTCCGCGCGTTTTTTTCCGGATTGAGCGTGTAACCCGTAGCCGTGGCGATCGTCTACTGGTAGGGCGTGTCACTCCGTGCGCGCCGATTTCGTAAATGGCGGCCCGACGTGGCAGTGGACTGCCGCCTAACAAATCGACCGACCGCAGGCCCGTGGCTACAGGATGAAAACGCGGCACGCGCGTGTAAGCGTGCGGTGTCGCCGTCTAGGGTTGCTTATTGCAACTTGCCTTGAGCTTCTTTCGCAAGGTCCAGATGCTCCTGAACCATTTTTGCCGTGTCATCAGCAAATTTCTTCACGTCGGGATCGCTGCCGCTGCTTGCTTCCTCTTTGAATTCAGATAGGTCTTTTTCGTGATCCTTGACCATCATGTCCATGTAGGCCTTGTCTGAAGCCCATTTGCCGCTGTGCTCCTTGTTCGGAAGTTGGAATCCTTTTTTGGAAGCGATCGATTTGAGTTCATCGTTCGCTTTGCTGTGATCGGTGACCATTCGTTTCCCGAATGATTTCACCTCCTCGCTTTGAGCCTTCTGTTCAGCCATTTGTCCCATGGCGACTTCCATCATGCCGCCTTTCGCGGCCTTTTTCATGAACGTCTTATCTTTCTCACTTAATGACGAACCGCCGCCGCTTTGAGTGGTGTCGGCGGCTCTGACTGCTCCGGTCAGGCTGATTGCCCCAATTATGACAACAAGAATATGCAACTGCGAAACAAGTCGGATTTTAGTTTTCATGGCTTTATTGGTTCAACGTGCCGGGGGATAGCCCAGCCTCAATTACCAATCGAAAGCGGCCGGCTCGTTGGACGCGAAAAGTTACGCTTCCTGCCTTTGCTTTGCCGGGTCTACTGCGCTACGCCCCGGAGATATCCCGGTCGTAGGAGCTTTCGACACGGTGGGCCACATCACGGTAAGCGTAATCCACTTCGTAAATCTGCTTCATACAGTTGAGGGCTTTTTCTACATCACCCGTTCGCTCGTAAATTACGCCGAGATTGTACACGATCTCCTTCTTCATCTCGTCCATGGACACGATTTCCCGTGAGGCTTCCTCCAGTTGCTTCATCGCCAGATCGAGCATGCCAAGCTCGCCATAGCAGCAACCCAGCACATTCATCGCTTTCAACCGCGCGTGCGGATTTTGTCGCGCGCGTTGCAGTTCCGGCACAGCCTCACGAAAACGCCTGGCATTGAAAAGGTTGTCACCAAGTTCGAACCGCAGTTGCAGATCGGTCGGATTCCGTTTCACGCGCTCTTGTGCATCCGCGATGAAGATTTCCGCGCGGCTCACTTTGGCGGCACGCAGTTGCCCAGATTTTTCTGCGTACGTTTCATCTCGCGCAGTGTGTGTCGCGAGAAACTCCTCGTGTGCAGCGATCTCGCGTTCGAGGCATTTGATTTTCAAATCGGAAATCTTCCGAAGCAAACCGGTGTCCGCTCCCTTAGCGAGATCAGCAGCATATTGATACCAGCGGATGGCTGATTCGAAGTCGTCCTTTTGCTCGCTTAACGCGCCGAGCCGGCGCGCAATGTCTCGGTTTTCCGGTTCCGCCTGGTGACGCGCGTAAGTCTCGGCGATCTGTCGATCGAGCGTTTCGCCGGTGAGCCAGATCCGGCTCTGTTGTTCGAGTGAAATAGCTTCGTCCTTATCCTTAATCAGGTCACGATAACTTTCAGCCTGCGTCCACCCACCTCTCTTCATTGAAGCGCGCGCCGAAGCGTCTTTACCCAGACGCAGCGCCTGAGCATCAAGCGGATTGATCGCGGTGAGTTGATTGTAAATTTCTACTTCGTTTTCATGCTCCCCAAGCTCGTGATATAAACGACCCAGCTCATTCAGGACTTTCACGTCCCGCGGGTTCTCTTCGAGTAAGGTCCGCAGCGCGAAAACTGCAATCTCAGGCCAACTCGCCGCCAACGCAGCTCCCTTCAAAAGCAAATTTGCCTGCCGATTGTAGGGTTCCCCTTCCAAAACTTCCTCCAGCATTTCAACCGCCCGCTTCGGGTCGTTTTTGATCTCTCGTTGCGCTTTCATCACGCCGATGGGCGCTGTCGAGATATTGAAAAAGCTTTTCTTAGCCGATTTGCTTTTCGTGACCTCCGTTCGTCGCAGCAGTTGGCGGCCTGTGAGAAACTCGGGCTCCTGCTTGAGAATTTCCTGGAGGAGCGAAATCGCGTAACCGAAATTGCGCAGCTCGATGGCGCTGACCGCCCTGAGCCAGAGCGCGCGCAGCGATTCGCTCAGTTCCTTCTCGGTCTTAACCGCCATCGCGCTGAGTATAATTTGATCGCTGCACCTCGTCACGACAAATGGTTACCCTCATCGGATCGTTGGATGTTGGGCGTTGAGCGTTGGGCGTTCGACGTTTAGCTTCGGCAAGCGATGAACGCGCGCTTCAATTTCCGCGACACTGTGCCTCTTGAGTTGAGCGGCGGAGGACGATTTGTCCTGCCGCGTAAAAATTTCGTGCCAGCATATGTGCGGTCATTTGAGGATGGCGTTCTTCAGAACCGCGCGGCCGAGGCGATTGAGTCGCTGCGTTCGTGCAAGGTTTGCCCGCGCGATTGCGAGATCGACCGGTTCAACGACAAGATAGGGGTCTGCAAGAGCGGACGGCTCGCGCGCGTCGCCAGCGCCTTTCCGCATTTCGGCGAAGAAGATTGTCTGCGCGGCTGGAATGGGTCTGGCACGATCTTTTTCGGCTGGTGCAACCTTCGCTGTGTCTTTTGCCAGAATTTCGAGACCAGTCAGTTCGGCGAAGGCATCGAAGTGCCCGCCGCCGAACTCGCGCAAATCATGCTCGATTTGCAGCGAATCGGTTGTCACAACATCAACTTCGTCACGCCAGAGCACGTCGTTCCGCAAATCTTGGAAGCGCTGGTAATCGCAGTTGGGCGCGGCTTGCGTCTGCCGCTGGTTTATAACACGGCGGCCTACGACAGCCTCGAAAGTATTCGCTGGATGGACGGCATCGTAGACATTTACATGCCGGACTTCAAACTCTGGGGCACCGAGCATTGTCGAAAATATCTCGTGGCCAGCGATTATGCTGAAGCCGCGCGGAAAGTGATCGCCGCGATGCACGCGCAAGTCGGCGAACTAACAGTGGAGGAGAATGGTTTGGCGCTGCGTGGGGTTCTCGTGCGCCATCTCGTGATGCCCGGCCTACTCGACGACACTCGCGAAATCATGCACTGGATCGCCGAGAACTTGTCGCGCGATATCTACGTCAACGTGATGGACCAATATTATCCTGCGCACAAAGCCGAGACGGAGCCGCGCTTCGGCGAGATCAACCGCAGCATTTCCACTGATGAATTCTGCGGCGCACTCGAACTCGCCCGCTCCGCTGGCCTCTGGCGCTTCGACACCCGGTGGCGCCGTGTCATTCCGCACGGCGCTCCAGTTTGGTTCCCACGAATGCGACAGCACGATAAAGAACGCGTTAGACGCGAACTGATGTTTTTAATCCCTAGCGGAGCCTCGGAATCTTTCATTTCATAACAAATCCAGCTGTGGCTTCTGGACTTCGGGCATCGATCTCGCTGATTTTTTCGCTCGGGGCTTAGGCTGCGTCGTTGCGCGGCTGGAACTTTCCAAGTGAGCGAGAATCTCTTTGGCGCGAGCGAGAATTTCTTTGGGTAAACCGGCGAGGCGGGCGACCTGTATGCCGTAACTTTTGTCGGCGCCGCCGGGGATGATCTTGCGAAGGAAAATGATCTGCTCGTTCCATTCGCGCACGGCGACATTCAGATTGCATACGCGCTTGCGGTCCTCGGCGAGCTTGGTCAGCTCGTGATAATGCGTGGCAAACAGAGTGCGCGCTTTGATCTTATCGTAAAGGAACTCAGCCACGCTCCACGCAATAGAAAGCCCGTCGAAAGTGGATGTTCCGCGGCCGATCTCGTCAAGAATGACTAACGAACGCTCCGTGGCGTTGTTGATAATGTTAGCGGTTTCGTTCATTTCGACCATGAACGTTGATTGTCCGCGAGCCAGATCGTCACTGGCGCCCACCCTCGTGAAAATGCGATCGACCAAGCCGACTTCCGCGCTCTCCGCCGGGACGAAGCTTCCAATCTGGGCCATCAAGACGATCAATGCGACCTGGCGGATATATGTCGATTTCCCGGCCATATTCGGCCCGGTCACGATCGCCATGCGAATATTTTGACCGTCCACGTCGGTGTCGTTAGGCACGAATTTTTCGTCGACAAGATTTTGATCCAGCACCGGATGGCGCCCATCCTTAATCACGAGCCGGAGAGAATCGCTTAGCTCTGGCCGGCAATAGCGAAATAGTCGCGCGGTTTCGGCCAATGCGCAGAGTACGTCGAGAACCGCAATTGCGTCCGCGGTCTGCTGGATTGGCTCGATCTCACGCAAGGTTTCGTCACGCAATCTCTGGAACAGTTGGTACTCGAGGTTCTGGGCGCGGTCGTCCGCGCCCAGAACTTTTGCTTCCATCTCCTTTAACTCCGGCGTGATAAAGCGTTCGCCGCCCACAGTGGTTTGCTTCCGCGTGTAATGCGCGGGCACGTTCGCGAGATTCGATTTTGTGATTTCGATGAAGTAACCGAAGACGGAATTGTAACGAACCTTGAGTGATTTGATGCCTGTCGCTGCGATCTCGCGCTCTTGTAAATGGCTGATCCAATTCTTCCCCTCGCGCGAGGCTTGGCGCAGCGCATCGAGGTCCGCATCGTGGCCGTCACGGAAAATGCCGCCCTCTTTCAGCGCCAGCGGCGGATCATCCAGCAGCGCGTTGGCCAGTTTCTCAGCGAGCCCCGGCATTTCGCGAATTTGATTTTGCAGTTGAAGTGGCAGGCGTGCCGCCTGCTGTGAGTAGTTTGCAGCCGACACGGCTGCCTCTACAGGGCCGGCACCAAATTCGATTCGCTCAATAAGTTTGCCAAACTCACGCTTCAGCACGGGAATTTGCTGCAACGAAGTTTTCAATGCGACAAGGTCACGGGCGTTCCCTGAGGCCTGGCTGAGTCGTCCAGCGGCACGCTCGATGTCCCGGATCGACTTTAACTCCGCGCGAATCGACCCGAGCAGGTCCGGCTCCTGCAAAAGATCGGCGATCATTTGCTGGCGCTGTCGCAGTTCAGTGAGATCACGCAATGGCTGCAAAATCCACGCGCGCAATTTGCGTGCGCCCATGGGTGTGATTGTGCGATCAAGCACACTCAGCAGACTCGCGTCGCGCGCCCCGCGCGATGCGACCAGCTCAAGGTTGGCTTGCGTAGCGGAGTCGAGCAGGACGTGATCCGCCGGCGCATCGCAGCGCAATGAAGTGAGATGCTCAATCTTACGCCGGAGTTGATGCTTTAAATAATGCACGATTGCCCCAGCCGCAGCGACTGCCGCGGGCATCTGCGCGCACCCGAAGCCGTCGAGCGATTTGACCCTGAAATGTTCGCACAGGGTGAAGATCGCCTGTTCTGGCAGAAACGCGTAGCTGTCGTATTCGAGCGCGTGATCGATTTCGCCCGTCTGTCCCTTCTGTTCCGAGCTGATCAACAATTCGGCTGGCGCAACACGCGCGATTTCATCGTGCAGCGATTGTTGGTCCTGCGCCTCGGTTAGTCGAAACTCACCCGTGCTGAGATCGGCGTATGCAAAACCGAACGCATCGCCATCGGCATAGATCGCGCCGAGATAATTCGCGCGCTTCGCATCAAGCCAGCTCAATTCGCTTACCGTTCCAGCGCTGATGATTTGTGTGACTTCGCGTTCGACAATCTTGCGGCCCCGCTGCGGCTCAGTCATCTGATCACAAACGGCGACGCGCCTTCCAGCCTTGATCAGCCTGCGAATGTACCCCTGCGCTGCATGATACGGCACACCGCACATCGGCACGCCGTTTCGCTTGGTTAACGCCACGTCCAGAAGAGCTGACGCCTCCTTGGCGTCGTCGAAAAACATCTCGTAAAAATCGCCGAGCCGAAACAGCAGGAGCGTGTCCGGAGGAATGCTTTTCCGCAGCCGCTGGTACTGCTGCATCATCGGAGTGAGCGCGTCCTGCATAATGAAGTTTCCTTGCCGGCGTCAATTGAACATCAACAGACGAGCGGCCTGTGATTTTCTATTGGAAATAGAAGTAAATACAATCGCGAATGCGCTCCGTACGCACTTTAGCAGCGATGGTTGTCAACGGTCGAAACTTTGCACGGAATCAACGTCAAAAGAGCTGATTTGGGTAGATTTGACGGGCAGGTCTCCGCCGAGTACTCTCCCGCTCACTGACTTACAGAATTTCGAAAGCGAGGGGAGTGATTATTGATGCCAGAAGTGATTGTGCGCAAAGGTGAACCGGTCGATCGCGCATTGAAACGGCTGAAAAACAAGCTGGACGCCGAGGGCATTCTCGAGGAAGTCCGCCGTTTGCGCGCGTTCGAGACGCCTTCGCAAAAGCATCGCCGCAAGGCGAGAGCCAACGCCAAGCGCGGCCGAATGAAATTCCGATTTAACGCCTAAGACAGCTACAATAGTTACAACGGTTACAAAGAGCTAAATTCGGAAAAATCGTTGTAACGATGTAACTGTTTTAAGCATTCAACCGGCGAAAAACTCGCTGATGGCCTGCACCAATCCATCAATGTCGTGCCGGCGCGCTTCGATACCGACCTCAAGTCCGTGATCGCGCACTGTCTTTGACGTGATCGGGCCAATGCTGGCGACGCGCATTCCCTTTGGCCATGGCAGCCCGAGGGCCAGGAAATTTTCGACTGTTGATGAACTCGTGAATGTGATCAGGTCGGCGCCACCCTGAGCGAGTTGCCGTTGCGCGCCGCTGATATCGCGCGTCTCAGGCACCGTCCGGTACGCGAAAGCCTCATCCACGATCGCTCCTGCGGCCGAGAGTTCCTTGGGCAAAACGTCGCGCGCCTTCTCTGCGCGCACCACAAGGATGCGCTCGTTTTCGATGCTTCCCTGTTTCTTGAATTCGCATACCACCGCTTCGGCCACGAATTCTTCCGGCTGAAGATCGACGTGCAGGTGAAAATCTTTCACCCGTTGCGCTGTGGCCGGCCCGATCGCGGCGATGCGGACCCCGCCGATTTCGCGGGCGTCATCGTAAAGCTTGAAGAAAATATCGAAAAACGCGTCGACGCCGTTCGCGCTCGTGAACACGATCCAATCGTAAATGTGTGCGTCCTGCACCAGTTCCGCGAATTCGTGCAGGTTGCTTGGCGGCTCGATTCGAATCGTGGGCAGCTCGATAACGTGCGCGCCAAGCGCGCGGAGCTTGTTGCTTAAGGCGCTGGCCTGCTTTCGTGTTCGCGTGACGACAATTCTTTTTCCCAGAAGCGCGCGCTTCTCGTACCAGTTAAGCGTGTCGCGCAACGATACCACGTCGCCAAACACTGCCACCGCCGGCGCTTCAAAATTGTTCGCCTCAGCTTTTTGAGCGATATCCGAAAGTTTAGCTGTGAGCGTTTCCTGTTGGCCCGTTGTGGCCCAACGAACCAATGCCACCGGCAAATCGCCGCGCACGCCGTGCTTCAGCATTTCGCTTGTGACGGCTCCGAGGCGCTCTACGCCCATAAGCATCACTTGTGTGCCGCCAAGTTTCGCCAGCGCCGCGTAATCGATTGCGCTTTCCATTTTGGTTGGATCTTCGTGGCCGGTGAAGAATGTCACGTGCGAGTTATGCGCACGGTGCGTCATCGGAATGCCTGCATACGCCGGTCCCGCGATAGCCGAGGTAATTCCCGGCACAATTTCAAATGGAATTCCGGCACTGGCGATCTGCTGCGCTTCTTCGCCGCCTCGGCCGAACACAAACGGATCGCCGCCTTTTAATCGAACGACCTGCATTCCTTCGCGCGCTTTATCGATCAGCAGCGCATTGATCTCCTCCTGGGTCCGACTTTCGCCCGGTTGTTTGCCGGAATAAATGATTTCCGCGTCGTCCGGCGCCCAACCGAGGATGTCGGAATTTGCCAGATGATCATAAACGATGACGTCCGCATTCTCGATGCATTCCTTTGCACGCAATGTCACGAGACCGAGATCGCCTGGCCCTGCACCAACTAGATAAACTTTCCCGTTTTTGCTTCCGCTCTTACTCATGCTGTCAGTCTTGCTCGATTTTTTGCAACAATTCTGCTGCTAATTTATCAGCTTCGTCGGGCGCCCCCTCGATTACACCTTGTCGCGGCACCGGCGATTCACCTTCGAATACTTGCGCGCGCAATTTCATCTTTCCGTTGCTGATAGTGGCATGGACGCCGACTGGAAAATTGCAATCACCGTGCAGCCGACACAGAAATTCTCGCTCTGCGTGCAGACAAAGCAACGTTTCGCGATCGCTTACTGACTCAAGAAAGGCTTTTGTGCTTTGATCATCACAGCGAATTTGGAGAGCAATGATTCCCTGACCACCCGCTGGTAGAAAAATTTCGTAGGGAAGAATCTCAAGAAAGAATTGCCGACCTTCGCAATCGATTCCGTTTTGGGCTGACGAAAAGCCCAGGCGCTCTAGTCCAGCGCGAGCTAACACAATGCCGTCCCATTCATTCTCGGCGAGTTTGCGCAACCGGGTTGGCACGTTACCGCGAAGATCAACGACCCTCAGGTCTGCGCGTTTCCAATGCAGCTGACGTTGTCTTCGTACGCTGCCCGTAGCCACTGTCGCACCATAGGGAAGAGAAGCGAGACCGCCGGAGTGTTTGGAAATCAAGACATCATTGATTGGCGCCCTGGGAAGGACGGCCGCGATTTGTACTTCCGGGTTGGTTTGACTGGGCAAGTCCTTCGCACTGTGAACCGCGACATCCACTTCCCCGGCGAGAAGCGCTCGCTCGATTTCCGCCGTGAACAATCCTTTTCGACCAGCATTGAGGTCGACAACTTTGGCGTTATCGCCTCGTGTAACGATGATTTTGGTCTCGATGGCGACGTTCGGACGCACGCTTCGAGTCGCCTTCTCAACCAACAAAGCCTGTGCGCGCGCAAGCTCGCTGCCGCGTGTGCCGAGAGTAATCTTCGCAACCATCGCGAGAATGTAACGCGCGATACTCGCAAAGACAGCTGTTAGCCTCCCCTACAGCTCGGACGCACGGAGCGGATTTTCGCCGAGGGAGGGATGTTCGGCTGCCCGCGAGAGACGATTCAACCCTCGTGAGATCGAATCGACGAACTCAGTGACATGGTCGGCAATGATCGCTTCCGCCGCTGCGACCTGCTGTCGGCGCAATGCAAGCGATTGTTCTGCGACAGAGCGTATGGAATCGATGTCGTAAAGATAAACGCCCTCCAGGTCATTCACGCTGGGATCGACGTTCCGTGGCACCGCGATGTCGATGATGAAAAGCGGACGATCCACGCGCTCCCACAACATCGGCGCGAGTATCTGGGCTGTCAGCAACGGCATGTCCGATGCTGTTGACGTGAGCAGAATGTCGATCTCCCGACATTGCGCCACCCAATCATCGAACGGCACAGCTCGCCCGCTTACCGTGTGCGCCAGTTCGCGCGCGCGATCCAACGAGCGATTGCTCACCCGAAGATCAATGACGCCACGCGAGACAAGCGCACGTGTGGTACGCTCGCTGGTTTCACCCGCGCCGAGCACGAGCACTTTGCACTCGCTCAATTTCCCAAAGATTCTTTGGGCTAATTCTACCGCGACGGAACCTACCGACACCGCGCCGCGCGCAATGTCTGTGTGCGTGCGCACCTGTTTTGCAACGCGAAACGCGCGTTGAAATAGACGGTGCAAATAAGGACCAACTGCTCCCGATGTTCTGGCTGATTCGTATGCCTTCTTTGCCTGTCCAAATATCTCGCTTTCGCCAACGACCATGGAGTCGAGCCCCGACGCGACCCGGAAGAGATGCTGGACGCATTTGTTGTCTTCGTAACGATAAAATGGAGGCGCGTAATTGTGCGGATTGCGATTTGTTTGAGCCATGAGACAACGCGCAATTTCGTCGGTGGAAATCCGTTTGTCCGAGACGGCGTAAACCTCCACCCGATTGCACGTCGTCAACACCAACGTTTCGGCGCAGCCGGCCTGACGCGCAATGGATTCGGCTGTGGCGTTGCCCGCGAACTGCTCCCGGGTCGCCACGTTCGCGGTGTGATGGCTCAATCCGATACAAAACAGGTTCATGGCACGCGATGCAGCTCGGCCGTGAATGTGATTCCCCATAGAAGCGCCAAAGCAGCACTGAAGCCAATAATGCATAACGCAGCTACACGTTTTGGCGCCAGCCACTTGAGATGACGGGCTTGCAAGATTGCGGCGTAAAGCAGCCAAAGCGCAATCGCAGCCACGACTTGAACGCGGGGTAATGGGTGACCGGTAAAAAACCCACTCACGATGCCTACGGTGTAGAGCGCAAAACCCCACCACAGCAGGCGCGTGATCACAGCAAACAAGTTGGTCAGCGGGGGTAAATGATAAAAAATCGAATGCAAATGGTGCGTCTTCAGCTGGCGCTCCTGCAGCAGGTACATCACGCCCGCAATACAAGCGAGCGCGAACACACCATAGGCCACGAGCGACATCGATGCGTGAAACTCAAGCCAGGAATTCGCTGGGATAGTTGTCGAGCGCCGGGTATCGATCGGCGCGATTAGGGCAAAACCTTGCAGCAACAACACAAGCGGCGCGGTAAATGCCCCCATCAGCGAAAGCCGATACGCCGGTCCTACCAGCATGTAGACTAGCGCCACCGACCAGGCGAGAAAGGCAAAAACCTCAAACAAGTTAGTGATCGGACAACGCCCCAACTCCTGGCCTCGAATCCACAAGAACGCTGTCTGAAAAATAAAGCCTAGTGCGATGGCGAAGAAATTGAATCGCATCGGGCGAAACACTTTCGCACGCAACTCGATGACGGTGTGCACAACCGCGGCGAGAAAACAGAATGTCGACGCAATGAGAAAATAGCGATCCACTGGGCAATCTTATTGTAAGTTGCCGTCCCAAGTTGGCAATTCTGCATGGTGCCCGCCCATGTCAGGGGCGAGCAGTATAATTGCAGACAGTTTGATCGGAGATCAGGGACCGTGGCAACCCACTTCCATTCAACTGCGTTTACCATAGCGAACCCTCCGATTGACGTTCGAGTACAGTCCGCTAGCGTTCGCGCCGATGGGTTCTGAAACAGTTGGACGACTTCGTGCGGCCGTGCGTGATGTGCCCGATTTTCCAAAAAAAGGCATCATGTTTAAAGACATCACACCCGTGCTGAGTGACCCCGGCTTGTTCCGTGCGTCAATCGATCTATTCCTAGAGCGCTGCCGCGGGAGAGAGCTTGACAAAATCGTCGGCATCGACGCGCGCGGATTCGTTTTTGGATCGGCCGTTGCCTACGAACTCGGAGTCGGATTTGTGCCGATTCGCAAGCGCGGCAAGCTTCCATACAGGACGGAGATTGCCAGGTACTCGTTGGAGTACGGCGAGGCGGAAGTGGAAATGCATACAGACGCCGTCACAGAAGGCGAGCGGGTTGTGCTGGTGGATGATTTGCTCGCGACCGGCGGAACTTCGGCCGCCGCAGCGGTGCTTATCCGAAATGCCGGTGCGAATCTCGTGGAGGCACAATTCTTGATTGAACTGGAATTCCTCGAAGGCCGAAAGCGACTCGAGCCGACGCCAGTCATGTCGTTTCTCAAATACTGACGTAATTCACACGACGCACGTCAGGATGTGTCGCATCGCACTTCGCACGCGGCGCAGATTTTGGCTTTTGGATTTGCGATCTAAATTGTTCCGCAACACAAGGCGCGATGAAAGCATCTCGAGAGCTGGAGAAAGTTTTGGCGCACGCCGAAAGCCGCCTCGCGCCCACAGGCACGCGGCGTCCCACTGAAGTTCTCCCGCTGTATAAAAAATTTCTGAAGGTCGAGGAGCACAGGTTGCGCCTGAGACACCAGGCTGGTGGAGGCGGACGCGAGATTTGCGCGCGTCGAGCGGAACTGGTTGATGTCTTCCTGCGATACGTCTTTGGCGCTGCATCGTCCGCAACGGCTGGTGGAAATGGCGAGGCTGAGGTCCCCCCGGCGCTTATTGCTCTAGGCGGATATGGGCGAGGCGAGCTTAATCCGTTCAGCGACGTTGATGTTATGCTGTTGCATCAGCAGCGCGCCGAAGTTTCGCCGCACTTGGAGGAGATGGTGAACCAGATCCTCTACCTGTTGTGGGACAGCGGATTCAAAGTTGGACACTCCACGCGTTCGATCAAAGAAGCCATCGCGCAGGCCAACAGCGACATGCGCACAAAGACTGCCATGCTGGAGGCGCGGTTTCTCGCCGGCAACAGAAAGTTGGCGACTGAATTCCGGGAACAATTTCGTTCTAAATGCGTCGTCGGACACGAACGCGACTACGTCGAGCTGCGCATGGAGGACCAGGTCGCCCGGCACAAAAAATTTGGCGACAGCGTTTATCTGCAAGAGCCCAACCTGAAGAGCGGCTGCGGCGGACTGCGCGACTATCAAAATCTGCTTTGGATCACCTACTTCAAAGAGGGTTCGCTGAGCACAAACCAACTCGTCGGCAAAGACTGGCTGAGTGAAAGCGACCAGCGCCGAATCGAGCGTGCATACGATTTTCTTCTGCGCTTGCGCACAGACTTGCATTACACGACCGGGCGCGCCACCGACATACTGCACATGAATTTGCAGGAACAAGTCGCGACGCGGCTCGGGTATTCGCCTCGGAAAGGCCAGCTTCGTAGCGAGGCGCTCATGCGGGACTGCTACCATCACACGCGAAATATTCTGCGAGTGACGGAGCGAATCACGGAACAGTTCGTGAGCGGACACGTTACAAGCAAAACCCGCGCTCTTTTCAGTTTTCTCCCGTTAACACGAGGCCACAAGACTCCGATCGGTGATTCCTTTTTTGTTCGGAACAAGCAACTGCATCCAGCACGCCGCGATGTTTTTCGCGGCGACCCCGAGCTGATGATGCGCGCATTTCAACTGGCGCAGGAGCGTGACCGCGATCTCAGCCCGGAACTGGAAGACTTGTTAAGCAGAAGCCTCCGGCACGTAACTCGAACATATCAGTATGCACGCGGACCGCGTGTGATCTTCAGATCGATTTTGTCTCAAAAAGGCAGAGTGGGACGCATTCTGCGGATGATGCATCGAGTGGATTTTCTTGGCCGGTACATTCCCGAATTCGGCCAGCTCACCTGCCTTGTACAGCACGAGTTCTTGCACCGGTATACTGCCGACGAGCACACCCTGGTGTGCATCGACAAGCTTGATGCGTTGGCGGCGACCGATGATCCGAAGCTGATTCATTATCGCAAATTGTTTGAGCAACTCGCCGACCCACTGGTTCTGTATCTCGCACTTCTCCTGCACGACAGCGGCAAGGCCGTGGGCCGGCCACATTCCGAAGCCAGCGCGCTGTTCGCCCAGCGCGTAGCGGCCCGTCTGCAATTGTCTTCCGAGCAGCGGAAATCGCTAATACGGCTCGTCGATCATCACCTCACCTTGTCCACAATGGCGCAGCAACGGAACCTCGATGATCCCGCAACAGTCATGGAATTTGCCGAGATTGTGAAAGACCAGAAAAACCTCGACGCGCTGATGCTGCTTACGCTCGCTGATGGCCAGGGCACAAGCGCCGACGCGTGGTCGGACTGGAAGGAATCGCTGGTGTGGCAATTGTTTCACCAGACCTCGCGTTATCTCGCCGACCGAAAATCTTATTACGAACAAACCAGAATCGCGCGCGAGAGCCTGCGCGCATCTGTCGCCGAGAATCTTTCACCGGACTACGCCGGGGAAATTGAAGCGCATTTCGAATTTATGCCTGATCATTATTTCCGCGCGACCGGCGTGCCGGAGATCACCGAGCATGTGAAGTTGTTCCGGTCTCTTCTGCAGAACGTTTCCAGCGCGAAGGAGTTTTCCCTCACTCCGGCAGTGAAATGGAAGATCGTGCCCGAGCAGGGGCACACAGTGATGACGTTCTGCACGTGGGACCGCGAACGGCTCCTGGCAAAAATAGCCGGCTCCTTTTCCGTCGTGCCGCTGAACATTCTGAGCGCTGACGTTTTTCCACGCGGCGACAACACTGTGCTTGGCGTTTTCCGCGTGTGCGACACGAAAGCGCAGCCCGTTTCCAATCCGCACGATTTCCAGATTGTAGAGCAAACGTTGCGCCAAGCACTCGAGGACGAGAGCTTCGACTTCGTTCCATCGATCGAAAAAGCGAAGCGCTCGACCCGTCGCGCGGCGGTGGGAATTGAATTCCCAACTCGTATTGCGATCGATAACAAAACGCATCCGACTTACACGCTCGTTGAGTTTCAGGCCCCGGACCGAATTGGTCTGCTTTATGATGTACTGAGCTGCCTCGATCGCGAAAATGTTTTGGTGCCGCTTTCTCGAATTAACACCCAGGCTGGCGCGGCGATCGACACACTGTACGTGGTGGACGGTTCCAGCCATGCGAAGATCACCGATTCGCAGCGGATCCGGATCGTTCAGCAACATTTAAAGGAGACCATTCTCCGCGGCTCGGCGAAACCGTAGAGAAAACCCGAGCGTTTTTCTCCTTTGCTGCGAACTGTTTTGGTCTCATGAACGTTCTGATTCTCGCTGCGGGATACGCGACCCGCCTTTATCCACTGACGCTGAACAAAGCGAAACCGTTGCTCGTAATCGGCGGAAAACCGATTATCGAATGGCTGGTAGACAATCTCTATGGCGTGCCCGATTTGGAAACGATTTATGTAGTGACCAACGACAAATTCGCATCAGACTTCCAAGCGTGGACTCAGAGCTATCAGAAACGCCATCCCGAATTCAAGTTCAAGGTTATTAATGACGGTTCCACGAGCGATGACGACAAACTGGGCGCGATTGGAGACATCAATTTCGTCCTTACGCATGAGAATCTTTCCCAGACCGGCCTGTTAGTCGCCGCTGGTGACAATTTGTTCACTGATTCGCTCGCAGATTTCGTGGCGAACGCGAGGAGCACCGAAGTCACCGTTGCCGTTTTCGATGTTGGCGACACTGAAGCGATCAAGAAGTACGGCAATGTGGCCGTTGATGCCGAAGGAATCATCACCCGGTTTGAGGAAAAACCAAAAAAGCCCCAGGGAACACTGGCCGCAATCGCCTTGTATTATTACTCGCCTGCGGCCCTTTCGCTTCTAAGGACGTATCTGGCCGCCGGAAATAATGCGGATCAGCCCGGCCGTTTTGTACAGTGGCTCTACACCCGCAAACCGGTGAAAACCTTCCAGATCAAAGGTCAATGGCTCGACATCGGAAGCAAAGAAACGCTCGAGAACGCGGACCGCATCTTGGCTTCGCCTCGTTGAAACGCTGAATCGTTAGAGCGTTGAATCGTGTTACGCCGATGTTCAACAGTTTAACGAATTACGCCTTTCATTTTAGCCTTCCTTCGTCAAACTCAATCAGATCGAAATAAGTCCGAATATCTTTACGTCCGTCGCCGCCGGCTTCTTTGAGAAAATGCAGGAAACGCGCCCTTTTAGCAGCGGTGTCGGGATGGCGTAAAATCATGGCCTCGTTCCATTGATCGATTGCTTCGGACGAGTGGGGCTCTGCATTTTTCTGCACCCAAGCGAGAATTGCCTGGTCGTCGTCCAGCTTGTTGGCTATTTCTTCAAATGCGTCACCGTCGATTCTGAGAAATGCGAGTAAATGCTTGTCGAACCCGACGGTTTTGTAGTTGTAACCATCGAGCAAGCCTTTGCGGTGCAGCCTCGCCTTGTCAATCAAACGCGGCAGGTGGACATAACCGCCGAGTTTCTGGTAAGGACTGCGTGGATGCAGTCTTCGCATGAAGCTGATCGTCGCTATGTGGCAGGCAACGGCCGGGGAACGGGATCTTGAAAGCTGGACTCCGTCGGGCGCGAAACAGCCGGCTTTTGTTCCCCGAGCAATTCTCCTTGTGCCAAGCCGATCTGCCCGATGGCGAGTTGGCCGGAAAACATCCCGCCTTTCTCCACGGTGATCGCCCTCGCCGTGACATCGCCCTCCAGTGAACCCTTTCTATGGACCGTCACGGATTGAGCGATAATCTCTCCAGACATCCTCCCTTTGATTTCAATCTGCTCCGCGCGGACCGTCCGAAAACAGTGAATGTCCGATTTGCGATCGACGACTACGTGCCGGGCGCTAATGCGGCCGGGGATTTTCCCTGAGTAGTTAATTGTCGCTGTATCGCAATGCAGATTGCCGCGCAGCCTGCCTTCAATTAACGCGGATTGGCACTCCACACTGCTGCTGGCAAGATCACCTTTGCCGGAAAGATGCACGTTACCGCGGGTGCGAATGCTTCGACTGAACGCGCTCGTGATTTTGTAATCGCGCAGGTCAATATGCGTGCTGCAGGACGGACAGATCGTCGATGTCGCTGCGCCAGAAACCTGCTGTTTGCGTTTACATTCGAAACACTCGACGACCGAACTGGTTTGCCGCTTCCAGAAATCCTCGAGTTTGCCAAAGATGGAAGCGGAAGCTTCCGGCGCAGGCGCTTCTTCTGCCGTCCGCAACTTCAGGCCAGGCTTCGGTGCGAACGGAGTAAAGGAGCGGCCGCACTGGCGGCAGATTGAACTCTTGGCTGCCGCGTACTCCATCTGCTTGAAGCCGCAGTGCGGACATTCCGCACTGACTTTTACAGGCGATGGATTGGCCACTGTATACTTGCCGAAACCTTTCTTTTACGCTCGCACTCCGAATGCCGCCTTGATCGGCTCGCTCGACCGCACAACTTCAGGGCGCTGCGCAGCCTTTGCCGAAATGGCTCCGGTGGTTACTTCGGATTTCCCGATAAAGGTTGCCCCTTCTTCAATCACAAGACGGGCTGCTTTTAGGTCTCCCTGCAATATGCATTTGGATTTTAGCTCGCAGCGTTCGGCAACTGTGATATTGCCGTGCACTTTGCCATAGACGGTGATTGATTTGGTTTTGATCTCACCCCGAATCTCAGCGTTTTCACCGACTGTCAAAACGCCGTCAGAGTTGATATCGCCTTCGACTTTGCCGTCAATGAGCAGTTCTTTTTGGAACTTGATCGAGCCTTTGATTTCGACATCGCTCGAGAGGATGTCTTTGCCTCCGTGTTCTGCCATAGGATTAGGTTTTGGATTTGGATTATCGATTATGGTTGGTTTTGGTGGTGCCTCTTCGCGACCCGCAAAATGCTGGTTTTCATCTGGAACCGGTTTCCGCGGTTCTTCTCGAATCGGGGGCGCCGGCTTTTGCGGGACGAATCTTTTTAGCATCTGGTAGTAATGTGACACTCGACGACGCCTGTCAACGGATTCTCTTTTCTAAGTGAAAAGTTTTTATCGTTTTTATCGTTCAAGGGTCACTCGATACAGTTTGCATGTTTGGTTTTGTGCGGAAAAAACCAGGAACGTCGGCGCCTGGCTGGGCGTTCGATCTAAAACACGACCGAGCGGTTGCCGAGGAACTGGCTCATTCAGGATGGCTGCCGAATTTTGTGCCACGCGGTCGGAATCATAGGCGAAAACCCACGCCACGTGGCGTTCCTCAAGAATCTCGCGTGCTTTTTGCAAATCCTCCGAAAGAAAAAATCGCGCGCTATCTTCGATCCCGATAAGACTCTCATGCGAGCTTCCCGCGACCCCAGGCTGCCCCGACCAATAAGCAATCGACGGCGAAAGCCACCATGGCGCAAGAAAAGGATGCACCTCTGGCGACCGCAAACTGAGCGCGAGATCGCGGATTTGTACGGATTCAATGCGCCGTTCCATCCGGCCGGCTATTTGCGATTCGTTCGGCCAAAGCGGTGCATCCCAGTCTCGCAAAATCGGAAACATCGACAACGCGACTGCGATCCAGACCGCGGCGCCTGATTTGATCGGAGAAAGCAACGCCGGAAGCACGAGCGCAAAAATCAAAACGAAAAAATATCCCCACCGTGCCTGCCACACGGTGAAAAAATACGTGGCCACCAGAAGGACATAAATGGGTAGGGCACGACCGCTCGCCACGGCGGAGCCCGTCCACGGCGGAGGCGGGCCGGGCGCGCCGTTTCTCCGCGTTCGAGCACTCATCCAGATCAAAACTGGCGTGATCACCAAGAGATACCCGCACCAGTTCAACCAGACTGGATTCATCGGTGAAACGTGCGTGAGTTCGCCAATGGTGCTCGCCCATTCTTTAAAATGACTATTGGGCTGGAGGATAGCGAATGATGGTACGGGCCACTCGACTGCGAATGCGATCGCGATTATCGCTGCGAACAAAATCCACCCCGCGCGACGATCACGCGCGAAAACCGCGCGCCGATTCATCACAAGCATTGTGACCGTCAGCAGCAGAAACAGCACAAGCGGCTCGTAGGCCGAAACCCAGATCGCCAGCGCCCAGGCAGCAGCGCTCGTGAGCCACCATGCGCTCGACATGTCGGCGGGTTGCAGAGTTCGCGAACTCCATTCTGCGCAAATCCCGACCATCACTAACAGGATCAGCAACGATTGATGATCGGGCCTGCCAAGCTCCGTCCCGTGAACGAGGATAGGGCTGATCGCATACAAGATCAGCATTGCCCAGCGATACCGGAATTTTATTCGACGCGACCACCACCACAGAAACCAGCCTCCAAGCAGGGCGAGCAATGGCGAAACAAACGCGCCGGCCAGGTCAATGGAATGGGTCGTGAACGGATTTAGCAAAAGCGACAAGGCGACGATCAGATAGTCCAGCGGCGCAGTCGTATGCGGCGTGGTCCCCTGCGGGAAATTCTCAAACGCATGATGCCGGATAATCAGCCCCGGCTTTGCCCTGACCATCTGGGCACGTGTCATGCGCGCGTAACAATCCGCATCAACGAAATAAACATTCCCGGCGACAAAAACGTCCTGATAATTCGCGCACCGCGTCACCACGATTAACGAGGTGAGAATCACGAGTTCAAAGACGATCAGTGCAAGATGTCCGATGCGTCGCACAGGGTCGACAATTGCAAATCGGCGATCGAAAATCGAAAATTAAAATGGGCCCGCCAGGATTCGAACCTGGGACCAAGGGATTATGAGTCCCCTGCTCTAACCGCTGAGCTACAGGCCCATTTACCTCGCACATTTAATCATGCCACTTGCTGATGACCAACCCCCAAAAGCGTTCGGGGCTGCTCTAACCTCTGAGCTACAGGCCCGACGCGCAGCGACGCGCGAAAATCGAACATTCAATGTCCAACGTCCAATTTTCACTGTATGACGAGGAACTAGTGATCACAGCCAAGCTCCCGTCAATCAAAACACGATGAACCAATTGGTCATTCGAGTGGTCGCCGCTTCTACCCGAAGTTATAGAAAAAAGCTGTTTCGGTCGCAGACAATCTCAGCAAAGCCGGATGGAGTTTGGGCTGGGTCTCAGCCGTTGATTCTCAGGGGCGAACGATCTGGATTGTTGACGCGCACCGCGGCGACGAAACGCGTTTCGTCGTGCGCTCTGACGAAAAACTCAGCGCATTTGTTGAACTTGAACGTCAAGTGTTAACCGTGACGTTTATCTCGAATCGATTCAATGAAGGTAATTGAAAACAGACCGCACCGGTGGGGCTGGGGAGCTTTTGAAGGCGCGGGCGTTGAGCCCGTGTTCCCAAACAAAGATCAGGCGATAGATAAACGCGACGTCAATCTGATTTTCGCTTCTAAATGCCGAATGATTCGGCACGATTCTCGCCGCTCAGCCTTTAATCGCCTCCCTCTAGCAGCGGCAGGAATGGTTACGGTGAAACGTCGGATATTTAGGTTTCTTGCCGTTGTCCTGGTGGGGCTTCTCTTTTCTTCCTGTGCGGCGCATCACCGACGCGTCGCCATCAGCGGCCCGGCTCCCGCCGGTGCAGCCGAATTAAACATCACGCAGAGCATCATCCCCGCAGGGAATTGCGGACGCCCTTTGCATCGGCCGATGCGTCCGACATTTATCACTATTCATTCGACCGACAATACGTCGCGTAGCGCCGACGCATTGCATCACGCGCTCGCCATGAACAAGGGGCTTCGAGCGCACCACAATCGCACTGGATTTCTCACCTGGCATTTCACTGTCGACGATCATTCCATTTACCAAACCCTCCCGACTAACGAAACCGGAGAGCATGCTGATTACGAAGGCGAGGGAAACAGGTCGTCCATCGGGATCGAAATGTGTGTAAACCGGGGCAACAATCTGGACATCACGATTGATCGCACCGCGCAACTCACAGCCAGACTGATGCGTCAATATGATATCCCTCTCAGTCATGTTGTCCCGCACATGCACTGGCGGATGATCCGTTACAGTGACGGCCGCGATTTGGGTTTCAAAAAATGCCCAAGAATCCTGCTCGATCGCGGTCGTCTTGGTCCAAAATGGAGTGCATTCATCGCCAAAGTCTCATTTTATGCACGATGAAGTCGGCAACGACGTTAGCTCCGGCCCTTCTTTTTGGGCACGATAATCCTGTTTTTGCAACGTGAGTGAAACGCGCGAGCAAGCTGGGGGATTTCAAAGAGCCGTGAATGCCCGGTGCCGCTATCGGACTTAGGTCGCAGGTGCGATTAGTTCGAAGCGAAGTAAGATTCAACGACCTGCTTGCGCACCACCGGCCGGTCCGTGACCAGAATCGTCGTGCCCGGCTTGATCTCGTCCGCCACTTTTTGCGCGAACTCGGGGCTTAAGTGAATCTTCGACGCGATTTTCTCCGCGTTCCCGCGACCGCCCACAGTCATCCAGCGTCTCGCCTCACGTCCGGGCGCGAGTTGACTCTGCCTCCCCGTGCTGCCTTCGAGCATTGTGAAGACACATTCGCCAACGCGACCTCTCGTTTCCATCGCGGCGCGGCCAATGGGATTGCCGTTTCGGTAAACGTAGACCGCTTTGTCAGCCGAGCTCATGACAATCGTGATCGGACCGGTGGTGCCGCGTTCCGGGTGCCAGTCATAATCGCCGCTAGCGAGCGGTCGAAGCATGCTAGGATTGATATTTTTCGGCGCGAGCAGCAGCCCGGGATTCGCAGCCAGGTATGGCGTCGGCGTTCTTCCATTACCTACGACCACCGTCCCACCGGTGGATGTGACCTGGAAAAGCAGAGCAGAAAAGTCATAGGGCAAACGAACGCAGCCGTGGCTCGCGGCGTAACCTGGTAATTGCCCGGAATGCATCGCGATGCCGTCCGACGTGAGCTGCTGCATGAACGGCATCGGCGCGTTGTCGTATGTCTTTGAGTAGTGTTCCGCCTGTTTCTCCAAAATCGTAAAGACACCGCCTGGTGTGTCGTGGCCCGCGCGGCCGGAACTGACCGTTGAGCGGCCA
>Ga0306921_10001197_pt1 | contig 24772 bp, 19 predicted proteins | sample sta12Cox44000080_FD_203760 | JGI IMG/M metagenome (GOLD analysis project Ga0306921, IMG submission 203760) | Lab enrichment of tropical soil microbial communities from Luquillo Experimental Forest, Puerto Rico - statoxic.12C.oxic.44.000.080 (v2)... | ecosystem: Environmental > Terrestrial >...
ATTCGTAACTCAACCCAAAAACTGCGGGGATGTATCGTGCAATCCGAATTGCCCTCTTTTTTGCGCTAGCCTATTGCATTATTTATGCAGCGCTCAATAGAGGGGGAGTTGACAGAGGCGATGTCGGATCCGTCTCCCCCTCAAGGTGCGAGCACAAGCTGGCCATCCACCGCCGAGCTTACGAGCTTTACTTCGAAGAATCGCTTCAGGCTCAGGAATGGCTTCTCGAGTAGGTTCCAAGACAATGTTGCTAGAGCATAGCTGCCGACGATGGCAACCGGTAGAACCATCAATGGGTGCCGGTCGAGGTGGAAAGTCTTCGCCACGTCGAGCGGAATCTTGTGGAGCAAATAAAGACCATAGCTTATGGTCCCGGTATAGACCAGGAACCGGTTCTTCAGCACGGCTTGGAGCCATTTTTGAGAGGAAAACAGCGCCAGATACACAAATGAGGCCGAGGCCATCGCCGTGAAAGAAAAAGCGATCCATTGTGCACCGAGGATCGCCGTTATAAGTGCTAGTGGCGCCGTGATCATGAGACCAATCCAAGCTGGCTTCAAGAACTTGGAGGGAAGAAAACTCTCCGACCGGACTAGAACCGCGAGAAGAGCTCCCGCCATCAGCGCATCCAAGCGGCAAAATGAGTTTGGGTAGATGTTCACGTGACGTAGTGACAGGTAAAAGCGTAGCGCCGGAGAAACGCTAATCGCTACGATGGCAATGCGACGCACCTGGCTGTAAGAGCAGCATCGAATGACCCATGGCCAAACCAGGTAAAACTGCTCCTCAACAGCGAGCGACCAGGTGACCGCAAGCAGACCAGTTGCTCCGGTTGGACTCGGAACGAGGAAATTCTGCAGAAACAATGGATACGCCCACCACGGTGACGAACGGGCTGCAAAGACCGTGGACGCTTCCGACGGACGCAGGAAAGGAACCAGCACGAACATAAAAAAGAGCGCCGAATAATACAGCGGCCAGATCCTTAGACATCTCCTGATATAGAAATTCTTGAAATAGCTCTCCGATTGCTTAGTATCTAGAAGGATTCCGGTGATCAAGAACCCCGACAAAACAAAGAAGAGATCGACCCCCATCCATCCCTGGGCGAATAAGCGCGGGAAAGTCCCGCTGTTGTGCAGCATCACTAGGATGATGGCTACGCCACGAACGGCATCGAGTTGTGGAATTCTTTGATGCATGCTCTCGAGGGAGATTCCGGCTCTACATGCGAGCTAGCAGGATGTCACTGTCTCCTTAGCTGGCATACCCCTGTCCACGGGTAGTTCTTCATCGGTCCTTTGGGCTCTGGTAAGAGGGACAGCAGTTCGACCGGCGCCCGATTGAATTGCGCGGCGGTCTTCAACATTCCACGGATGTCCATCGGTTCCCAGCCGTACTGCGCGAAGAAATTAACTCCATCCAGTGGAGCAAATTTGAACGCCGCACCGGCCTGGCTCAGTTGCTTACCGGTCGTGCGCTGCATGAGTTTGAGTTGGCCCGGCGAGGCAAGATCGATGATCCAGCTGTGAAAGTGCGTATTGGCGGCGAGATCCCTGGCGAAGGAGCCAACCTCCTCAGGCGTGAAGTAGATTAAGAGTCCCTCGGTCATGACCACGATATTTTTCGCTCGCTGATCCAGCTTTGCAAAGAGGGCTTGACGCGCAGGTGTGTCAGAAAGGTCGAGTGATACCCGTTCCAGCCGGCATTTGGGCTGCTCGTTCTTTAGAATCTCTTCCTTGTAGGTCACGATTTCAGGCAAATCGACTTCCACCCACTCGAGCGAGGTTGGCAGTTCCATGCGATACGGCCTGGCATCGAGGCCAGCGGCGAGATTAATCACCAGGTCCGCCCCTTCTTCAATCTCGCGTGCGACAAACTGGTCGAAAAGATAGGTGCGCGCCACCCACGCCCACTCGTGCTTGTTTCCATCGGTGAGAGTGCTGGCAATCTGAAACCCATGCTGGCCGGCCAAACGCTCGGCGTATGGGTCACGGAACAGCGCATCGGGCCGTTGCGTTTCGAGCGCTCGAAAATAGGCCACCCAACGGGCGGTGTCGGAAATGTCGCGAACGGTGAGATTCAACTCAGTCATTTTTGGGGACCTGAAGGTTCAGCGAAGCGGAGTTTCGACGTCGGTTTTAAGACACCCGGGATGGAACGGTTGCGAATTCACAGTGTCCCAATTGAAATTCACGATGGGTGGTGACGAGTGCCGTCTTCATGTCTTTCTGAGCCACCACGAAGGAGATATTGCATTCCGACGAGCCTTGTGCGATCGCAATGATGTCTACGTTCTCCCCGCCAAGTGCGCAGAATGTACGACCGGCAATTCCCGAAACGCCGCGCATGTTCTGCCCTACTACGGTGACAATCGCAACTTCCGGATCGAGAGTAATGTGCTCCACTTTTTCGTGTGCAAGGTCCACGGCGAACTCACTACGGAGCGCGTCGACCGTACGCTTCGCCAAGGAAGACGAAACGATCAGACAAATGTTGTTTTGCGAGGACGACTGCGAAATCAGCAATACGTCGGCTCGAGCCGCGGCGGTCGTCGCGAACGTGCGGCCCAAGACGTCCGGCACCCCCACGATTCCCGGGCCTCCGACGGTGATCAACGCGAGATCGCCGATTGCAGAGAGTGCCTTCACTCCTCCACCGTTGGCCGGGCTCACCGGCACGATTTTGGTTCCTAACCGTTCGGGTGCGAAGCTGTTGCGGATCCAAAGGGGAATGCCGCACTGCATGACAGCTCGAAGGGTTTTCGGGTGCAACACCTTCGCGCCAAAGTGTGCGAGCTCGGACGCTTCGCGATATGAGATCTCTGGCACGGTACATGCGCCTGGCACCAGTCGTGGATCGGCAGTTAGCAGGCCGTCCACGTCTGTCCAGATAATGACCTCGTGAGCGTCGAGAGCCGCGGCAAGAATTGTCGCAGAATAATCCGAGCCACCTCGGCCGAGCGTTGTAAGCACGCCATCGGTTGTGGCGCCGATGAAGCCGGTGACTACGGGGACGATGCCATGCCGCAAGAGCGGGCGCAGCCGCGCTTCGCAGCGATCTCGCGTCAGATTCATCCACGGATCGGCGGCTCCGTGGTCGGAGTCGGTTACCACCAGTTCCGTGGCCTCGATCGCTTCGCTGACAACTCCTTGCTCCGCAAGTGCTGCCGCGACGAGAGGCGCGGAAAGGCGCTCACCAAGGCTCGAGATCGAGTCACGGACTCGCGGCGTCAACTCGCGCAGCAGGAGCGTACCCTCGCACAAGCGGTCGCCTTCTTGAAAAACCTCTTCCATCCTGTGGCTGATGCGGCTCCGTTCCTCAGCCGAAGAAATCAGAATGTTGGCTACAGCGTCGTGCTTTTTGCGCAGCTCTTCGAAGATCGTCGCGACGGCCTTACGATCTCCTGCCTCCGACTGCGTGGCAGCTTCAATCAGTTTGTTGGTCACGCCGCCCATAGCGGAGACGACCACAACGACATCATCTTCACACGCCGCCGCTCGAATGATCTCCACCACTCTCGCGATGCATGACGCGTCACCTACCGAGGTACCGCCAAACTTCATAATTCGAAGCCTTCTCTTCGCCTCCTCGGGGACTCGACTCGGCACCGATTGATGCTGCAGGAATTGCCCGTACAAAGACCCGGAAGTTGTCACTGCACTCTCCTTCGCTGGATGATCAGTGAGCATGTGGGCGTCGCGCATCCCGAGAAGCTCGACTGAGCTATGGAGCGCATCGCTATTACAAAGCTCTGCATAAGGAACCTGTGCTCCTGATTTGCGAGCCACCCCAGTCGCGTGCTCCCTTCGGATGCTCGGATTTGCACTGCTTTGCAATTTAACTCGCACGGCTTGCCCTTTCTAGAGAGTAGCTATCAGCGAGGAAGGTGAACCGCTGAGATGGCCTGGGCCGGTTGTTGCTGCGTGTACCAAGCGCTCTGCCTGCGACGGCTGCGGACGCAGGCATGGACCAACTCGGGCTGTTCCCAGGGAACATCGTGATACCCGGAACGTAGAAATTCGCTCCTTGGATCCCTGATCCATTCCTGCGGGAATAGCGCAATCGTATCGTTGTCTGTGACCTTTTGCGCCTCCTGGACAACCTTTCCGGTTAAGGCGGCGTACAAAGCGGCGGGCAGATCGCGCCCAGGTCCAAGCATCAGGTGTCCCACCTGCGTTGCACGGGGATTTATTTCGATGAGGTACGCGTTTCCAGTTCCGGACTGAAGGATGAAATCAAATCCATGCAGTCCCGACAGATTGAGGCGGCGTACCATGCTTTCGACGGCCGATGACATTTCAGGGTTCGCGATCAACCGCACTACAGTGGCGTGCCCAGACTGGTCTGCTTTCTTGAGCACTTCAAAGTGAAGGGAGGCCAGGACCCTGCCTTCCCAGCATGCGACTGTACTGGTTGCTTCGCGCCCTGCCACAAATGCTTGCGCATTCACGACGGAACGTCGGCGTAATAGCGCTGGCCAAACTAACGTCTTGTCCCGATCTACCAAGGCCCGCTTCGCTGCCCGTGCCCATAGCGGAGGAGCTTTCAGCGTGTGAAAGGCCCGTTCGGCTTCTTCAAACGTGTGGACGACCCTCACACCGTCGCCGCCTGAAGAACCATTTGCCTTCAGTACCGTAGGAAGACCAACTCGGTCTACCCATGTTCTGAGTTCGCGGGCGTCAGCAATAACCTCGGTTTGTGGAACTCGGAGACCCTGCTCTTCGGCTAACTCCATGAAAGCAGTTCTCGCAAAGACGATTGGAAAGCTAGATGGTGCACCGAGGGAGCGCTCGATGAGCCTGCAAACCCCTTCTGGTCTGCCGTCGCGCCTTCCTCGACGATACAGGTCGTGCAGGTGCCAGGCTGCAAGGTCGTCGCCCGGAACGATGCAATCAGGTCTTGTGGCAGCGATAGCCTCCCCGAGCGACCTCAACGGCATCAGTCCGTCGTAAATATGTGTACGGTGCACAGCACTCGTTTTGTCGAGCGGGTGTCGACCGGGGCAGACAGCTCGGACAGTGAACCCCGCATCGGCCAGTGCTATTGCCAGTCGAGCGGTTGGGAACCAACGGCGCGTAGCAGCAACCAAGACGGTCGGTTTCAACTTTGTCCAGGCCTCAGTAAGCTTCCCGGGCTGCGATATGTGAGCAAAATAAATAAGTACTCCAAAGTGCCTCGGCTATCTGACCACGTTGGCAATCGACATTCAGGGCTCTGGTATATAGCTTCATGCCACCGAGCATCGTGGCACGCTGGGCAGCTGGGCGAGATACCATGACTTACAGCTTCCAGGTCTGCATTTTCTTTCAGTACAGGTGGATCACCCAGATATGAGCGCCGCTTGATTGCTGCCAGAACACGCATCGTTTTTTCGCCTAACGCGATTGCTATATATTCGAGTGAGAGCGTGCAATTTCGAGCTTGATTGGGCTATGAGTGATCGATCAACCAAATACTTATAGACCAATTTACGCTTGAGCTTCGTCCCCTACTTGCAGAACCGTCGGCGGCGTGACTTTGGCGCCAAGGCAAAAGTCGATGGAAATAATGGATTAGCGACGAGCAGACCGAACTGCTCTCCGATGCTGCTCATCCGCAGAGAACCGAACCTCCATTCACATTCAAGACCTCGCCGGTAATATGGCGAGCCCAGTCGGAGCCAAGGAACACGATACCGGCGGCCACGTCATCGGCCAAGGCGATGCGCTGCAAGGGTATACCCTGCTCGACTTCGTGCTTGTATCCGTTACTGCCAGGGCCGAAGACAGGGTCATTCAGCTCGGTGTCAACCCATCCCGGAGCAATGCAGTTCACCCGAATGCCGGGCGCTAGTTCAATCGCGAGTGATTTGGCGAAACTAATCTGACCGCCTTTCGAAGCGGCATAGTTCGAATAGCCGGCCTCACCACGCTGACCGGCGGTCGAGCTGACGATCACGATCGCACCATGGTCCTGCTGCTTCAGCGCCGGTACCGCCGCGCGGCAGATGGTCCAAGTGCCGCGAAGATTTTGGTTCATCACCTTGTCCCATACTTCGTCCCTCATCTGCTCGACCGGCGCTCCATCCCAGATGCCTGCGTTTGCCACCACGAGGTCGATCTTGCCGAAGCAGCTTAGCGCCCTGTCTACCACAGCATCCGCAACGCTGCTCTGACTGATATCGCCCTGGAAGGCGATGGCCTGCACACCGAGTTCGCGCGCCTCGCCCACGGCTGCCGCGGCTTCCTGGGAGTGATAGATAAAGTTGACAATCACGTGCGCGCCAGCTTCTGCGAGCCGCTGCACGGTTGCGCGACCGATACCACGCGAGCCACCGGTTACGATAGCCACGCGGTCGCGCAAGAGGTTTCGGGGAAAGCCGCATGCCCTAGTTTCTGTAAGGACTATCAATTTGGTACTCCTATCGACCTCGCCGCTGAGCGAGTCACAATGCTGTTCTCATTTACAGCCGGGCGAACGCCCCAGGCTCCGTTCGAGTCGTCGTTCTGCGGCGTTCTTATCGAGGACTTTGTTCCACAGCAAAGCTGCTGTAACTTTCTGGCACTTAAGTGCCATATCGTGGGTTACTTCTATGCAGAACGGGAAGGTTACTTTCGTAAGCTTGGGACGTCATAAACCTCTTCGTTGAGGCCGGCAGCCGGGGTAGCATCCTGTTGAAAGCCTGTGGCGTTAGCCAACTAGGTTGGTGCCTGGGCCCCCGAGCAACTTCTCTTAGGTAAGGTCTGGCCGTATGCGAATGAAGTCTATGCGTCTCAAATGACAACAGCATGGAAGCTTGCTTCAAACGTAAGTTGGCCATGTCATACGCGTCCCGGTCAAAGGCAGTGACATCGGAGCGACTGGATCAACGCCCTGGCCTTTTTTAAGGAGATATAATGAGGTGCAAACAAACGGTTTTCTTTATCCTCATCCTGCTCTGCCTTCCTTCGTACTCCTACGCTCAACCATGGTCTGGCATTCTTAATCCTAGCCGTGCCGTTGATTGGTCAAATGCAGGCATTCCTGGAGGCATCCCTTCGGGAACGTGGACGCAATGCGGGTCGACTATCGCCGCCTATAGGGGAACGGCAGGCACGATTAACACAGCACTCTCCGGGTGCGCACCCAATCATTACGTTCTGTTGGCGGCAGGAACCTTCAGGCTCTCTTCAGAAATCATCATCTCGAATAACAACGTCGAATTGCGCGGCATGGGGCCGGATCAGACGATCATACAGTTCACAGGCTCCAGCAGTTGCAACGGACCTTATGCTGACGTATGTCTGCAAGGCAGCTTTAACTGGAACGGAGCACCACAGCACTTAACAACTTGGACGGCCGGATATTCGCCGGGAACTACCCAGATTACCCTCGGCAGCACCTCTGGACTGTCAGTTGGTCAACTCATCATTCTGGATCAAGCTGATGATGCTCCGGATACGGGAAACTATTTTGTTTGCTCAACCACGGCTTGTTCTACAGAAGGAGGGTCGCCAGGAAGAAAGGTTTCGGGGACAAATTACAGTCAACAAGAATATAAACTGGTCACAAACATCTCCGGCAATAGGGTAACGATTTCCCCCGGCATTTACTCTCCCAATTGGCGATCCAGCCAGCGCCCTTCGGCATGGTGGGCTACCAACATCCTTCAGAATTCAGGTATTCAAGGGATGACGCTTGATTATTCGGCCAGCAACAACACTTCTGGAGTTATGTTCTGGAATGCCTACAAATGTTGGATGAGAAATGTTCGCTCGATCTATAAGACCACAAACGGCGGCGGAGGCCGCAACCATGTCTGGTTCCAGTACAGCAGTCACGACATTGTGAGGGACAATTATTTCTATGGCACACAGGACGCCTCTACTTTAAGTTACGGAGTGGAAACTTGGCAATCCGGTGATCTTCTGATTGAGAACAACATCTTCCAACACATTGTCTCGCCCCTGTTAGTCGGCAACACCGAAGGCACGGTTTTCGGTTACAACTATGCCATAGACGATTACTTCGCCAACGCTACATGGAACATGCCCGGACCGTCATTTACGCACGATGCTGGCACGGCTATGAACTTGTTTGAGGGAAACCAAGGAACGGGCATGGTCGAGGACGACATTCACGGTACCCACAACATGCATACATACTTTCGTAACTTGTGGATAGTCAGAGAGCCATGGAATACCAAGAACCAGCAAACAGTTGCTGCAGAATTAGCATCCTATGCCAGATATATGAACGTTATCGGAAATGTCATGGGCCAAGCTGGATATTCCGATACTTACCAAGTTGTAGCGCCAGCTACATCTCACTGTAATACCAGCATTTATGTTATTGGTGCCCAAAATGTTTGTGGAGCGGCGGTTGATACCACAAATGTTCTCAAGACATTGATGAGATGGGGTAATTACGATACTGTGACTGGAGCCGTGCGCTGGTGTGGGAACTCATCCGATCCCGGCTGGTCAACGATTTGCGCCAGCATGTCTGAGGTTCCAAGCGGCATTGGCCTTTATGCAAACGCCGTTCCATCCAACACTGCTCTGCCGCCTTCATTTTATTATGCGTCGCAACCTAAGTCGTGGTGGAGAACTCCGTGGGGAACTCCCGCATACCCTCCGAACGGCCCCGATGTTTCAGGAGGCAACATCGCCAACTTCGGAGGGCATGCCAATAACATTCCGGCACAACTCTGCTTCGCCAACAGTAAGATTGATTCGGCTTATCAGGTGACATATACGGTGTCAGCCGGTAAATGGTCAGGAGGGACAGCTACCTTGAAAATAGGCTCTAACCCGTTCACGTTGGGTTCCATTATAACCGTCACCGGCGTGAATCCTTCTGGATATAACGGGACATTCGTGGTCACGGCCGTAGCGCAAAACACTGTTAGTTATGTTGTCTCAAATCCTGGCTCATATGTTTCCGGCGGAATGATTGTATTTCCAAACATCCACCTGTTTAACGCGAATTCATGCTACTTCCAAGCACCAGGGCACCGGCCTGCCCCTCCGACGAACCTCACCACGGTTCCTAAGTGATCCTTCAGGTTGGATGCACGAGGGCACCTGGCTCGGCCCACCTCAGCGCGAGCCTGAGGCAGCGAATGTTGGAAATGGACCGCACCCGTTCCAAGCGTGATCACGGAAAGGCAACAAGCTGGTCGATTCAATCAATTAAGCCGCGTGTTTCGCCCGCGCGCTTACAATAGATCCGGATGGTATCGTATTTCGGTTAGATCGCTCCTCCGTCCGAACGACCAGAGGATCCAACCTAGCTCGTAGCTGCGGCATTCGAGGCGGAGGTCCAATCTCGAGGGGTCGGTGAGCGTCGCGGAGGGGCCGGTAACTGCATTTGCGATCGCCCGCATAACACGCTTCCGCTTATTGTTGAATTCACCCTTCCTTACTAGGGAACGGCATATGAGACCTTCGCGTCTCCATAGCATGGAACGGTTCATTTGGTTTTGTCCGAAGATCCAGTTGAATCCCCTGACGAGAGCGTCGGTGGCGCCCGGGACACCGTGCTGTTCGGCGCACTCCAAGAACGCGGGTGCCATACCCCCTTGATGAACCGAATAAACCTCATAGAAGTCCACGACACGACCGCCGGGTGTGTAGAAAAACCAGGGCCATTCTCCCTGTGGACCCTGCAATTCGATAAGCTTTCGCGTGCACGCCTTTGCCAGCCTAAGTGCGTATTGGTTGCCACTCCATTCGCCGTAAATGTAGCAGGCGAGGGACAGATAAGTATTGGAGGCAAAAGAGGAGAATTGGCGCCTCCGACTCACCGCCGCGTCCAAGAAGAGGCCGCTTGGACAACTGAAGCGCTGACTCAGAAATGCGAATAGCTCCTGGGCCGTCGCATGCCATCGGCCGCTTGCGGCCCGGCGAGCTTGCTCCACGCAACCGATCAGGATCATCCCAAGGTCCTGGGCTCGAAAGGTCTCCCAGAGCTGCCGGTTCTCGACAAGGGACGCGATAGGCAAAAGCGTATCCTCTGGGATATCAAGACCGAGTTCTGCCGCTGCCCAGAGGGCCATGCCGTACGCGTACTTCGCCGAATTCAGCTTCGGTATCAGAGAAACGTTGTCCCGAAATATCTTCGGGAGATCAAATCCGTGATTCAGGTTGAGGTATGCGATTCGCGAAAAGCCCAAGAGCACGTTTAGGCTATAAAAAACATCGCTCTCCGGGACGGATTCATTTGGCTGGCCACGCCCGTCCAGGTGGTAGATGTGCGACCAACGCCCATGCTCTGGCATCCAGCAATTTCGCAAGCCCCGTAGGGCGTAAGCGATCAAGGGCGAAAGCTGGTCAGCCGTGGAGTCCAAACTCCTGCTGTGCTGGCGCGATATGTCTGAGATGGCTGAATTCTTGCCGACTTGCATCGAACGATCTCCCAAAATCATGACCAGATCCTTCTCGCTGTCACGGCAGACAGGGGAAAAAAAAGAGTTCCGACAGGGTCGCGCTCCGTCACAAGCCGGGAACATAGATTGTCTGGCCGCGTAGCGCAGCGTTGCGGATCGCTGCATCCACCTTTGCAGCCGTGGTCCAATAGAGCGGTACGCCCTTAAGAAACCACTCAGCGATGTCACCTGAGTTAGCGAAACCGCTAAGGCGTTCCGTCTTCTGGGTGAATCGGCGTGATAGTGGGGGAGACATCTCGTATGGGATCACTCTGCCTGTTCTGTCGACCAGTTCGACTCGCACGGGATCTTCGGACTCGCGCGGAACAGGGAACTGGTCTCCAAGTATTTCTTCCATTGCATGCACCTGCGTCAGAGATCTGTAATATTCGGTGCCAAGCCCTACGATCACCGTCTTGTGCCGACCCATAATACTGAACGGCGACAGCTCACCGCAGGCCCACGGACTCAGGTGGTGGGAAGCCACGAGTTCGTTTGCGAGTGGTCCAAGTGCGCAGACGCTGTGGGTCGGGTGCAGGCTGCGGATCACTCCTGGCCGACGGCGGAAGAGTTCGGTCACGAGACCCATTTGGGAGGGCGTACGCCGCACATCGAACCTCGCATGCTTGCGATAGTAGTCTCTGTTGTACAGGTCAGCCCGGCCAAAGAAGAACGCGGGCATGGCTAAGGTTCGCTCCGGTCCGACGAGACGCAGCAAAAGGCCTAAGAGGTCTTGCGCTGTTCCGTGATACATGGGGTGCATGTCTGCAATCGAGCTGTGCGCCATTAATATTTCTAGGTCCGTAGGAAGATGAGCCCGGAGTTCGGCTTCGAGCTCGGCGATGCCAAATCTCCCGTACCACACCTTGAGAACAGGTGCAGATTTCGAGCGAAGCTGCAACACGCGCTGTTTAACCTTCTTCCTAGAAGGCTGCGACGCGAGACGGCGCAGTAAGTGATAGGCGTCCTTCTTAATGCTCATGGGTTGCTCTTATAGGAAACCGGCAGACCGCCCCGTTTTTACGGCCTAAGGCCATCCAAGCGGTGAGTCGACATTTCGAATTGAGTCACAGACCGTGAACCAAAACCGGCTTCGTCACGCATGTCCTGAATGGAAGGATCTCCACTTGATCACAGTTCGAAAAGCATCGCGTGTGCTCCGGCTTCATCGGGCACGTCAGCGGTTTGCCAGCAGGTTCAGACAGCTCTGGAAGGAATTCAAATTTTCGATTTCTTCCGGATCGAACTGAATGCCGAACTCTTCCTCTACTGCGGCCGCCAGACTCACCGTCGCTACGGAATCCCAGGCGGCCAAGGAGGAAGCGCTCGCACGTACAGTTTCGCTGTCGCGCAGTTCGGGAAAAACCGCCCGAAAACAACCAATCAACCTCTGCTGAGTATCAGGCACCTGTGCACTCTGTTTCATGGAATAAGGGCGGGCAGCGGCGGCTGAACTCCGCTTGCCGGACCGCCTGCCAGTCTGGGGTCATTTCGGTTAGAAAGTCCAACATCGGGCCGTTCCGTTCGCCGCGTTTCCACTGAAATCTCACCGGGTCCCAGCGGCTGAGCAGCATCTTCAAACACTGGTGCTCAATGCGCCGCGAAAATGCTCGGCAACTCATAACCCAGATTTCGAGTTCAAACCCGCCATCCCGTTCCCGGCCACCCAGCACCGCGATCTTACCCAGTTTCCCGAAGCGGTCTTCATACTCTACCACCAATAAGTGCGTCGTCGGGTCCGAGAGAAAGACGTTCCAATCCGCTTCGCTGTATCGGATGCCGTTCAAATTGAACTGGTTCGTCTTGTTGACCAGTTCCAGGGCCCGGCCATCAGGCGGCTCCTTGCCCCACCGGAACCTCACTCTGGCTTCCGCGCCGGCCAGCAATGTTTCTAGACTCTCACCGTCCGCCACGGTCCGCCGCATCTTTTGGGCGCCGCGTATGCTGGCTACCCTCAACGCGTCCTCTTCGCGGACTTCCCGCTTGCCGAATCGATCGCGAAGCTTAACCAAGAAACTCGCGTCGTCTCGGCGAAACTCCTGGCATTCGATCGCCGGAAACGCCGTCCTCACCTGCTCCAGTTCCAGTCGACTGTCATCCACGAACACCACGCTGTCCGCCCCCACATTCCAGCTTTCCAGAATCCGCTCAACCGATTCGGGCTTCGGGCGCCAGTGCGCTTCAATCGGAAACAGGCGCTGAGGGTTCACCACCAGGTCAGGCCGCGCCAACGCTTGGTGTACTCTCCCAGCGTCGTTCTTCGAAGCGACACCGAGCAGTATGCCCGCCTCTGCCAGCAGGTTCAGTAAGTGTTGGTAGAGGCCGTGGAATTGAGTTTTGTGCTCCACATCCCAGGAAATCCCGTTTGGGCCGTCATCGCCCAATACGCCGCTCCACAGGGTCCCATCGAGATCTGTGATTAGCCCCTTCTTGGGCGGCACGGGCACGATCATTCCTACGAATCCGGCGGCAAGGGCATCGGCGTGCGCAAACTGGTAGGGAAACCCGTTCATCAGCTCCGTCCTCAGATCGTGACGGCTTCCTTGGCACAACGTCTCGGTATGGAGCACTACCGCCCGCGTCGACGCTGCCAGCCCATACAGCAACTCCCAAAGCGCTGACTCGAGGCGGTTGAGTTCACTTCCTGGCGTGTGGAATACGGGCGGCAACGGCAGAGCCGGCAAGCTCAGCCCTACGCGCGTCTTCTCGGCCAAGGTAGCGATCCCCGTTTCGATCCTTTTCAGTCGCGCCCGCGCGTCTGAAACCACGTCCCCATTTACTTTGCCCGCCGATCGCCACGCAAGCCGCGGATCCAGATCCCCCCACTCGAGAACTACCAAGGCCGCATCCAGACGCTCGCGCTGTCTTTCGAGAGTACCTGCAAGGTCCCCGTACAGTCCCGTTCGGACCACAATGCTTCTGGCCGGCAAGCTCAATCGCAAGTGCGCTTTCACGGCCGTCTCCAGGTGCAAAGGAGTGAACCCGCATGCCAGCAAGGCGTGGAACGGAGGGCCCTGGGGAGCGGCATTCGCGATCTGAAGCGCTTCGATGAGCTTCATCTTGGTTGACAGCAGAAGATTCCACACCCTGCCCGCTTGCGGTCAGAATGCCAGACAGTGAGTTCGTTGAATGACACTCGCGACATCTGCTTGACTTCGTTTCGGTCCCGACGGACGAGTACTGTTTCCAAGTCGGGGAAACGCGACGTCTCCGCCACCGAGGGCGCGATCCTCACCAGGTGCGCACCGGCTCCAGCGAGGCCGAAGATGTCAACGACTGACGCACTTCGGGAGCGCCTATGAACTGCCGATGCCACAGCTCGAATGTCAGCAGGGTAAAGAGTTGTCTCCGATGGTCCTGCCGCCCGGTGACGTGCTCCTGGATCAACCTCTCGACCGCCGCGGGTCGGAAGTATAGCCGGCACGCGGAATCATGCGCGAGCAGCGTGTTTCGGACATATCCAGACAGCTCCGTGCGGAACCAGCGATCGACTGGCGTCTCGAAGCCACGCTTACGACGTCCGATGACTTCCGCCGGCAGCCACTTCGCGATCGCCCGCTTGTGAATGTACTTCTGGGTCCGTCCACGTATCCGCAGCGACGGCGGCAGCGCCTCGACGACACGCATGTAGTCTAAATCGAGGAAGGGTACCCGGGCCTCGATCGAGGTTGCCATCGACATTTTGTCACCGTAGGTCAGGAGGTCGTCGCTCAACGACAAGCGGGCGTCAACGTATGACATCTGCACGAGCGGGTCCAGACCTTCGACACCCTGCCGCCAGTAGTCGACCACCTCGCACACGCGGCCGGAGCCGTGACTGTCGACCATTCCGGGCTGCCAGAGCGCAGCCTTCATCGGCTCGGAGAAGACCGCATAGATTTCGGCGAACCGCTGGGTGACGTCCTCGGTCCCCAGACTCCTCACCGCGCGCTTGAGCTGGTCGCAGCGGTGCAGTCCTTCGACGAGGGGACCGACCAAACGCTGGCGCACGGATGCCGACAGACCGCGGTAAAGGGCTCCGTAGCGCTCGCCCAAGTGCCGGAAATAACCGGCAAACGGTTCATCGGCGCCCTGCCCAGTCAAGACAACTGTGACGTGCTCACGCGCTAGTTTGCACACCGAGTACATCGCGAGCGCGGACGAGGTGGCAATCGGCTCATCGAGATGCCAGATCATCTTCTGCAGCTGTTGCTGGTAGTCGACGCTGGTGAGCAGTAGTTCCTGGTGTGCAGTGCCGAAGATGGCGGCTGTCCTCCGCGCCTCCTCGAGTTCGTTGACGTCGTCACCATCCGCGAAGCCGACAGTGAAGGTGTTCACCGGCCGATCGGTCATTTGGCTCATGATGGCGACGACCGCGCCAGAGTCAATGCCACCGCTGAGCAGGGCGCCGATGGGAACGTCACTCATCATCTGCCGGCGCACCGCCTCTTCCAGTCGCTCCTGTAGGAGAGCGATCCAGTCACGGTTCGACAGATGTGCGTGAGCCGGGGGTTCGACGGGAAAGTAACGTTCCACCCGGCATCCCCGCTCGTCCTTGATCAGCAGGTGTCCAGGCGCCAACTTGGAGATTTCCGCGAACATCGTGCGGGGCGATGGTACGAAGCGAAAGGTCAGGTAAAGGTCGAGCGCCTCGAGATCCACTTGGCGGGGAATGGCAGGGTCAATAAGGAGGGCCTTGATCTCCGAAGCCCAGGTCAAGCGCAACCCGTCGTCGTGGTAGTAGAGTGGCTTAACGCCAAAATGATCGCGTGCCAGCAGCAGTCGACAATGCCGGGAGTCCCAAATGGCGAGCCCGAAGATACCGTTCAAGCGAGCCAAGCACGTATCACCCCACTCTTCATACCCGTGAACGATAACTTCCGTGTCGGTGCGCGTGGCGAAGACATGTCCCTTCGCTTCCAACTCGCGACGCAACTCACGAAAGTTGTAAATCTCTCCGTTGAGAACCACCCATATTGTGCGGTCCTCGTTGGCGATCGGCTGATGTCCACCCTCGACATCAATGATGCTTAGGCGGCGGCTGCCCAATGCGACAGGGCTCTCAAGGAACTGCCCCTCGTCGTCGGGACCCCGGTGGATGAGCGCCGAAAGCATACTCTTCAACAAAACGAGGTCGTCCTTCGGGTGCCGCGAACCGTACCAGCCGGCAATGCCACACATAATGTTTAGCCTCGAATCTGTGCAAGGATCACTCGCACCCAGAAACTCAGATTCCAAACTGCCCCACGATCACGGATCTCGAAACGCAAGAGCAGAATATTGCCCATTCAAAATCGAATGCGGCCTAAACCTTCTCTTGCTCAAAGGAACTCGAGCAGCAGTTTTTGTCTAGTGAACACCCATGCGATCCGCCGATTCTCAAAGGCCACGGCAGGAAGTGGTGGTTTGACCATCGTGGTACGTCCGTTTCGCATCTTGTTTAAATGAGCATCGAGATCCACTACTTCGTAACATAAATGGTGCACGCCCCACCCTTCTTAAGAAAAGTTGAGGGCCGGTGAATCCTCTGCGGCGGGTTCCACGAGCTCGATTTGCGAATTCGTCGGACACAACGGATCGAAGAAAACTCACTCTGACCTTTGGTAACGGATCGTAGAATATTTCGGTGTCCCACCTAGCACCAATCGACCTGGCAAATCCCTCGACAGTTTGTTGGATGTTGGGAACGATAAAGCCCACGTGATACACGGGTGTTTCAAAATGCGCGTCCTCAGCCATTTCCACCTCACGTGATCTCCTGGTGAGACTTCGTCCGCCTGGCTGTGCTTCTCAGTCTGCAGCATTGGTTTCTGAACCAGCGACGGCGACAACCTGTGCCGACCTTGAGAACCTGACATGGACCATGTCCCGCAAAAGCCCCGTTACCTGATAGAGGGGTGCGCACCCTTGGTGTAACACGATGACCGCCCCGATATACAGTGCTCCACATAAGAGCGAAACCACCACTATGCGCGTGGCAATCAAAACCCAGCCCGACGCTGCAACCAGCAACGGAACCTCTCGGATGATCGCGGCCGATGCGCAACCAGCGACCAGTGATGCCAAGACGTACTTCCAGACCGCCGCGATCACCGGGGCGATCCCAAGGTGTATTGGCCTCCCCGCGTACCAGAGCCCGGGGATCGTGAGAATCCAGAAGGACATGGTCCAAGCCGCAGCGATTCCCACTGGACCCCACCGGAGACACAAGAGGAGAAGCAGCGCCGTCACCGTAAACTCTACTAATCCCCAGCGCAGCCATCGGTCCGCTTTTCCGATTGAGAGGTGGATCCAGCCATGAGTGTAATAGAGAAGCATGACTCCGATCCCCGGCCCAAAAAACATGAAGATCCGCCCTGACGTCTCCCACCTTGGTCCCAGCAGCAGGCGAATCAGATCCTTGCCGACCAAGGTCAGGTCCGCACCCACTCCCATGCCCACAAATGCCGTGATGCCTAGCGCGCCAAGCAGATAGCGTTTGTACAGGGTCGAGTCCCGGTCCAATCGACTGAGGGCTGACACAGCGACGGCTGTGAGAGGCGCTACAAGTTGGCTAGCTGAAAGAGCGAATAAGTCATAGGCCTTTTTGTAAAACCCCAAAGGCACCGCCCCAAAACGCCAACCGACTAAAAGGTTGTCCAGGTTCCAGGTAGAGTAGTTGGCAATGAACCGCCCGTAGGTGCTCAACGCGAACCGGACCATGTCCGCCGTTCCAACTGCGGGCCGTGGGAGGCTAGGGACCCATCGGCACAGGCTCCAGGCCCCGATGCATGTGCTAAGTGACTGCGCGACGACTCCTGCCACCAGCGCCCAGTATCCCCACCCTGCCCAGGCGAGGAGGATCGACACGGCCACCGAAACAGCCCGGGCCAGGATGTCGTTGGCCGAGACCACAGGAAAGTCCATGGCCCGCTTGAGGAGCGCCAAATGATGGACAGAGAGGGTTGTGAAGAAGATCGTTATGGAGACAGCGATGGCGACGCGCGCTACCCGCGGGTCACCGTAAAACCGCGCCAGTAGAGAGCCTGCTGCCGCGAAGCCGATGGTGAGAAAAAGGCCCGCACCCACGTTGATCCAGAAAAGGTTACTGACTAGGAAATTATCGATTACTTCCCGCTGGAGAACGGCCTCCGTAAAACCGTTCCACCCGAAGTTGACAAGTAGCAGGCTGAAGGTGGTGACCATGGTTACCAGTCCGAAATCGCCAGGGGTGAGCAGCCGAGCCAACACCACGGTGGCGAAAACCTGTACGCCTAGCCCGACGCCTCCAGAAAACACCGTGACTCCGGCTCCGCGGATCGCAAGGCGCCGCAGCCCATCACCTTCTCCGACTGGGCAAAACATGCCATTCTCGTCAAAGGGTCTCACGCAGCTGCCCAATCTGATGGATCCGGAGCGGCAGCTACGGCCAGTATGAAAACAATCCAAACGGGATGGAGATCCCGGAACGCAGCCTCCGTCAGATTGTAGACAATCACGACGAGCAACAAGGTCAACTTGAGCCTGCCAGCCTCCGGATCCAGCCGCAGTGTGCGACCGATGTTCCGGTATCCCCAAACCATTACGAGGCCGAGCAGCGCCACCCCTGACCAGCCCAGATCCAAATAGACCTGAAGGAACCCGTTGTGTGCTTGGTTCGGGGGCGCGCCCTTCCACTCGTAGTTCAATGCCGCATTGACCCGTTTCTGGAGCCAAAAGCTCTCATAGCCGGCCCCGAACAACGGGTTCTTATCCATGCTGAGAGCGAGAGTCCAGATCTCAGTCCGACCGGTGAGCGTCGAGTCCCTTCCAACTGATTCGAGCAGGCCTGCGCCCGGATTGAGTATCGTGGCATAGCAGGCCGTAAACAGCAGTACTCCAACCAGCAGGTGTAAGTTGCCTGGCCTATTTGCAAATACACGCAGGCTCGCGATAAGCATGAAACAGCTGCCGAGCAGGAAACAGGTAAGAGACGTAGCGGAATGTGCCATGTTGAACAGCCAGAACGTCAGTGCGAGAATTGCGCCATGAGCGATGAGAGGACCAGCCACGCGGCCGCGCTTGTGACCTCGGAGCGCGTCGAACAGACTCGCGATAGATGCGAGTCCAAAAATTAGGCAATCATAGCCGAGGCCATTCTTTTGGGTGGCGACGCCATTGTTGTAGGCCTCCCCGGTCCAGTCGCTGTATCCCCGCCCGAGGGATGGGTAATACTTGATGAGTAGGACGGACACCGGGATCAGCACAAAACCTGAGCGCGAGAAAAACTTCTTTATGGCGGCGGTTGGCTCGGGATCCGTCAGGACCATCATAACCATCACCAAGTCCCCAACAGCCTTGGTCCACCGCTTGAACGCGACTGCGGGATACTCAGACCAAAAAACGCTCACGAGACAATACGCGAAAAAGATGAGAAGCGGCTTATTCATTCCCAGGAAGGTCCTGACCTGGTGCCTTCTCGCAATGAGCACCATCAGGCCGGCCGCTATGATTCCAGAGAGGATTTTTGCGTCGAAAGGACTCCCTTCAAGAATCTGATCGGCTGTGCCGAGGCTGGCTCCTCCCACCCATTGTGAGACCATCCGAGAGCCACTGATCGACAGCCACGCGACGGGAATCCAAAGGGCCGGAGATATTTGGCAATCGCGGTCACGATCTAAAAAAAAGATCGCAAGAATGAAAAAAACGCAAACAACCGCAGCGTTGCTAGGAGACATTCACGGTTTTCTCAAGTAGTCCCTGCCGCCTGTTCCGGCACGACTCTCATCTTTGACCTTGCCATCGACACCTTCCCCGCTGACTCGTGGAACGTCGTTTTCAGGCTCACCCGCCGAAAATCGACTTAGCGACTTGTGCCCCGATCCCTCGGCCACGCAATTCCCGGCTACAGCAATGCCGCCAAGACCAAGCCCACCGCCAGCGCCACTACGTATCGGCTCACCCGATCCCTCACGGCAAACACGATGGGATCATCCGTCATCTCGCCTCGGGAGGCTTTGAGCCAGACCATGCTGACCCAAAGTATCAGTAGGGGGCACACACCCCACAATACCCGCAAGTGGTGATATCGCGAAATGATTTCCGGGCTGTTGATGTAAAGCAGCATCACCAACACTGAGATGTACCCCGCGGCCACACCCATAAGCTGCACCAACTGCAGATCATTGATGTGGTATCCGCGGCCGTTGGCTGTCTTTGAATTCACTGCGTTCAACGAATAAAGCTCGGCGTAACGTTTGGCCAGCGCCAGGCTGAAGAACATGAACACGGAAAACGCAAGAATCCAGAATGATGGAGATACGTTGATGGCTACCCCTCCGCCCAGTACGCGCAGGGTGTAAAGAGAGGCCAAGGTGACCACATCAATTAACACGAGACGCTTCAGGAAAAAGGTGTAGGCAGAAGTGCTCAACCAATAGAACCCCAGCACCGCAGCAAAACGCCAGGGCAGCAGCATGGTCAACGCGAAAGCCAGCAGCAACAGCACCTGGGCAAGCACCAGGCCGTGCAGGGGCGCAATGGCGCCGGAGGCGAAAGGTCGTTTACATTTGCGAGGATGCGCGCGATCTGCGGCCAGGTCACTCAGATCGTTTAGAAGATACACGCTGGAGGCGCACAGGCAGAAAGCAACGAAAGCCAACACGGACATCCAAATCATCTTGGTGTTGGCCGTGGTGATGATGGGCAACAGTGGCAGAAACACTAGCAGATTCTTCAGCCACTGGTGGGGCCGAATCGCCAGCAACCACGGAGCCAGTCCAGACTCCGCGGGCGAAAACCGCGCCTCCACTGGCTTGGCGGTACTCACCTTTTCCACCACCGCCTGCGGCACATTCGCGAAAATCGCTGCGTCCGACGCTTCCCAGATCGGCAAGTCTGCCAGGCTATTGCCGGCATACGCAAATCCGCCAGGACTGATTGCGCGAATGGCTTTCAGCTTGCGTTCTCCCGACAGGTTGTTCATCCCGTCGCTAGCGAGGACACGATCGAACAGGCCGAGATAACTTGCAACAGCAGCGGCATAACGACGGTGGGATGCCGTCGCCAGATGAACTTCCCGCCCTGCATCGCGCTGGCTTCGCAAGTAGCCCAGCACCTCCGAATCATAAGGCAACAGCGCTGGATCTAGCTCGATGGTTGCGGCAATCTGTTCCTTCAGGTACGCCTTGCCGCGCAGTAGCCATAAAGGCGCTCTCAGGGCCAGCAACGGGCTCCGCTTGCACAATTCAATGTATGACTCGACCAGCAGATCAGTTTTGATCAGGGTGCCGTCGAGATCGACGAAGAGAGGCGGCGGGGCCAGCGGGTGGTGCGTCTGAGGCAGTGACTGCCCTGCATACTGTGGAACAAGGGTTGAGTCCATAAACTTTAGGCGTTGGCTGGCCGTCCATGCGAGGTGAAGCGCTCGAACCAGTCGGACAGGGGAATTGCCGCGAGTATTGCCACGAACGGAACGATAGGGATGTAATACCGGGCCATCGCAAGAATCAGCAGGTGTGGAACTATGAAAGCTACCGTGATCAGAAAGAACTGGAACACTGCCAATCCTTTTCTGATCCCGACAGCCAATCCAATCCCGGACAATCCGAGGAAGGGCAAAGCCACGATTGCGTTGAGCAACTCGACCTTGAGCGTCCTGCCTCCCGCCCAGAACGCCCAGGTGTTGTGAACAATGCCTCGCAAAATCAATCTGGGATCATGCTTGTAACCGTCCATCGCCCGTCGCCCCAACTCCCGATAGAACAGAACTTCGTCGCTAACCCTAGGAAACTGGGGAAAAAATCGCCCCTTCTGTTTCAGCCCCATGGCATTCGCTATTGCGACTTGTTCATCGGCGGCCTGCTCCATGATTTCAACATTTTCACGATGCGAGTCCAGATGCTGGATGAAATAGGCACCTTGAAAGGCCGCCAGCCCACCGACCGTCATGGTGGGAATGAACTCCCCGGAGACGCGATAATTGCGCACAATCCACGGGGCCATTATGAGGACCGTCGCGAATCCGCAAATCACCATGCCGGCGAAGATTTTGCTTCGCATCAGCTTGTCGGGTGTCTTCCACGTGCGATAAAGAAACAAGACCGGCAGCACCGGTGCCACCGAACTCTTGACCAGCATTGCCAGCCCGTTCACAACTCCTGCCATGGCAAAGCTCGGCCACTTCTGGCGCACCAACGCGACGACGGTCAGCAGCACTGACGCGACCAGACAGAGCGTCAGCATGATCTCAGGTCCGCCACGGCTTTCGGCGACCAACACGCCCGGATGGAAGAAAAAGACCAGTGCAGCAATCGTGGACGTGGTTCTCGATAACCCTGCCTCGCGCGCCAACACCTGAGTCAGCACCGCTGCGACAACGGAAAACACAACGTTCACAACCTGAACAGCAAGGAGGCTGGTTCCAAAAACAGCAAAAATCAAACTCAGCAATAACACATATCCTGGACTGCGTAGCATTGTCCGACTGGTATCAGGGAACACCCGGTATCCGTTGCCCTGCACGAGATTCCAGGCAATCCGGTCGTAACCGTCCGGAAAACGCTCGACGCCATAGGCTTGAGCGGAATACGACTGGAAATGGGGCAGCAGCACAAAAAGCAGTGCCGCTTTTACCACGACAGCGAGCGTAACAATCGACAGCAGTCGTCCAAAGCCTACCTGGCTATCGGCTCCGGTTTCCCAGGTCGGTTCTTGCGCCGTCTTGGTTTGAATTGAGGTCGACAGATGCATCAACTTAGCCCATCTCCTGAGTGGGAAGGCGCCGGTTCAATTCGAGTCCAGGAAGACTCTATGAAGGAGTTCCAGGGTCAGCACCTTGTGGATCTCGCTTGTGTAGTTTCGCTTTCCCTTCAGATGTCCCTCAACGATGGCCGTGAGCCGTCGCGGTTCGAGATATGGTCGCGAAAGACTGCGCGGGTCCAGAAGCATTTCTCGAACGTAGCCGGAGAGAGAGTCCCTGTACCAGACTCGAAAGTGGTGGAACTTGTGCCAACCCATAAATAGGCGCTCGAGATGTAAGGGCGACAGTAGGTGATCAAATCTGGCCATCCACTGGGTCATGCCCGAGTCGTAGGCGTATTCGGCCTTGAAGAGGAACTCGAGGACTCCGCGGTAAGGATCGGCGAGCAGAGGCCGTCGTCTCCCATTTAGACCACGATCGGTTCGGATCTGACGCAGGGAGAAATCTCCGTCTGCGATCAAGCGCAGGCAGAGTTCGCTATCCGCGAAGGCCGACTCGGGCGCGCGAAAGAGCGTCCGCACCAACTCGTTGTCGAGGTATGGGGACCTAAGCGATAGTTGGGTCTCCTCCAGCGCGAGAAGACCGTAGTGGTGCCAGGGCGCCTGCCGGAAGACAGCGAATGAAACCGGGTGTCCGCGCAGCAATTCGGTATAAGTGCCCTTCGCCGCATCAACGAAGGGCAGGAACTCCGGTCGGAACAATCCTGCGGCGGGACTCACCGGCCGGAATGCAACAGCGCGACGCAGCACCTCACTCCCATAATTCCCCGTCATCCTCACTGGGGCAATGGCGCGGGCCTTCTCATTGAGGTATAGGTCGGGGGAATGGGTCAGGTCAACGCATCCGTCGGTTAAGTACACCGTGCGTTCGGCGTAGTGTGAAAAACGCGAGAGGAACTCTTGCCCCACCGGGATGATCTCGTGCGACTGCTGGCAGGCGTGTGCCACATCTTGTGCCACCGCCACGTCACGACATTGCCGGGTGCCGCTTCCATCGCCGAAGGTATAGCACGGAAGCGATCTCGGGGAAGGCTTCAGCCAGGCCATGATCATCCGGCTGTCCAATCCCCCGGTCAGAGACATCCCGATCCGTTCAGGCCCATCGAAGTAGCGCGAGAGGTTCCGGGTAAATACATCCCTTAGCTCCCAATAGAAGGTTTCCGGCTCCAGAGGGGTCTGGTCCTCCCATTCCCGCGGCTGGAAGTACACACCTTTTGACTTGATGGAAGAATCCCGAAACACCCAGGCGGCGGCCGGTGGCAGCACGGAAATTCCCTCAAAAAGCGTTCGGTTTTCCAGGACGCAGCCGCAGGCGACAAGCTCGCCCAACCCTCGCTTGTCCACCTCTCGGAGTTCAGGACGAACAGCAAGAATCGCTTTCGCTTCTGCGGCAAAATAGAAGGCTTCTTTCGCTTCGTGATAATAGATCCGGTGCATCCCATACCGGTCATTGAACAGCGTCATCGTTTCCCGCGTCCGGTCAGTCAGTAGGCCATGGAATCTTCCATTCAATCCTGCCGGAAACGAGGCATCCACCTCGACCTGGTGAACGAGATACGAAGGCCCTAGCAGGTCGACCCCGTGTCCCTGCTGCTTGAGGCTCCGAGCCGTATCGGGCTCAGGGAACTCTTCCCCGGAAAACACGAGAACGATATCTCTTCGTTCGTTGTAGAGTGGCATTCCGTCGCAGAAGGAATTCTTACGCGCGGCCCACCCCAGGTAGAGACCCAATTTCTCATCGGCCCACGTTCCCGTCTCGTAGAAAGACTCGTGGCGAAGGGTGCTGACCATCTGATAAAGCTCCCGCTCGGCCCGATCGCGGGGCATTTTGGTGATAAGACCGACAATGCCAGGCATAGCTAGTTCTTTTGGATGGCTCTCAGCCCTGACTCAGCTTGCGGTTGTACCAGCCGCTTCTGAGTTCACGAAGTTTGGCGAGCACGGGTTCCGGTATTTGATCGGCGAGACTCCTGTGCAGACCAAATCGGACCGCAGCCCGACCGGTGCGAGTCAAAGGAACGTAGTACCTGGGCAAATTGATCCTCTGGAAGCCGTTGCGCTCTTTGAACTCAATCAGTGTGTCTCGCTGTTTGTTCCCATCGCTAAATCTCGAATAAACCAGGTACGGGATTCCGCGGGCAGCACAAGAGCGGACTGCTTCGGCAACCAATGCGTTCGTTGGGGCCTTGTCCCGGTGCTCGATCAGAGAAATGATGTGCACCAGTCCCGCCTGGGTTCGAGTTTCATCGCATATCAGCTTGACGAAACCAATGAGTTTTTCACCGAGGAACGCCCCAATAAAGAAGCTGCGGTCCAGGAATGTCCCAGCCTCCTTCCGCACCCTCTCGATGTCTTTTCCGTAGTGGGCAAACGGCTTTCCTCGGCGGACAGGGCACTCGTTGTAGATCTCCCAGATTCCCTTAACCAGGGTGTCATCGAAAGGCACCTCCTTCAGCTTGATCCCCTTCTTCTCGGCCTGCTTTGCTTTATTCCTGGCCTTGAAGCCGATCTGTTCATTCCACCAATGGTCGAATGAAGATACCGGCAGGGTGGCGAGGTTGTCCCACTCCATCGGATAGCTGTATTTCGGCAAGATATCCGGCAGTCTCTGCATGAACGTGAAAAGATCGACTCGGGCTCCGCAGGCCTGAAGCGCATCGATTGCGGGCTCCGGGTTCTCCAGGA
>Ga0306921_10001199_pt1 | contig 24765 bp, 21 predicted proteins | sample sta12Cox44000080_FD_203760 | JGI IMG/M metagenome (GOLD analysis project Ga0306921, IMG submission 203760) | Lab enrichment of tropical soil microbial communities from Luquillo Experimental Forest, Puerto Rico - statoxic.12C.oxic.44.000.080 (v2)... | ecosystem: Environmental > Terrestrial >...
ACAGCGGAGCAAGCGCGCGCCGAAGCGGACGCCGCCAAGGCGGCGGCGCTGGCCGCGCAAACCGACATGTTGACCTCGAAAGCAAAACTCTTAGCTTGGAGAGAGTGAGATGGCGCGCCGAAAACGTGGCCCTAACCGCTTCAACAAACGTGAACTCGTACGCGCGGCAAAGGCCGCAGCAGCGGCAGGCTATCCGGTCTCCCGGATCGAGGTCGATCCGAAGACCGGCAAGATCGTCGTTGTTGTCGGCAAGCCGGGGACGGAGCCCATGACGAACGGCAACCAGAATCCTCTTGATCGGTGGATGGCTCAAAAATGCGCGTGAGACTGAAAGGAATTAACCAGGTCAACAAAACGCTCGCCGACGGCACGCGGCGAACGTATTGGTACGCGTGGAAGGGCGGACCGCCATTGCACGGGGAGCCGGGAACGCCAGAGTTCGTGGCGAGCTATAATGAGGCGGTAGCGACGAAAAAGCCAATCAGCGAAAAGACGCTGCAAAGTCTCATCAACTATTTCCAGACGACGACCGAATTCACTAACGGTATACGGGAGCGCACGCGAGCGGATTACGTCAAGCAAATAAAGATCATCGAGCAGGAGTACAGCGACTTCCCGATCAGCGCTCTATCCGACCGCCGCGCCCGCGGCATTTTCATGGAATGGCGGGACAAGCTGGCCGCGAAGTCTGTGCGACGCCGATTATGCTTGGACTGTGCTCGCCCGCATCCTCTCGGTTGCGCTCAACCGCGGCAAGATCGACGTGAACCCATGCACGGCCGGTGAGCGCCTGTATCAATCGGCGCGAGTGGACAAGCTGTGGACGTTTGACGACGAAGAAGCCTTCCTGCGCTCGGCGCCCGCGCATTTGCATCTGCCGTTGCTTCTCGCGCTTTGGACCGGGCAGCGCCAAGGCGATCTCCTGCGCCTGACGTGGTCGGCTTATGACGGGTCGGTCATCAAACTGCGCCCGCGCAAGACGATTTCGCGCAAGAGGCCGCGCGGCAAGCCAATCACGGTGCCTGTAGGCGCGCCGCTCAAGGCCGCGCTCGATGAGGCAGCCAAGGTGAAGGCGAGTCCGATCATTCTCGTGAGCACGGACAACAAGCCGTGGACAGAGGCAGGCTTCCGCGCCTCATTCAACAAGGCGCGTCTCGCTGCTGGCATCGTCGGCGTCACCTTCAACGATCTGCGCGGAACGGCCATTACTCGTCTCGCGCTCACGGGCGCGACCGAGCCTGAAATCGCAACAATCACCGGGCATTCGCTCAAAGATGTCTGCGCGATCCTGGACGCGCATTATCTGAAACGCGATCCCGAGTTGGTTTGGAATGCAATTCGCAAATTAGAGACCGGTATCGCCAAGCGCGTCGCGGAGGCGCAATCGAAAGCTGGTTCGTGAGAACGAAATGTGCTCAGATTTTCCCAACTGCGCTCCCAACTGCGCAAACGAGTCTAACTGGAGAACAGTAAAAGCTGCACGATTTCAATGGCTGGGGGACTAGGATTCGAACCTAGATTAACGGAGTCAGAGTCCGCTGTTCTACCATTGAACTATCCCCCAAGCAGGGACGGCACGTCAGCGTTGCCGCCAGCAGCGCGTATGTCCGCTCGACTACTGTGGCGCGGGTGACATCTAGGGCATCTTCGCGAAATTTCCAAGAGACCGCGGCCCAAGCCGCCCGCGCTATGGCCTGACCAACTCCTTCGCCCTCTCGACGATGCGCTTCGGCGTGGCGTAAAGCTCCTCCACCAGCCGCTGCACCCGCTCCCCCGATGACGGCGCCACATCGATCCGCGTGCGCTCCGCATCGGCGAGGAAATCCTTGTCCTGCAGGGTCGCGCTGAACGCCGCACGCAGGATTTGCGTCACCTCCGCCGGCATGCCGGGCGGCGCCAGATAAGGCCGGCCGAACACCTGTTGGCCGATGATCAGCGCAACCGCCCGCTTGTCCTCCTCGTTCCCGACGTATTGCCAGAACTGCGGCACGCCAAGCGCGGTCAGTTCCGGCTCCGGCTCCAAATTGTCCTGGACGAGAATGTGGACCGTCTTGCTGGCGATCCAATCGGGACGTTGCGATTTCAGGCTTGCCCAGTCCAGGCCGCACAGGCCGTCGACCTCGTCGCGTTCCATGGCCAGCAGAATGTCGGCGCTTCCTCGATAGCCGGTGGCCGGCTCGAATTTCGCGCCGCTCGCCCTGCGGTGCATGGTGGCATAGTCGCGCGTGGCGCCGCCGGTGGCGGTCGCGCCTATGATCGTTTTGCGCTCGAGCGCTTCGGCGTAGCTCTTGGTCGCGGAGCGCGCGTGGGTGATGCACACCCGCGTGGCGTTCTCCGCGGCGGCGAGATACTGGAACTTGGTCGGATCGAACAGCGCCTGGGTCCGGTCCTCGAGCAGCGGGCTTATCATGACGCTGGGAAACACCGCGCCGATCACCGAGCCGTCTTTGGGCGCGACGCTGTAGAGGAAGGCTGCCGCGCGTGCGCTGCCCGCGCCGGGCAAGTTCTTGGCGACGATCGTGGGATGGCCGGGAATGAAGCGGCCGAGATGGCGGCCGACGACGCGCGCATAGATGTCATAGCCGCCGGCGACATTGCCGCCGATGATCAGGTCGATCGTCTTGCCGGCGTAATAGTCAGCGGCCTGCAAAGGTGTCGCGGCGCACATCAGTGCAAGCGCCGCGGCGGCGGCAATGCGGCAAGCGATCGTCGCAGTACGGTCGCAATCGAGTAGCCGTCGCCGCGCAGGCATTCTCGACTCCTCCGGCGCGTCGCGATCAGGCCGCGGCTTGCCCCGTGCGCCGGCCCGACATGCCGAAGCCGATGGTCGCGATGGCGATCACCGCGCAGCAGGCGACGAACAGAAACACCGCGCGCGGCATGCCGTGATCGAGGAACTGGCCGAAGATCACCGGCGCAATCATGCCGCCGATGTGAAAGCCGCTGGTGACGAAGCCGAACACCTTGCCGAACGAGCCGGGCGGGGTCACCGCGCGCACGATCATGTCGCGCGACGGCATCGTCATGCCGCTGGCAAAGCCGCCCAATGAAACCACCAGAACCAGCAGCACGGCGCCCGGGTCGGCGAACGCGATGAAGCTGCTGACCGCGGCGGTGACGATGAGGCCGGTGCTGGCGACGATATTGTGATGCGAGGTGCGCGCGGCGAGCGCGCCGCCAATGAGCACGCCGATTGCGCTCATCGTCAGCAGCCCGGTCAGCGCGGTGTTGGCAATCGTGGGCGGCGTGCCGTGCAGCGCGCCGAGCCCAACCACGAGAAACTGGTTGAGGCCGCCGCCGACCAGGGACAGCACCACGAAGAACGCGAGGTTGAGCAGGATCGGCGGCGAGAGGAGCAAGCGCCAGCCATCCGCGGACGCGCCGGCTGCCGCCTCCGCTCGCGCCTTCGACGCATGCGCGGCATGTTTCGCTGGCAATTCGCCCAATGATGCCACGACCAGCGCCGCGCCGACGCCGAGCAGCGAGGCGCCAAGAAACGCGCCGCGCCAGCCCACCATCCGCTCCATGAACAGGAGCGTGGCGGGCGCGATGGCCCCGCCGATCATGCCGGAGCAGGTGTGGAAGGAGAAAGCGTGGGTGACGCGCTCCGGCGCGACGCGCTCGGAGAGCAAGGTGTAGTCGGACGGATGATAGACGGTATTGGCGAGGCCCAGCACCGCGAACATCGCGATGAACACCGGGAACGAATTGACCAGCCCGGCCATGGGCACGGCGACAGCACCCAGCAGCAATCCGCCGATCAGGTTGATGCGCGCGCCGGTGCGGTCGACGAAGAAGCCGACCGGCGTCTGCAGCACCGCGGAGACCACGCTGAACGCGGTGAGCGCGAGGCCGAGTTCGGTATAGCTCACGCCGTAATCGGCGCGGATGAAGGCGAACAGCGGCGCGAGCAGCACCATGTAATAGTGGCTCACCAGGTGCGCGGTGCACACGCCGGCGATAAGCTTGGTCTCGCTCGCCCGCGCGGGTCTGAGAATGTCGGTGGCTTGCGTCATTTCCGCTGATGAATTGCGGGATCACGCGGTCTGCGCCGCCCGCGCATCGGCGATCGCGCGCCAGACTCGGTAGGGCGTCGCCGGCATATCGAGGTGGCGGATGCCGAATTCGGAGAGCGCGTCGGCAATCGCGTTCATCACCGAGGTGAGCGAGCCGGCACAGCCCGCTTCGCCGCAGCCTTTGACGCCGAGCACGTTGGTCGTCGCCGGCACCGGATGATTGACCACCCCGACCTCGGGCGAGTCGGCGGCACGCGGCAGCGCGTAATCCATGAACGAGCCGGTGAGCAGCTGTCCTTCGTCATCGTAGACCGTCATCTCACTGAGCGCCTGGCCGATCCCCTGGATCACGCCGCCATGCAGCTGTCCCTCGACGATCAGCGGGTTGATGACCGTGCCGAAATCGTTCACCGAGGAATATTTCACCACGGCGATCACGCCGGTGTCGGGATCGAGCTCGACCTCGCAGATATGGCAGCCGTTGGGAAAGGTCGAGGCGCCGGGCCCCTCGCTGACATGGCGCACGTCGAGGGTTGCGGGAACGCCTTCCGGCAAATTGATCCCGGAACGCAGGCGCTCGGCAAGCTCCATGATCCCGATCGCGCGGTCGGTCCCGGCAATGACGAAGCGTCCCTGGGCGAACTCGATGTCGGACGCGGAAGCCTCGAGCACGTGCGAAGCGATTTGTTTGCCCTGCTCGATCACCTTCGCCGCGGCTTCGACGACGGCGGTACCGCTGTGCATGATCGATTTGGAACCGCCGGTGCCGCCGCCCACCAGGAGCTCGTCGCTGTCGCCCTGCTTGAGGCGGATGCGGTCGAACGGAATGCCGAGCCTTTCGCTCAAGACTTGCGCGAATGGCGCCGCGTGACCTTGGCCGTAGTCGAGCGTGCCGGTGATGATCGTCACCGTCCCGTCCGCCTCGAAGCGAATGCCGCCCATTTCCTTCGACGGCGGCGCGGTGACTTCGAGATAGCAGCCGATGCCGAGCCCGCGCACCTTCCCGCGCTTGCGGCTTTCCCGCTTGCGCCGGGCAAAGCCGCGCAGGTCCGCAACCTCCATCGCGTGCTTGAGCACAGCCGGAAAATCGCCGCTGTCATAGGTATTGCCGGAGGCCGTTTTGCGCGGGATATCGCGCGGCCGGATCATATTGCGGCGGCGCAATTCCAGCCGATCGATTTCGAGCTCCGCGGCGGCCACGTCGATCAGCCGCTCCATGTAGTAATTGCCTTCCGGCCGGCCGGCCCCGCGATAGGCCGATACATGACTCGTGTTGGTGAACACGCATTTGGTGGAGACCTCGATCAGCGGCGTGCGGTAGAGGCTCTGCACGTTCTTCACCGCGTTGATCGTCGACGGCATCGGCGCAACGGGGGAAAGAAAGCCGCCCATATTGCCGAAGCTGGTAAGCCGCAGCGCCAGGAACGTGCCATCGGCGTCGAGCGCGAGCTCGGCGGTGACCTCGTGGTCGCGGCCGTGGCTGTCGGAGACGAAGCTCGTCGAGCGCTCGTCGTTCCATTTGACCGGGCGGCCGAGCACCCGCGCGGCGTGCAGCACGCAGACGTATTCGGGGAACGGCGCCGCCTTCATGCCGAACGAGCCGCCGACATGGCCGCTGACGATGCGAACCTGCTTCGGCTCGACCTTGAGGATTTCCGCGATACTGCCCTTCATGCCGAACACACCCTGGGACGGGACGCGCAGGGTGAAGCGCCCGCTCGCGCGCTCGTAAACGCCGACCGCAGCCCGCGGCTCGATCGCGTTGACCACCACGCGGCTGTTGACGAGCTTGATGCGGGTGACGTGGGCGGCCTTGGCGAAGGCCGCGGCGACCGCATCCGCGTCCCCGTAGTGATAATCGAGCGCGACGTTTCCCGGCGCCTCGCCGTAGATGAGAGGGGCGCCGGGGCGAGCGGCGTCCTCCGGCCGGATCACTGCCGGCAGCGGATCGATATCGACCTCGACCGCTTCGGCGGCGTCCTTCGCCTGCAGCAGCGTCTCGGCAACGACGAAGGCGACCGGATCGCCGACGAAGCGCACCTTGTCGGTTGCCAGCGCCGGCCGCGGCGGCTTCTTCATCGGCGTTCCGTCGCGGTTGTTGAACGCCACGATGCATTTGAGCGTGCCGTACTGGGCGAGATCGGCGCCAGTGTAAACGCCAAGCACCCCGGGCATTTTCTGCGCGGCCGCCGTGTCGATCCTCTTGATGACGCCATGGGCGACGCGGCTGCGCACCATCACTGCATAGGCCTCGCCCGCGAGCTTCACGTCGTCGGTGTAGCAGCCCCTTCCGCGCACGAGAGTTGCGTCCTCGCTGCGCGGCACCGGCTGGCCGACGCCGAACTTCATCACGGCAAGGCTGTGCGGATCGCTCTGCAGGTTCATCGATCAGGGCACGGTCATAACAGATCGCCTGCAAGCCGGCTGGCCGCAGGCGACATCGGTTCACACCGGCCCGCTGTGCGGGCAGGCAGCGAATAGCACGTGAAATAGAGGACTGAGGATGCTTCGACAAGCACATCCTTTCTGCCATGCGCCGCCTGCGCATCTGTTGCGCGCGGCGGCCGCGTGCTACAGTTGCTGCGATTTGGATTGAACTCGCCGCTGCCGTGGAGCCTGGAGGCTTCGGCGCGGCAGGAAAGGAATTCGATGAAAGACGAGGGCCGGCGCGCCGGCGACCTCGACTCTGGGCGTGAGCGCGCGCCATCACCGCGGTCGCGGTGGGGGAGGCGGCCGCGCTACAGCTCGCCGCGCCAGGATGAGGTGCACAGCGACGTCATTCGCGGGGCGCCGACCTATGCCGCGCTCGACCTCGGCACCAACAACTGCCGGCTCCTGGTCGCGCGGCCCACGCACGACAGCTTCCGCGTCATCGATGCGTTCTCCCGCATCATCCGCCTCGGCGAGGGCGTGTCGCGTTCCAGACGCATCAGCGATGCCGCGCTCGGCCGCGCCATCGAGGCGCTCGCGATCTGCCGCGACAAGATGCGCAACCGCGGGGTCACGCGAGCGCGGCTGATCGCGACGGAGGCGTGCCGGGCCGCGGAGAACGGCCTCGAGTTCCGCACCCGCATTGCCGAGCAAGTCGGCCTTGAACTCGAAATCATCGACCGGGAAACCGAGGCGACGCTGGCCGCCACCGGCTGCACCCCGTTGATCGATCCGCAGGCGGACGGGGTGGTCCTGTTCGACATCGGCGGCGGCTCTTCCGAGCTGGTGCGGCTCGAGCGCTCGCCGCCCGCGCGGCACGGTCCGCCGCTGCCGACGATCAAGGCTTGGGTCTCATTGCCGGTCGGCGTCGTCACGCTCGCCGAGCGCCACGGCGGACGCACGGTCACGCGCGAAACCTATGCCGCGATGATTGCCGAGGTCGCGGCATTCGTGGACCGCTTCGTCGCGGAGCACGGTAGTCTGCGACCGAATGGCACGCATTTGCTCGGAACCTCCGGCACGGTGACGACGATCGCCGGGGTGCATCTCGACCTGCGGCGCTACGAGCGCCGCCGCGTCGACGGCTGCTGGATGGGCGACGATCAGGTCACCCGCGTGATCGAGCGCCTGCTCGGGTGGAGCTATGAGGAGCGCGTCGCCAATGGCTGCATTGGCGCCGAGCGCGCCGACCTGGTGCTCGCGGGGTGCGCCATTCTCGACGCGATCCGCCGCGCGTTTCCCTGCGGGCGGCTGCGCGTCGCCGACCGCGGGCTGCGCGAAGGAATGCTGGTGCAGATGATGCGTGGAGACGGTATTTGGGAACGCGCGGCGAGGGCGCCGTGATCAAGGGGGGCGGGGGCGGGCGCGGGCTCAAGGCGCGGTTGAAATCCCCGAAGCGCCGCTCGCTCTCGTCGCGGCGCTGGCTCGAGCGGCAGCTCAATGATCCCTACGTGGCGCGGGCCAAGCGCGAAGGTTTTCGCGGTCGCGCCGCGTTCAAGTTGATCGAGATCGACGACAAGCATCGCCTGCTTAAAAAAGACGAGCGCGTGGTCGACCTCGGCGCGGCGCCCGGCGGCTGGAGCCTGGTGGCGGCCGAGCGCGTGGGTGCGCAGGATGGCAGCGGACGCGTGGTCGCGGTCGATATTCTTGCCATGGCGCCGGTCGCGGGGGTCGAATTCATCGAGCTCGATTTCCTCGATCCGCGCGCGCCGTCCGCGATCAAAGCGGCACTCGGCGGGCCGGCCGACGTCGTCCTCTCCGATATGGCGGCCAACGCGACCGGTCATCGCAAGACCGATCATCTCAAGATCATGGCCCTGGCGGAGGCTGCCGCCGATTTTGCGCGCGAGGTGCTCGCGCCGGGCGGAGCGTTTCTCTGCAAGGTGCTGCAAGGTGGCACCGAGGCGACGCTGCTTGCCGCGCTCAAGCGCGATTTCGCCAGCGTGAAACACGTCAAGCCGCAGGCGAGCCGTAGCGATTCGGCGGAGCTTTATCTCCTTGCGACAGGATTTCGCGGCGGCGTGTGATCGCTGCGCGACTATCCGAGCTTCTGATCTGCCGCTTCAGTCGGGCCGGCGATCGGCGTCGGTGTGCGGCGGGCGAGCTCGGCCCCCGCGTCGGCCGGCATCTGCATGAACACGAAGAAGGCGCAACCGGAAATCACCGCGATCGCGATGTAGGCCGGCTGGAAGTCGGCTGCCGTGATCGCGGACTGTCCGCGCGCCCATAAAGTCAGATCGACGGCGAGGGCGCCGATGGCGACGCCGACCGAGATCGAGAGCTGCTGGGCGACCGAGACCAGTGAGGTCGCGCGGCTTATGCGCACCTGCTCCACATCCGCGTAAGCGATCGTATTGAGGCTCGTGAACTCGAGCGAGCGAAAGAAACCGCCCACAATCAGCACGCCGACGATCCAGGCGAACGACACCCCGGGCGTGAAGGTTGCGCAAGCGGCGATCAGCACGGCGCTGATGAGCGCGTTCGCCGTGAGCGTGTTGCGGAATCCGTAGCGCCGCAGGATGACCGGGACGACGGTTTTCATGCCCATGGCGCCCACCACGTTGGAGAGGGTGATCAGGCCGGACTGAAATGGCGTCAGACCGAAGCCGAGTTGCAGCAGAAGCGGCAGCAGGAACGGCATCGCGCCGATGCCGGAACGGTAGATGAAGCCGCCGACGACGGCGGCGCGCATGGTCGGAATTGCTAGCAGCGAAAGATCGAGCACCGGCGTCGGCGTGCGCCGCGCGTGTACTACGTACGCGTAGGCCGCGACCGCCCCGCCGCCGATCAGCGCCAGCACGACCGGAAGCGGCAGGAAATCAAGCCCCAGCACCGAGCCGCCAAACGCCAATCCGCCGATGCCGAGCCCGGCGAGCACCATGCCGACCGCGTCGAACGGATCGGGCCGCTCGGCGCGCAGGTCTTCGATGAAGAGCGTCGCCAGCACGATGCCGGCAATCCCGATCGGGATATTGATGAGAAAAATCCAGTGCCAGGTAATGTACGTGGTGATGAAGCCGCCGAGCGCCGGTCCGATCAGCGGGCCAACCAGCGCCGGCATCGTCACCCAGACCATGGCGTTGATCAGCTCGCGCCGGTCGACGGTGCGCACCAGGATCAAACGGCCTACCGGGGTCATCATCGCGCCGCCGATGCCTTGGAAGATGCGGGCCACGACGAAATGCGTGAGCGATACCGACAGCGCACAGCCGATCGATCCCAGCATGAACACGGCGATCGCGCTGCGAAACACGATGCGCGCGCCAAAGCGGTCGGCGGTCCAGCCGCTCACCGGAATGAAAACCGCGAGCGAAAGCAGATACGAGGTGACCGCGAGCTTGAGTGCCAGCGGATTGGTGCCGATATCGGCGGCGATCGCCGGCAGCGACGTGGCGATCACGGTCGAATCCATGTTCTCCATGAACAGGGCGACCGCCACGATCAGCGGCACGATGGGTTTTGCAGTTAACGGCGCGGTGTCGGCCATGGGGAGAAATTTACGAAGGAGCTGCGCAAAATGACACAGGCATGGGTTGGCGCGCATTGTTTGCCGGCCGACGCAGCCTTATTTACGGAGAGGATGCGTTGCCCCGGGAGCAGCGACCGATGATCTACATCCTTGCCGCCCTCCTGCCGCCGCTCGGACTGCTTCTCAACGGACAGCCGTTCTCGGCCATCCTCAACTTGCTCATCATTGTGCCCTGCATTATCGGCGGCCTGATCTTCCCCGTACTCTTTCTGATTCCCTCGCTGCACGCGATCATCGCGGTCCACATGAAACGCGAGGATCGCAAACATCGCGAGCTCGTTGACGCGATCGAGCGCCACGGACCGCCACCGGGCTGGCGTCCTTGATAACGGCCCGGAACGGCTGGCTGCCATTTGCCTGGCTTGGAGCCGTTTCGGCAACGCGATAACGTCAAGCAAGGTGCAACGGCGCCGCGCGCAAGCGGCCGCCGCAGCCGCGGTGAGCAGAATGAGCGTTATTGATCGACGTGAATTCCTGCGCGCTTCCACCGCAACGGCGCTCGGGTTCGGCTTGCCCGGCGAGTTGTACGCACAAGTCCGGACTGATCCCCCGGCTGCAGGCCGGTGGGATTCCGGCGCGGTGCGTCACCTCATTCCCACCGTCAGCGACACCCGCATGCTGATCAAGGCGTCGTTCAACGCGGCGCTGGACGGCGCACCGAGCTTGCACATCGGCGATACCTCGGTGCGCGGCCGGATGGGCGATACCGGTGGCGAGCACTGGCATTTCTACGTCACCGATCTCGAATCGGCGCGCCGCTATCGCCTTGCCCTCGTCGGCGGCAATGGACGCAGCCTGTGCGAGCCCTGGGAGCTCGCGACCTTTCCTGCTCCAGATGCGCGGCCGGAGCGGTTTCGCGCGCTGTTCTACACGTGCGCCGGCGGCCATGAAGCCTTGACCTTCCTGCCCACCGCCACGCGCAACCGTCTCTTGCGTAGGGCCCTTTCGTTCCAGCCGGACGTCGCCGTGGCGAACGGCGACCATGTGTATTGGGACCTGCTTTCGCCGTTCAACTCGCATCTCATCGGCGGCGCCTCACCGCAGGCGGAAAAACTCGCCGGTAAGTTCGATCGCTCGGACATCGTGCTCGGCGGCAACAACGAGGCGGTGCTCAAACGCGCGGCCGGGCCGCAGATCATGCCGGTCTACGGAACCGACTTCCGCTCGACGCCAATGTTCTTCCTGCAGGACGATCACGACTACTTCGACAACGACGAGGCGACCGACGAGATCATCACATTTCCGCCCTCGTATTTCATGCTGCAGCTCGCGCGCGCCACGCAGAATCTTTACTATCCCGAATTCCTGCCGGACGTGGCGCGGCCGCTCGGGCTGCCGTGGTCCTCGGCTGCCGATCGGCCATGGGGCGTCTCGGAGAGCTTTGGCACGATCCGCTACGGACGATTGGCAGAGATTCTTCTTTATGACGTGCGCCGGACCCAGACATTGGCCGGGCCGAGCGCCGTCTATCTCGATCGCGAAGTGGAAAAGTGGCTCGCCGCGCGCGCGGCGGCGAGCGAAGTCACCCACCTCGTCCACGTGCCGTCCAACCCGCCGGGATGGACCGCCGGCAAGTGGGGCGAGTGGTACCCGGACGTGCTCGGACGCGACGGCAAGCTCACGGTCAGGGAGGACAAGCCGTACTGGCAGCCGGGATGGCTCAAGCAGCATGACCGGATCATGGCCTCGCTCTCGGCGATGCGCGGCCGCGCCCCGTTGGTGATCAGCGGGGATCTGCACGCCGTCGCCATCGGCCGGATGTTGCGCAGCGGCAAGCTCGACTTCACCGCCAATCCCGTCACCACCGTGCTGAGCGGTCCGATCGGCACGCGGCCGGGCGGCTGGCCGTCGGGCCGGCGCGGCACCGGCGCGCTCCCGTCCGCGCACCTCGACATGCAGGAACTGGTCAAGCCGATCGAGCAGCATGGGTTCACGATCGTCGACTTCACCGCAGACAAGATCGCGGTGCGGTTCTTTAAGTGGGACGTGAATAGCCAACCGATCGAGGCGGTCGACGCGCTGCAGCCGTTCTTCGCCGCGGAGCTCACGCGGCCGGTATGACCTCTCTACGCCCGCCGCGGACCGGCGGGCTAGGAATCATCCGCGCCGCGTGCTATCGACCGGCGCCAACCCCAAACGGGCCGTTCCGTCGCGCGCGAGACCGGTGTTTCGCCGCGGAAGGGACATTATCTCCGTTCGCAACGGGGCCTCGATCGTCCGGCCAAGCCGGGCAGCAGGAGTTGGCGATGCAACCGAAATCCAATGGGGGGCCGCCCGAAGCACTCACGTTCGATGATGTGCTGCTTAAACCCGGCCTGTCGGAGCTGCTCCCCTCCGACGCGGACATCCGCACCCGCATCACTCGAGAGATTCCGCTCAATATCCCCATCATCGCTTCGGCCATGGACACGGTCACCGAAGCCAAGATGGCGATCGCGATGGCGCAGGCGGGCGGGATCGGCGTGGTCCACCGCAACCTCGACCCGGAGCAACAGGCCGCGCAGGTCCGCCAAGTCAAGAAATTCGAGGCCGGCATGGTGGTCAACCCGGTCACCATCGATCCCGGCGCCACCCTGGCCGCTGCACTGGGGCTGATGCGGGATCACGGCATTTCCGGCATTCCGGTGGTGGAAGGCGCTAGCCGCGGGCGCGCCGGCACGCTCGTAGGCATTCTCACCAACCGGGACGTCCGCTTCGCCACCGACCCGCAGCAAAAGGTCGCCGAGCTGATGACCAAGGAGCGGCTGATCACGGTGCGCGAGGGCGTGGGCCAGGACGAGGCCAAGCGCCTCCTGCACCAGCATCGCATCGAGAAATTGCTGGTGGTGGACGATCAGTATCGCTGCGTCGGCCTGATCACAGTGAAGGACATCGAGAAGGCGGTTGCCAATCCGCACGCCTGCAAGGACGAGCACGGCCGGCTGCGGGTCGCTGCCGCCACCACCGTCGGTGATAAAGGCTACGACCGCACCGAGCGGCTGATCGAAGCCGGGGTTGATCTGGTGGTGGTCGACACGGCGCACGGCCATTCGCGCCTGGTGCTCGATGCGGTGAAGCGCATCAAGCGGTTGTCGAATGCGGTGCAGGTGATCGCCGGCAATATCGCGACCGGGGAAGGCGCGCAGGCTTTGATCGACGCCGGCGCCGACGCGATCAAGGTCGGCATCGGGCCGGGATCGATCTGCACCACGCGCATCGTTGCCGGCGTCGGCGTGCCTCAACTCACCGCGATCATGGACGCGGTCGCGGTCGCCGGCAAAACGTCGACCCCGGTGATCGCGGACGGTGGCATCAAATATTCCGGCGACCTCGCCAAGGCGCTCGCCGCCGGCGCCGATTGCGTCATGATCGGCTCGCTGCTCGCCGGCACCGACGAGACGCCGGGCGAAGTGTTTCTGTATCAGGGCCGCTCCTACAAGACTTACCGCGGCATGGGCTCGGTCGGCGCGATGGCGCGCGGCTCGGCCGACCGTTACTTCCAGCAGGAGATCAAGGACACGCTCAAGCTGGTGCCGGAAGGCGTGGAAGGCCAGGTGCCCTACAAGGGCGCCGCCGCCACCGTGCTGCACCAGCTCACCGGCGGCTTGCGCGCGGCAATGGGTTACGTGGGCGCGCGCACGCTCAAGGAGTTGCAGGAGAAGGCGGAATTCGTGCGCGTCTCCGGCGCGGGCATGCGCGAAAGCCACGTGCACGACGTCATCGTCACGCGCGAGAGCCCGAATTATCCTTCGCGCGTCTGATGCGCCGGTGCGCAGCCGAGGGGTGAAAGAAATTTACAATGTCGATCCAGGCCATCCTGCTCCCGTTGTTCGTAGAGGCCGTGTTGACCTTCGGTCTGCTGTTCTGGATGGCTGCACTGAACGCGACGGCAGTTCGCGGCGGAGCGGTGCGCTGGCAGGATATCGCGCTGCGCGAGCCGAATTGGCCGGCGCGCAACCGCCGGATCCAGAACGCCTATCACAATCAGCTCGAGCTGCCGACGCTGTTCTATATTTTGACGATCCTCGCGATCATCACGCGGCACGCCGATCTGCTGTTCGTTTTGCTGGCCTGGGTGTTCGTGGTGCTGCGCTGTCTGCAAGCCTTTGTCCACGTCACGAATAATTACGTGCCCCGGCGCGGTGCCTTGTTCGGGGTCGGCGCCGCGGTGCTCGCGGCGATGTGGTTGATCTTCATCGTGCGTATTCTGCTCGGGCTCGGATGACGCCCGGCGCCCGTCTCGCCGCCGCGATCGAAATCATCGCCGATATCGAGACGCGGCGGCGGCCGGCGGGCGACGCGCTCAAGGATTGGGGCCTCTCGCACCGCTTCGCGGGCTCTAGCGATCGCGCCGCAATTGCCGGGCTGGTCTACGATGCGCTGCGCCGGCGCGGCTCGAGCGCGCATATCATGGGCGCAGAGACCGCGCGCGCGATTGTGCTGGGCATGTTGCGGCTCGAACGCACGCTTGACGCCGATGCGATCGGACGACTGGCCGACGGCGCGCGCTTTGCGCCGGCCCCGCTCACCGGGGAGGAGCGGACTCGACTCGAAGCAGCCGACCTTTCCAATGCGCCGCCCTGGGTCATGGGCGATTATCCGAAATGGCTCGATCCATATCTGGCACGCGTGTTCGGTGACGAGCGCGCCGGCGAGGCGGCGGCGCTTGCCAGCCGCGCACCGCTCGACCTGCGGGTGAACACGCTCAAGGCCGAACTCGAGAAAGCGGCACAGGCGCTGGCGCACCTCGAAGCCGCGCCGACCCGATGGTCGCCGTTCGGCCTGCGCATCAAGCTCGGCGCCGACGCGAAAAACCCGGCGATCCACGCGGAGCCGGCTTTCATCAAAGGCCTGGTCGAGGTGCAGGACGAGGGCTCGCAACTGTCCGCGTTGCTCACCGCTGCAAGGCCGGGCGAGCAGGTGATCGATGTTTGCGCCGGCGCCGGCGGCAAGACCCTCGCGCTCGCCGCAATGATGGAGGATCGCGGCCAGGTCTATGCGACGGACCTAGACAAGCGGCGGCTTGCGCCGATCCATGCGCGGCTTGGTCGGGCGGGCGCGCACAACGTGCAGGTGCGCACGCCGAGAGCCCAGGAGAATCTGCTTGCCGATCTGGAAGGCCGGGCCGACCTCGTGCTGATCGACGCGCCCTGCACCGGCATCGGCACTTGGCGCCGCAACCCCGACGCCAAGTGGCGGGTGCGGCCGGGGGCGCTCGAAGTGCGGCTCGAGCAGCAGGCCGAACTGCTCGATCGCGCCGCAAATCTGGTGAAGGTCGGCGGCCGGATCGCCTATGTCACGTGCTCGATTCTCGCCGAGGAAAACGGAGATCAGGTGCGTGCATTTCTCGGCCGGCACGCGGATTTCTCCCCGGTGCCGTCCCCCAAGGTCGCCGACTCGCTCGGCGAGCGCGCCCTGGTCTTCCGCCAAGCGGCGTTGATGTTGGAGGAGGGGCTTCTCATGACACCGCACCGCACGGACACCGACGGCTTCTATGTGGCGGTGCTACGCCGCTCGGCGTGAACGGGTTGCAAGCGAGGGGACGTGAGCCCTCTCAGTGCGGTCCGGAATTGTTCGACGAGCCTTGCTCGATTCTTTCCGCGAGTCGCCGCCAGGTCTCGGCCATCTGCAGAAGCATGGCTTTGTCAGCTGGGTTTTCAGTTCTCTGCGCCAGGCGGACACACCGGGCCGCGTAGTCCCTGTACTCGTCTGCCCGCGACATTGCCGACCCAACCCCGTTTTTGATTCGAGTGCGTGAACGCCGCGATCAATCCTTTGTTCCATTGCGAAATCGGATTGGCTGTCGGAAGCGGTGGAACTTGGGTTCCCGGCATCCGTTGGCACCACCGAGGAAAACCCTGATGGGAAATTTGTCATGGAATCGCCGGAGGAATGCTCGCCCGAGCAATGTATGAAGTTTGCAGAAGAATGCGAACGTATCGCAAGGAAAAGCGGGGGCGAAGATCGCGAAACACTGCTTCGTATGGCCCGCGCCTGGCACAACTACGCGCAGGAACGGCAGGAAACGAAAGAAAACGATTGATCGGCTGATCGCTCGTGCGACTTTTGTTCAGTCGTGCACGCTGGGTTTCACGACCGGCAATTGGATCGGCGCGGCGCGCCCGCGTGTCGGCCGTTCGTCGTTGATGCCGGAAGCGACGGTCGGCAGGCTCAGCATTGGCGCCGCGCCAACCGCGGGCGGAGCATCGTTGATCGCCGGGGGCACGGTCGGCAACGTGACCGGCGCGGTCGCGCTCGGGGCGGGAGTATTTCCCCGCAGCGTGCGCACGTCGCGCTCCATCTGCATGCAGGTCTGCCATTCCACATAGCTTGGCAGATAGACCCCGGGCTGCAGGCATTGCGCCTTATCGGCGGCCGAGAAACCGGCCCAGTCCTTTGTCAGCTGCTCGCGTGCGGCTTGCTCCGAGCTCAGGCATATATCGAAATCGTTGCGTGCCGTGCTGCTCCCGAGAAGGCTGACCATCGCGTCGGCCGCGTTGTGGCAGGTCTGCTCAATGTCCACGGTCGGCACCTGCGACGGCGCGTTTTGCACCGCGCCGAGCATGGCAATTGCGATCACGCCGGCAATCGCTGCAGCTCTGGGCACTCCCGCCGCTATGCCGGCCCGCTCGGCAATCTCCATCTTATCCCTCGTTTCAGCGCGGTGCCGATCGGCAAACCATGAGCTACGGCTTCGCTGTTGGCAAGACATTCACGCAAAGCCACGTCATCAAGCCTTGCGATAGCGGATTAGCGTTGCGCGGAGCGCACGCTCTTGCTCCGCCAAACCTCGTGCAGGGGCCCTTTCGCGCCGTAAACCGGGTCCTTGGGCGGCACCGGCACCTCGTCGCCCGCCTGCAGTTCGATGATCTTCCCGGCATCGCCGCCGAAGCGGACCCGCGCTTTCCCACGGGCGACCCCCAGCACCTCATGGGTGCGTGAGTGGTAATGCAGGTAATCGTAGATGCCGTCGCGCCAGGAACTGACCCAGCCGTTCGCCTCGAACAATTGCTCGAATACCGCCGCCGGGTCCGCCGATCGCGTCAAGCCCACGGCGCCGCGATAGCAAATGAACGGGAATTGGGGATTGTTCGGGGTTTGGCCGTCGTCCTTGAACATCACCGTGCGCGGCTTGCGCCGGCGAACCGAGCTGCGTGCCGACCCGGTCGACGGCTTGTTGATGCCGCTCACCGTTTCAAAGGTCTTCTTCAAGGATTCGCGAACGTAGATGGGCAGGCCTCCGGTTGCGCCAAGGCAATCGTGGAAAAGGCAGGAGGTTCCCTCCCATATAAGGCGGTGTCCCGCTATGACTCCAGCCTTGACCGCAACGCCCCTGGGCCGCACATAGGCCGCATATGACGATGGTCGATTCCTCCGGTGCTCGCACGGTCGCCCCAGACCGGCTCGCCGGGCACGACAAGATCCTCATCGTCGATCTTGGCTCGCAGGTGACGCAGTTGATCGCGCGGCGGGTGCGCGAGGAAAAGGTCTATTGCGAGATCGTGCCGTTCCAGCAGGCGGAAGCGGCGTTCAAGGCGTTGCGGCCGAAGGGCGTGATCCTCTCTGGCGGGCCCGCCTCGGTGCTCGACAAGGACGCGCCGCTGGCGCCGCCGGCGATCTATCAGGCCGGCGTGCCGGTGCTCGGGATTTGCTACGGCGAGCAGGCGATGGCGGCGCAGCTCGGCGGCGCCGTCGAAGCCGGCCACCACCGTGAGTTCGGCCGTGCCGAAGTGCTGGTGACCGAGGATTCACCCCTGTTCGACGGGGTGTGGCGCAAAGGCGAGCGCTATCCGGTCTGGATGAGCCATGGCGATCGGGTGACGCGGCTGCCCGCAGGCTTCCGCGTGATCGGCACGTCGGCTAACGCGCCGATCGCCATCATCGCCGACGAGCGGCGCAAGTTCTACGCCAGCCAATTCCATCTCGAAGTGTTGCACACCCCGCACGGCGCGCTGCTCTTGCGCAATTTCGTGCGCAAGATTGCCGGCTGCAAAGGCGACTGGACGATGCGCGCCTTCAAACAGGAGGCGATCGCGAAAGTCCGCGCGCAAGTCGGCCGAGGACGCGTGATCTGCGGGCTGTCTGGCGGCGTCGACTCGGCAGTCGCAGCCGTGTTGATCCATGAGGCGATCGGCGAGCAGCTCACCTGCGTGTTCGTCGATCACGGCCTGCTGCGGCTTGGCGAGGCCGAGAAGGTGGTCGCGCTGTTTCGCGACAGCTACAACATTCCCTTGGTGCACGTGGAGGCGGAGTCCCTTTTCCTCGACGCGCTCGCGGGCGTCACCGAGCCGGAGCAAAAGCGCAAGACCATCGGCAAGCTGTTCATCGACGTGTTCGAGGCGGAAGCCGATAAGCTCGGCGGCGCCGATTTTCTCGCGCAAGGCACGCTCTATCCCGACGTGATCGAGAGCGTGTCGTTTTCCGGCGGCCCGTCGGTCACCATCAAGTCGCACCACAACGTCGGCGGCCTGCCCGAGCGCATGAACCTGAAGCTGGTCGAGCCGTTGCGCGAGCTGTTCAAGGACGAGGTGCGCGCGCTCGGCCGCGAGTTCGGGCTGCCGCAGGCCTTCGTGGGCCGGCATCCGTTTCCTGGTCCGGGACTTGCCATCCGCTGTCCCGGCGAGATCAGCAAGGAAAAGCTCGAGATCTTGCGGCGCGCCGATGACATCTTCATCGAGGAAATTCGCCGCACCGGCCTCTACGACGACATCTGGCAGGCCTTCGCCGTGCTGCTGCCGGTGCGCACGGTCGGCGTCATGGGCGACTACCGCACCTACGATTACGTCGTGGGCCTGCGCGCGGTGACTTCGACCGATGGCATGACCGCGGATTTCTATCCGTTCGACATGAAATTCATCGGCCACGTGGCGACCCGCATCGTCAACGAGGTCAAGGGCGTCAACCGCGTGGTCTACGACGTGACCAGCAAGCCGCCCGGCACGATCGAGTGGGAGTGACGGGTGTGGGATACCCTAGAGGGCTCTGGAGAAATAACGTAGGGAAAATAGAGGGTTAACGGTGGGCTGGTTGATTATCCGCAATGCATTGTTCAATTAGCAGCTCTGATTTTCTTAAGTTGTTGATTGGGGGCAGATTGCTCACTCCCGCAGATGATCGAAGCTGTCTCGGCTGGCAGTATTCCTGACGGTCTTTTCCAGAGGTTCTTGCCGGGTTTGAGAAAAGACCGTCAGATGAAGACCGCATGTGTGACGGTCTTTTTTCGAAGCGCTTCGCTGCGGCTGCGCCCCAGGCTTATACCCAGGGCACGCGGTCGGCCTCGAACTCGGCAATGATTGGTGATTTCATCGTAGATGCATCGCGTTCGCAGATAGGATCGATCCTGACGTACTTGCTGGCGCACACGCCAATGCGAGTCTATCTGTCGGGTTATAGCTGGGACGACAAGCGTTCAGAGGTTCAACATGCCGGATAAACCAACTATCGTCTTTGCACATGGCCTTTGGGCCGATGGGTCATGTTACAGCAAGGTCATTCCGCTGCTCTTGGCTGATGGCTTCCAGGTGATCTCGACGCAAAACCATCTTAACAACGTTACTGACGACGCGGCCGCAGTACGGACATCGTTCGCTCGCGCCAGCGGTCCTGTTGTACTCGTCGGTCATTCGTATGGTGGCACCGTCATCACGGCAGCCGGCACCGACAAGCGTGTGGCAGCGCTCGTTTATATATGCGCCTTTGCACCGGAGGACGGCGACGCAACACTTGTCGACCAAACCAAGTACCCGGCCACACCTATTTTCCAACATATCGAAGTGGTGGATGGGCGCATATGGCTTCGTCCATCCGGCGTTCCCGAATTTGCAGGAGACCTGTCCGAGGCGGAGCAGCAACTCGTTTGGGCTACGCAAATGGCACCATTGACTGATCTTTTTGGTCAGCCCGTTCCGGGTGCCGCGTGGAAGCTTAAGCCGACATCCTATATTGTTGGATCTGATGATCGGACCATACAACCTGAACTGCAGCGATTCCTGGCGAAGCGTATGAATGCCAAGGTTACAGAAGTAGCATCAAGCCATGTGCCCATGCTTTCCCAGCCCCGGCGAGTATACCAAGTTATCCGCGATGCGGCGGTCAACGTCCAGCGATAGCCCCGCATCATAGGTTTCGTTTGCCGGTCGTCTTCTCAAGCCACTCGGCCTTCTGATCCAGCGCAAGTAAGTCGGGAAAGCGCAGCCATGCTGACGCCCGGCACGCGGTCGGCGGCCATGCGGTCCTGGAGTGTTTGACAGGCGTCGTCCGTTTCCACCACGGGCGTGGTGAGGCAGGCGCAAACACTCTCAATTCGACGTTGAATTTCGGGGGAGAGCACGGTTTGAGCCGTGAGCCTTCGTGGTTGAGAGAGTAGCGTGGTGAGGCAAAGCAGCACACTCTCTTTCCAATTGCCGACACGCCGGTAGAATCGCCGTGCTGGTGTTCGTCCCCTCACGGGTTTCGCATGATGCTCGCGCGTTGTCCTCGCTTGCATGCGAACCCATTTAAGCATCTCCAATCATCGACAAGGGACGGTCAATGCCATCGCTGGAGGCGTGAATGGAAGTCAGCCTGCGCGGTCGCTCCGCCATCGTCACCGGCGGCAGCAAGGGCATCGGGTTTGCGGTCGCGACCCGCTTCGCCGCCTCCGGTGCCGACGTTGCGATCGTGGCGCGCGGGCGCGAAGCGCGCGAAGCGGCGCTCAAGTCCATTGGTGCGACAGCACGTGGAAAGGTGCTTGCGATCCAGGGTGACGTCGCAGTGCCCGCCGACGTGCAGCGCGCGTACGACGAAGCAATGACGGCGTTCGGCAAGCTCGACATCGTGGTGAACAATGCCGGTACTTCGCGCACCGGCGCCTTCGAGGAGATCAGCGACGAAATCTGGCGCCAGGACTTCGATCAGAAGCTGTTCGCCGCCATCCGGCTCATCCGTCTCGTCTGGCCGCAGCTCAAGGAGCGGCGCTGGGGACGCATCATCAACGTGCTCAACATCGGCGCCAAGGCGCCGCGCGCGAAGAGCGCCCCAACTTCGATCACGCGCGCCGCCGGCATGGCGCTGACCAAAGTGCTGGCGGGGGAGGGCGCGCCCTATAACGTGCTGGTCAATGCGCTGCTCGTCGGCTTCATCGAGGCGGACCAGCATGTCCAGGCCGCCGCGCGAGCCGGCATTCCGCTCGCGGACTACGTGGCCGCTCGGGCCAAGGACATTCCGCTGGGCCGCATCGGCCGCGCAGAGGAGTTCGCGAACCTTGCGTGCTTCCTTGCGTCTGATTCCGGATCCTACATCACCGGCACCGCGATCAACGTCGACGGCGGGCGCTCGCCAATCGTGTGAGGGCCCGTCCGACACAGAGAATGTTTGATATCGCGTGCGATCAATTGACCCGCAGGTCGAGCGTCGCTGCATCTTTTAGCGCGTTGATTACCGGCGACTAACGCACCCATGATACTGCCGGAAATCCCGAACAGCGAATTCACCGCGCCAACGGATCAGGCCGCAGCTGGAATTTCACGACCTTGCTGGTCTGTCCCTTGCCGCCTTCGATGTGATAGGGCGCGCGGCCCGCGTAGGTCGACCAGATTCCGCGTCCTTTCCAGCCGGCGTTCGGATCATCGATGCGGCCGTCGAGGCCCTTGGCGTGAAAGCCCATCGGATAGGGCACGCGCAAGGTGACGAACTTGCCGTCGACGAGCGCCTCAAGCGAATCGGTGGCGTTGCCGGTAGCAAACGGCACGTCGCGGCCAAGCCCGAACGTGTTGAACTGATCGACCCAAGTGTAATAGCTCATCTGCACGCTGCCGCTGTCGTTGACCGTCTCGAACTGCGGCCCAGGGAACGGATGGAGCGTCCAGCCTTCCGGACAATGGCGTCCGGTCGCCTGCGGACCGTTGAGCGGGCCCTTGCACTTGCTGCGATCGAAGCTTGCCAGGTGGCCGCTCGCGAGCGGCACCCACACCACGCCCTTGCGATCGATGTCCATGCCGCGCGGACCGTAGCCGTTGATCGCGGCGCGGGGCTCGTTCCACGGCACCTCGTAATATTCGGCGAGCGTGGTGGCGGGCGGATTGTCGCCGGGAACGACGTGCACCACGCCGCCCGGGAAGCTGAGCACCGAGCCCCAGATGGTTCCATCATTCGGATTAAAGCCGATGCCGTAGATGCCGGCGAGAATGCGCTTGTCCTTGGTTGGGTCGACCGGCTGGTTCGGTTCCACGTAACCTTCGTCGCGCTTGCCGTTGCCGTTGGTGTCCAGGATCATCGGCGTCCAACCCTGCGCCTTCTGCTCGTCGCCGGTCTCCTCGAATAGCTTCGTATTGATCCAACCCACATAACCCGCCGCCGCGCCGCCGGGGCTGAGCCACAAGGTGCTGTTGGCATCCTCGGCGAAGATCAGGTGATGGGTGGTGAAGCAGGTGTCGATGTGAGTGAGCTTTTGCGTTTTCGGGTCGTAGACGGAGACCCCGCGTCCGGCGCGGTCGATGGGAAAGAGCTTCGCCGAGGGATGGTCGGATCCCTTCTTGCAGAAAGCGGGCGTGCTCGCTCCCCGGATACGCGTCGTGAACCACACCCGGCCCTTATCGTCGAACATCGGATTGTGCGGCGTGGTCTGGGATTGCCACATCTTCTCCTCGCCCCAATAGAGCGACGGCAATTTCGGGAAATTGCCTTGTGAGATGAACATCCCGGTCGGCGTGTCCGCATCCCGCGGATAAAGCCGCACCTGCGCGACGCTGTTTGTCATCGGGTCGAGCACGGGGATCAGGTCGGTTGAATCCTCCGTTGCGCCGTAGATCTTGCCGTTGGCGTTGAGCGTCGGGTTGCGTTTGTCGGTCGCGATCTCGTCGTGCAGGTAGTCCTTCGGTCCGGCCCAGTCCCACATCGTGATCACGACACTGCGCTCGACGCCGCTGGGTCGCGACGGCTTCGATTTCGGCAGTTCGCCAGCCGCGATCCGGTCGGTCCAGTCCGCAAAGTTGCGAATGACGTTGGGGGTGTCGAGTTCGCCGATGTTGCGGATCATGATCTCGGCTGCTGGCCCGATCTGCAGCCGGTTCATCCACGCGGCGTAGGAGGAATCGAACGAGCCGAGCTCCTTGGAAATCTGCCGGGTCGGCTTGTTGCCGATTTGATGGCACGACCCGCAGCCAAGCGTCTTGATGCCGGCGAGCCACTGGCCCTGGCTGCGCACGCGCTCTGACATGCCGTTGCCGCCGGCGCCGGTCCCGGGAAAGAGCCTCTTGTCCGGGATCCTCAGCATCGAGAACCACCATCCAGCCGGATAGATTTCAGCGGCGGCGGATTCGTTTGGGGCCGCAACCGCATTGAGGTTGAGAATTTTGCCTGGCGCACCCTTCACCTTGGGCGAATCGACGAGGCCATAGCCGCGCACCCAGACCTCGTAGTTGGCCTTGGGCAGATCGGGGAGCACATAGCGTCCCTGATCGTCGGTCACGACGATCTTGATGTAGCGCGTGGGCAGGTCGCGGGTTTCCGCGATCACCCACACGCCGGCCTCGGGCCCCTTTGCGCTGGCCACCACGCCGCCGAGATCGCTGTCGCCGATGCTGACGCCGGCGGGCGCGGTCTGTTGGGCATTCACCTGCGTCGCTGGGGCGCTCGCAAAAGCAGCAATCGCGATGGCAGCGAGACCCAAAAGCAACGTGATTCTGGTCCTCATGCGCCGCTCCTTAACTTCCATTCACGGTCGGCGATCGCCGGCGGGCTACAAAGTGGCTAAGCCGCAACCCTAATCCAAGGCAGCGAAAGAGGCACTGTGTGTCGGAGTTCAGAGGAATCTTATCAACCCTGCAGCAGCGAAGCTCAAACTCGGGCGATTCAGCCGTGATCAATTGATCTTCAGGTCGAGCGCCTTGATGACCGGCGACCAACGTGCGAGATCGGCATCGATTTTCGCGCGGAAGTGGGCGGGCGTGGTCGGAATCGGCTCCATGTATTGGGTGGCGAGCTTTTCGCGAATCGCCGGCTCGGCGAGCGCCTCGACCACGGCGTCGTGAATCTTTGCGATGATCGGCTGCGGTGTGCGCGCGGGCGCGATCAGGCCGTTCCAAGCGTCGGCCTCCACGTCGAGACCGGCTTCCTTGAGGGTCGGAACGTCGGGCAACAGCGCGGAACGTTGGCCGAGCGAAACGGCCAAGAGTTTTACCTGGCCGGAGGCAACGTGCGGTGTCACCGAAATCGCCGGCAGGCACGCCATCTGCACGTCATTGCGCAGCACCGCGGTCATTGCCTGGGGCGAGCCGGGATAGGGGATGTGCACCATCTTCGTGCCGCTCTTGAGCGCAAGCGCTTCCATCGCCAAGTGCGACAGTGAGCCGTTGCCGATCGAACCGTAGTTGTATTTGCCCGGATTTTTCTTCAGCAGCTCGACCAGCTCGCCGACCGAGCTCACGCCCAGTCCGCTGTTGACCACGAGCACGCTGGGTTGTGTGGTCAGCATGGTAATGAGTGCGAGGTCCTTGGCGGGATCGTACGGCAGCTTCGCGAACAACAACGTGTTGATGGCAAGCGGGCCACCCAGGCTGATGCCGATCGTGTAGCCATCAGGCTCGGCCTTCGCCACGACGTCGGTGCCGGTGTTGGCGCTGGCGCCCGGCCGGTTCTCGATCACGAATGGCTGGCCCAGCTTCTGCTGCAAATCGTCCGCGATCAGCCGTCCGACCATGTCCGGTGTCGAACCCGGTCCAAACGGCACGATGATGCGCACGGTTTTGGCCGGCCAGTCTTGCGCCGCGGCCGTCACCGCGGCAAACAGCAATCCTGCCGTCGTGATCGCGATTGCTCGCATTGAAAATTCTC
>Ga0306921_10001201_pt1 | contig 24742 bp, 21 predicted proteins | sample sta12Cox44000080_FD_203760 | JGI IMG/M metagenome (GOLD analysis project Ga0306921, IMG submission 203760) | Lab enrichment of tropical soil microbial communities from Luquillo Experimental Forest, Puerto Rico - statoxic.12C.oxic.44.000.080 (v2)... | ecosystem: Environmental > Terrestrial >...
CTGAAACGTGCGCTCCTTTAACATCCCGGGAAACGATCCTTTCCGATCTTCCAGTGTGATCGTTCGGGTCGCGTCGTGCCAATGGATCACGACGGTGGCATACTGGCCCTTCTCATATGCGTAGGTGAGTCCGTCATCCTCGAAGAGTTGGAAGCTGCCATCGGCGCCCGGGTAGATGCGGAGCTCGATCGGGTCTTCAGGCTTCTCGTCGGTGTATTGCAACTCAGGCCCCATGGGAATGATCGAGCCGGCGCGAATGTAGATTGGGATCGTCTCCAACGGCGCCGAGGAGGTGGTTGATTCGCCGCCGTTTACGTTTGTTCCAGTCCAAAAGTCGTACCAGGTCGATCCATCGGGCAGATACACACTTCGCGAAGTCGCGCCGGACTTGAGCACGGGACTAATGAGCAGCGCCGGGCCGTACATAAATTGGTCGGGAATTTCGACTGCATTGCGGTCGGCAACAAAGTCCACCACCAGCGCCCTCATCGGCGTGTAGCCCTCCGAAGTCGTCTTCCATGCCAGCGAGTAAGTGTAGGGAAGCAGACGGTAGCGCAGATTGTCGTACACAGTAAGAATCTTCTGTGCCTTCGGCCCATAGGACCACAGCTCGTTAGCCTGCCGGGCGCCGTGGGTGCGAAAGATGGGACAGAACGTACCGTACTCGAACCAGCGAACATAAAGCTCCTGATAGGCGGGATCGCTGGGATCGCCACCCAAGAAACCCCCGATATCGGTCGTCCAGTAGGGAAGGCCTGACATGGAGTAATTCAGTCCGGCTGGAACCTGACGCCGCAGCGAATCGAAGGTAGGCGCGATGTCTCCCGACCACGATGTTGCAGCGTGGCTCTGCTGGCCGAGGAACCCCGATCGTGTCAGGATGAAAACGCGATTATCGGTCGTCGCGCGCTGGCCTTCGTAAACGGCCTGCGTCTCGAAGAACGGATAACTGTCAGCGTAGCGCGTGCCGCTGCCAAGAGCAATACGCGCACCTTCCAGCATCGGCCCTTGTTCCTCGCCGTAAAAATCCAGCGGCTCTGACGAATCCAGCCACCACGCGGCTACGTCTTTGTCATACAACCCCGTTTTTATCTGTTGCCAGAACATCTTGCGCGCATCCGGATTGAACGCGTCCAATAGACGGCTGCCCGGGTAATAGCTGGGAACCTGGGTGCGTCCGTCGGTAACGAAGTAGTCCCGGCTCGACATCGCATCGAAGTTTGCGCTGGGTGGAGTGTAGAACGGCCACACAGAAATCATCGTGTGCACATGCGTATCGCGCAGCTGGCTGAACATCGTCGCGGGATTCGGAAAACCACTGGTGAATTGGTTCGACCCCATGCGCTGCATCCAATCAAAGTCGAGCACGAGGTTGTCGAGCGGAACCTTCAGCTCTCGATACTTCGCCGCAACCTCCAGCATTTCCTGCTGCGTTCGATACTGATAGCGCGATTGCCAGAAGCCATACGCCCACAGCGGCAGCATTGGCGCCGTGCCGGTCAGCGTCCGGTAACCCGCAACGATGCGGTCGAACTGGGGTCCATACACGAAGTAGTAATCGACCCCGTCGGCAACATCAGCCCTCAAGGCGAGCTTCGGCTGATAGTGGTTTTCGTACTTACCTAACGATGCGTTGTTCCACAGCAGCCCATACCCACGGCTTGAAATCAAGAAAGGAATCGTGATGTTGGTGTTGTCCTGCGTCAGCAGCAGATCGATGCCGCGTTGGTTCAGCAGGCCGGTCTGGTGCTGACCCATGCCGTAAAGCCCTTCGTCCTGCGCGAGATCGAAATAGGCGCTGACCCGGAACGCATGTTCACGGTCGACGGTGACTGGAGCCACCTCGCGCGGCGCCGGCGACGCAGACTCGCGTACCAGCACGCGGCCTTGAGCATCCTGGAATACAACCGCCGACGAGTCCCGCTCAACCGTCACACGAAGCTGCTGGGTAGAGAGAATGACGAGGTGGTTAGGGTCTTCCTTAAGGGTAAACGGGACCGCAGGCCAGGTGGTCTTCGCCATCCACGGCTTCGGATTGAAGAATACCGGGCTGGCCTCGGACGGGGTATAACTGATATGCACTACAGAATCACCGCAGAGAGTCAGTTCCAGGAGGCCGTGTTGTGTACGGACACTCGCTCCATCGGCGGTGCGTTTGTAGCCGAGGACGGAGTCGGACTTGACTGGTGTCTGCCCCGTAAGCGGCGGAGCAAAGAGAAGTGAAGCGAAGGACAAGCACACTGCCCAGCGAGCGTTCATGTTCCTCAAAGCGTGAGGTAGGAATTCAGGAACAGTGTACGCGCTGCAAGACGTCGCGAGTGGAATTACGAAAAGCGAAGAGCGAACAGCGGCCTTACGAACTGCTCTTCACGGCCTGGCTGCTTGACTTAGCGAACAGGATTTCCGTCACCAGCAGAATCGCTCCGATGACGATGGCGCTGTCGGCAATGTTGAAGTCAGGCCAACTGTAGCTGCCCAGATAGAAGTGCAGAAAGTCTACGACGCGGCCATCGACGACCCGGTCCCACAAGTTACCAGTGGCTCCACCGAGAATAAGCGAAAGCCCGATCGTCGTGGTGTTCATGATGTGGCTGTTCTTCCACAGCAACACCGAAACGATGACCAGCGCGATCAGCGAGAAACCAACCAGCGCGGTGATCTTCCACGGAAAAGTCGAGTCGGCGAAGAGGCCGAATGCCGCGCCACGATTTTCGACGTGAGTAATCTGGAAGAGCCCGGGGATGACGGTCAGCCCGTCGTGCAGCGGGATATATGTCGCCACCGCCCACTTGGTAAGGCGGTCGAGCACGATGACCGAAACTGCTATAAGGAAGAAATATTTACGCATCGAATAGTCGGACTGCGGCAATTCTCGCGCGGTGAAGTCGAATACCTTGAACCGTCTCTCCGGAATCATGCATATGTTAGACGCAATATTCTCGCCGAAGGAATCATGCCCGCTGGTGTGCGCCGGTGGCGGCTTCAATTTCTGCCAGCACCGCGCTGCACCGCTCGCACACCGTTGGATACGTTCTGTCTTCGCCCACGTGGACCGAATAGTTCCAGCAACGCTCGCACTTTGCGCCGGGCGCCTTATTCACTTTGATCTGCAAGCCCGCGGCGCCATTCGTCGCCGCAGCTCTATCTAACACCACGTCCGACACAATGAACAAATACCGCAACTGATCGCGATGACGGTCCAAAAGCGAATACAACGGTTCGGTTGCGGTGAGGTGTAGTTGCGCCTCGAGGCTTCCCCCGATTTGTTTCTCCCCACGCGCGCCTTCCAGCGCCTTGAGCGCCTCATCGCGAACCAACAGCAGGGAAGACCACTCGGCGACAAGTCCCTGGGCATCAAACCCCGCCAACAGGTCGCCGGTCAGATCGCGTATTTCTGGAAAGAGTGTCAGGTGCACGCTGTCGGGCCTGCCTGCAAGCTTGGGCAGGAACTCCCACACCTCATCGGCCGTGAAGCTTATGATTGGCGCCATCAGCCGCACCAGAGCATCACCCAGCCGCCAGAGCGCGGTCTGCGCCGATCGCCGCGCCTGTGACTTGGGAGCCGAAGTGTACAGCCGGTCTTTCAGCACGTCGAAGTAGATGGCGCTGAGATCGACGATCGAGAAGTCGTTCAGCCGCTGATACGCTTTGTGAAAGGTGAACGTGTCGTAGTGGCCGCGCACATCCGTCGTCACCTCGGCGGCACGCAGCAGGATGTACTGGTCCAGCGGATCCATCTCGGGGAACGCCACGCTATCTCTTGCTGGATCGAAGCCGTCCAGGTTACTCAAGATGTAACGAAACGTATTGCGAATCTTGCGATAACTGTCGGCGATCCGCTTCATCAGCTCGTCCGACGCCATCACGTCTTCGCGAAAGTCGACCGAGCCGACCCACAGGCGAACGATCTCCGCGCCGAGCTTCTCGGCGACTTCTACAGGATCAACACCGTTACCCAGCGACTTCGACATAGCGCGGCCCTGCGGATCGAGCGTCCATCCCACGGTGCCGCATCCGCGATAGGGCGTGCCACCCTTGGCGCCGACCGCGCAGAGCATTGACGAGTGAAACCATCCCCGGTGCTGATCGCCGCCTTCGAGGTAGTAGTCGGCAGGCCAGGGAAGTCCCGGCTCGCGGCCGAGTACCGCTGCCTGGCTGCATCCTGACTCGAACCACACGTCGAGGATGTCCATTTCTTTGTGCAGCTTCGTGCTGCCGCATTTCGCACACCTCGTTCCGGCAGGCAGAATCTCTTCCGCCGAGCGTTTGTACCAGGCATCAGCACCCTCGTGCGCGAACAGATCGACAACCGCGCGGTTCACCGCTTTGTCATTCAGGAATTCCTTGCAGTCCTCGCAACGAAACACCGCGATGGGCACACCCCACACCCGCTGGCGCGAGATACACCAGTCAGGGCGCGTAGCGATCATGTTCGAAATGCGCTCTTCACCCCATGCCGGGTCCCACTTCACCTTGGCGATTTCCTCCAGCGAGCGGCTGCGCAGTGTTCCGCCCGGAATTTTTCCTTCCATCGAGATGAACCACTGCTCGGTGGCGCGGAAGATGATCGGGTTATGGCAGCGCCAGCAGCGCGGGTACGAGTGTTCGATCTTCTCGAATCCAAGCAACGCGCCGCGCCTCTTCAGCAACTCAACGATCAGTGGATTCGACTTGAAAACCTGCTGGCCGTCGTATTCCGGCAGACCATTGCGCAGGATCCCGGCGTCATCAACGTTGCACGTCAAGTCGAGGCCGTACTTTACGCCCGTCTGGAAGTCGTCCGCGCCGTGCGCCGGAGCGGTATGGACCGCACCAGTTCCGGTGTCCATGGTGACGTAATCGCCGAGTACGCCAAGCACCGTGCGATTGAGGAACGGGTGCGCGAAAGTCGCGTACTCCAGCTTGGAACCGGGGAACTTCGCAATCTCCCTCGCATCACCCAGCGCGCACTTCTCGATGGTTTGCTGCGCCAGAGCTTTGGCAACGATGTAAATCCATTCTCCGGTGTCGAGTGCAACATACTCTTCGTTCGGCGCAAAGGTCACTGCCATCGATGCCGGCAGCGTCCACGGAGTCGTGGTCCAGATGATCGTCGCGACGTTCATCTTGCCTGCCAGCGCAGCATCGATCTTGCCCGCGTCGCTGGTCAGCGGATACCGCACCCATACGCTCGGGCTGGTGTGCATCTCATATTCGATTTCAGCTTCGGCCAGCGCCGTCTTGTCATGAATGCACCAGTAAACCGACTTCAGGCCTTTGTAGACCAAACCCTGTTCGTAAAACGAGAAGAACGTGTCGAGCACCACGCTCTCGTACTGCGGGGACATGGTCGAGTAGGGATCGTCCCAGCGTCCGAACACGCCCAGGCGCTCGAACTGGTCACGTTGCAGGATGAGGTAGTTCTCGGCATACCGGCGGCAGGCGTCGCGAACCTGCATAGGGTCCATCTCGAGCTTTTTGCGGCCAAGGTCGTCGTCGATCTTGATTTCGATCGGCAGGCCATGGCAGTCCCACCCCGGCACGTACGGCGAGTCGAAACCCGCCATCGTGCGGACCTTAACGATGAAATCCTTCAGGATCTTGTTCAGGGCATGGCCTAGGTGAATGGGCCCGTTGGCATACGGAGGTCCGTCGTGCAAAACATAAATCGGCTCGCCCTTGTGAGTCTTGCGAATACGCTCGTAGAGGCGCATTGCCTCCCATTGTCCGAGCCGTTTGGGCTCGCGCTGAGGCAGGTTCGCCTTCATCGGGAACTCGGTTCTGGGCAAATTCAGCGTTGACTTCAGGTCGAGCGGCACTCTGGATTTCTCCCCTTTCGTCCGTTACAGACTGGATTGGATTCAACCGGCTATCCCTTCATTATAGGGAGCGTACAAACCTCCGTCCAACAGCACTTTGCGTTGGGGCGCGGCACTTTACTTCGAGGGTGCACGGCGAGTAATCTTGAAAAGATTGGCGACGGTGAGGAGGGCCGCGCATCCAGATAAGCTGGCCAGTAATTCCGCTGCCCCAGCAGCAACCTCTGGTCGCAACCTTAAGGTACGGCATGGGTTCTTAACCTAAGCGTGTCGAGTGTGTGGCTTGGCGCGCGCGGTTATATTGTCTCAGGCTGTCGCCGACCCGTTTTCGAGGAATTAGGCCGAGTATATGGCTCAACAGACCACGCTTCCTACGGTCCCCACGGAAAACGCACCCTCGCGTGTCGAACTCAACCTGCTGCCTCCGGACGGGCTCGACGAGTCGATATGGCGCTCACTGGCCGACAATATCCGCGGCTGGCTGCATCCCGAGAAGCTTCCGCCGCTGCAGTTGACCTCGAAGCCGATTGAAGACAACAGCATTCTTCCGCACAGCGACGCCGACAGATCCTTGTGGAGCTCGCTGCGGCAGAACGTCAGAGACGTCGTCTCGCCGGAGAAGCTACCGCCTCTTCAACTCACCTCGAAGCCGATCGAAGACAACGATCTTCTTCCGCGCACCGATGCCGAGCGCTCGCTGTTCAGCTCGCTGCGCGACAACATCAAGTCGACGTTTTTCCCTGAAAAGCTTCCGCCTCTACAGGTCAGCTCGAAACCAATCAAAGTTCGCAACATCTGGGGGGCCTACGACTACAAGCAGGAGGGCGCCGGCGTATCACTGATGGTACACGTGGTGTTGATCGCCGGTCTGATCGGTCTGTCGATCCTCACCAGCCGCGGCGTCCAGCTGAAGCAGCAGGCGCAAAATTCGATTTCGATTGCCGACGACGTGCCGGTTGAACTGCCTTTGACCGCCAAGAAGGGCGACATGGGCGGCGGCGGTGGCGGTGGCGATCGCGACAAGCTGGACGCCACGAAAGGGAAGCTTCCCAAGCTTGCAATGGAGCAGATCACGCCCCCGGCCGTCGTGATTCGCAATCCCAATCCCAAGCTGGCAGTTGAGCCCACTGTCGTTGTGCCGCCCGAGATCAAGCTGGCCAACAACATGCCAAACCTGGGTGACCCAATGTCAAAGATTCCGCTCGGCCCAGACTCGAACGGAACCGGTAGCGGAGGCGGAATCGGCTCAGGTAGTGGCGGCGGCGTCGGTTCCGGTAGCGGTCCTGGTGTCGGTCCCGGTCATGGCGGTGGATTCGGCGGCGGCGCCTTTCACGTTGGCAACGGAGTCTCTGCTCCTCGCGCCCTGGAGACTCCCGATCCCGAATACTCCGAAGAAGCCCGTAAGGCGAAGTTTCAAGGAGTCGTAGTTCTGTGGTTGATCGTTGGGCCGGACGGCAAGCCGCGAGACATCAAAGTCACCCGTCCGCTGGGCATGGGCCTCGACCAGAAAGCCATCGAAGCGGTCAACAGGTGGCGCTTCGAGCCCGCCATGAAGGACGGCCGTCCGGTCGCCGTACAGATCAACGTCGAGGTTAACTTCCGGCTGTACTAGGATGATAAAAAAGTAGTTGCATCGCCTGTCCTTTTCGTCTAGTCGGCATTCAAATCGTGTCCTGCGGGGGAAAGCCAATGCTCTTGGCATCGGGCATGGCGTTAGAGGTTTCTAAGAGTCTCACCTGATTTCTACCCTTGCATAAGACCTCTGGGCTGGGCCCTCCGGTGACAGACTAGCGGTAAGAGATCGTGTAAATATTTCAATGCCAGCAGTATCTTTTACTTGTAAATTCTTCCCCCAAGATCCCAAGTGTTTTGGATTCAATGTGGGAACTTTGGCACGTAGAGTGCTCTTGCTTTAGCAGACGAAGTGGCGCATAAGGGTCATCCGTCCGGAGGTTTTCGGCCAGAGTCCTCTGAGCTGATGGCCCTTTTTATCAGGCTTTATTAGCCCTCCCCAAAACCGAAAGGCGGTTCTTCCCGATCCCGCCTTCGGTAAGACCAACCGCATAAAAGGCGAAGCGTACGTGACCTGCGCTTCGCCTTTTTCTTTCACTGCAGTCGGGCTCCTCACCAAACGCGCTACATGCTCCGCGTGATCGAGCTATGCCAACGCCAGCTTCTCGGTAATGTCGAATCCCGCCGCTCGCAACAGTCCCTCGACCTTGGCCTCGGTCAGCCGCGTTGCATCATATTCCACGCGGATCGTCCGGTCGCTCTCCTGGAGCCGCAGCTTGCGAATCCCATAAACATCGCTGAGTTGGCCATAGGCGCTCATCACGTTCTCGTCCGGTTGCGCGCCATAACGAAATAGCACATCGACTGTCGTCATCGAAAATTCCTTTCGTCCGTGCAATGATTAGAACCTCGAGGATCTTTGCCGCTGCTTATCGTGGATCATGAGTTCACGCATGCGCGTCTCGTGATCGCCGGCAAAGGGATCCTTAACTATAGAGCATCGTCGCAGCCGCCAACAAAATCATCCAATCCTTGGATGGGGAAACGTGTCACTAGAATGAACGAGTCCGAAGCTACCCCGCAAACCACGACCGTCACCGACCCGGTCTGCGGTATGACCGTCGAGCCCGCCCAAGCCCGCGGCAAAGCTCGCTATCAGGACGGCACTTACTACTTCTGCTCTCCGGGCTGCATGCATCGCTTCATTTCGGACCCAGGCAAATTTCTCTCTGCTTCTGATCAGACCGACGACAAGGCCTCGGCATCCGTGCGCAGGCAAGGCTCGTCGACGAAACTCCTCAAGGACCCCGTCTGCGGCATGACCGTGGATCCCTCTAAAGCAGCGGCTTCCATCGAGCACGGAGGCACGCTCTACCACTTCTGCTGCAAAGGCTGTGCCGAAAAGTTCAGGTCCGATCCCGAAAAATATCTATCGCCCATCTACAAGCCCGGGGGAATGCGACTGCCAGTGCAGCTGGCAGGAATCAAACTTGCCCCGAAGCCTGAAAGCACTTCCGCTCCGCGAGTTGATCAAGCTCTGAATCCCACGACCTACGTTTGCCCCATGGATCCCGGGGTCCGTCAGTCGCTCCCCGGAACTTGCCCCAAGTGCGGCATGGCCCTGGAGCCCGACGTCCCTGTCCTCAGCGCCAAAACGCTGTGGACGTGCCCTATGCATCCCGAAGTCGTTCGCGATGCCCCCGGCTCATGCCCCATCTGCGGCATGGCACTCGAGCCCTGGACTGTGACCGAACAGGAAGAGGACAACCCCGAGCTCCGCGACATGACGCGCCGCTTCTGGTGGAGCGTCGTCCTCGGCGTTCCGCTAGTTGCCATAGCCATGGCTCACATGGTCGGTCTGTTTGCGCACGCTATCTCTCCGCGCCTCGCCGCCTGGATCGAATTCATCCTCGCAACACCCATCGTCGTTTGGGCAGGGAAGCCCTTCTTCGAGCGCGGGTGGGCTTCCGTCAAATTTCGCAGCCCCAACATGTTCACTCTGATCGCGATGGGCGTCGGCGTTGCTTACCTCTATAGCGCCATCGCTACCCTCGCTCCGCAAATCTTCCCCGACGCTCTCCGTGGTCCGCACGGACAACCCGCCGTCTACTTCGAGGCTGCCGCCGCCATTGTCGTCCTGGTTTTGCTCGGCCAGGTTCTGGAGCTCAAAGCCCGCAGCCGTACCAGCGGCGCCATCCGCGCATTGCTCGACCTGTCGCCCAAGATGGCCCGCCTCATGCGCGACGATGGCAGCGAATATGATGTGCCCCTCGAGCAAGTAAAAGTAGGCGACAAGCTGCGGGTTCGTCCCGGCGAAAAAATCCCCACCGACGGTATCGTTGTCGACGGCCTCAGCTCCGTCGACGAGTCGATGATCACCGGCGAGTCGCTGCCCGTAGAAAAACGCTCCGGCGACAAAGTCATCGGCGCCACCGTCAACGGCACAGGTTGGCTCCTGGTGCGTGCCGAACGCATCGGTAGCGAAACCGTCCTCGCGCAGATCGTTCAGATGGTCGGCAGCGCACAGCGCAGTCGCGCCCCTATTCAACGCCTCGCCGATCAAGTCGCCGCCTGGTTCGTTCCCGCAGTTCTCGCCATCGCGATCGTTACCTTTGTCGCGTGGTTCGTCATCGGCCCCGAGCCCCGTCTCGCCAACGCCATCGTCAACGCAGTCGCCGTGCTGATCATCGCCTGCCCCTGCGCCCTCGGCCTGGCCACTCCCATGGCGATCATGGTCGGCACCGGACGCGGAGCGCGCGCCGGAATCCTCATCAAGAACGCCGAGGCTCTTGAGACCTTCCAAAAAGTCGATACCATCGCGCTCGACAAAACTGGCACGCTGACGCAAGGGAAGCCGGAGCTCATGTCCGTCATGGTTGTTGCTGACGAAACCGACGAGCACGTCGTTCGTCTCGCCGCCAGCCTGGAGCGCGCCAGCGAGCATCCGCTTGCTGCGGCGATCGTCGAAGCCGCCGAGGCCAACAATCTGCAGCTCATTCAGCCCGACGGCTTCCGCTCGATCACCGGCAAAGGAGTGGTGGGAATCGTCGCCGGTCACGAAATCGCCGTAGGCAACGAGATGCTGTTCGACGAATTGAACATCAGCTTCGCCAGCCTCGGCGAGCAAACCGAAGCACTGGGCCGCGACGGCCAGACCGTGGTCTTTGTCGCCGTCGACAGCAGGCCCTCAGGCCTTCTCGGTATTGCCGATCCCATCCGCCCCGAAGCCGCGAACGCGGTTCACGCTCTCCAAAACGAAGGCATGCGTGTCGTCATGCTGACGGGCGACAGCCAGATCACGGCGGCCGCCGTCGCGCACAAGCTTGGCATCTCCGATTTCGAAGCCGGCGTCCTGCCGAACCACAAAGCTGACGTCATCAAGAAGCTGCAGCAGCAGGGAAGGACGGTCGCGATGGCTGGCGATGGCATCAACGACGCCCCCGCACTTGCCCAAGCCCAGGTTGGTGTCGCCATGGGAACGGGAACCGACGTCGCCATGGAGAGCGCCGGCATCACCTTGCTGAAAGGCAACCTCGGAGCCCTCGTCCGCGCGCGCCGCCTCAGCAAAGCAGTCATGCGCAACATCAAGCAGAACCTCTTCTTCGCTTTTATCTACAACTCCATCGGAGTCCCCGTCGCCGCCGGCATCCTTTACCCGAAATTCGGCCTCCTCCTGAGCCCTATCATCGCCGCCGCCGCCATGAGCTTCAGCTCCGTCTCGGTAATGGCCAACGCCCTCCGCCTCCGCAACGCCAAGCTGTAATTAGCAAGAAAGGCAGCTTGAGCGTAACACTCTTACAAGAATCGTGTCCGTCTTGTGCCACGCATTCTTAAGCCGAAGGGCGACATTTGTGAGCCGTTGGGCGTTAGCCCGCGGACGTCAACGGGAAAGAAAAGCGAGCCACGTAGCGGCGGCGGCGTCCTTGTAGTCCCGCGCTGCGGGACGCCAGCCGCTGGTAGACGTTATGAATCATGGCGCTAGGCCGTGTAGCGGCCAACCCACCGAGTGCTCTGCGTTTGCCGCCTTTGGCAAATGTGGGCCTAAAGCCTACTGCTTGTTCAGATACTCCACGATGTCCGGTGCCGTCCAATCCGTCGCACCAATAAACTTCCGCCGGATGATCCCGTCCTTGTCGATGATGTACGTCTCGGGAAACTTGAACGTTCCATACAGCACGTTCGCGGTTTGCTCGGGATCGCGCACCGTGAGCAGATCGACATTGTGATCGCGCACGAACTGCTGGTATGCCTTATCATCGACGTCTTCGCTAACGGCAAGAATCGTAACCTTGTTGCCCATGATCTTCTGCAACTTCACCAGCGACGGCATCTCCTCAACACAGGGAGCGCACCACGACGCCCAGAAGTTCAGCACCACCGGCTTGCCGCGAAACTGATCGAGTGTGACCGAACGCTGCGCATCGACAACCGTGAAGTTTGGCGCAGCTTCATTGATGCGCGGAGGCCGACCGCTATTGCAGGCAGACAAAACGAGGAGCGACAATGTGGCCAGAAGCGAGACCTGACGATTCACATTTCTATAATAACGGCGGTGCCCGCTAGCTGGCGATGTGCTGTTTCAAGATCCTAGCCTGAGTGATTACGGCCTGCGGCTTAGCAAACAGAGATAGAAACTCGGCCGGTTTGCCGCACCGAGTCGCACGGGAGGGTGGAAGCAACGGGCTTTAGCCCGGTGAACCGCGTCTCTTATTATGAAGTTGTCATCCTGATCCCGCTTCGCGGGATCGCTCGAAAGCTTCCGACCGCTGGTTTTGCGATCGGGCGAGCGCGTAGTCGAAGTTGAGCCGCTTTTGCTGGCGTGAGCGGAGCGGGGGCCAGCAGGCGAAATCCAGAGCGAGGTCGCCCGGCGGCCGAGTCGAAGGAGCTATCCTTCATTGTCATCACGAACCCGCGGCTGCGTTCGAAGGACCTGCTGTTGTCTTTACGTATAGCTGTCGACTGGCCGGTGCTCCATTCCGCCTTCTTGGGGCGGGGTGGGCCTTTTTTGTTCGACCACCAATGAATACAAACCCTGACAGCATCGAGGTCTCCGTCATCATTCCGGCGCGCAACGAAGAAGCCAACCTCCAACGTTGCCTGCAATCGCTCGTCGCGCAAACCGCTCCACCCCTCGAGCTCATCGTGGTCGACGATCACTCCACCGACCGCACGCGCTCCATCGCACAATCGTTCCCGACAGTTCGAGTGCTCGAAGCCGACCCATTGCCCGACGGCTGGTCTGGCAAATCGAACGCCTGCTGGACCGGCGCCAAGCTCGCGAAAGGGAAGTGGCTGCTCTTTACCGACGCCGACACCCGCCACGCGATCAACTCAGTAGAACAGGGGTTTCGCGAGGCAGAGTCGAACCACGCCGCCCTACTGTCCTATTCGCCTCAACAAGAGGTTTTCGGCTTCTTAGAACGGGCGGTCATGCCTGTAATCTTTGCTGAGCTGGCGAAGACCTATCGTCCAAAAGAGGTCAGCGATCCCACATCGCCAGCCGCCGCCGCGAACGGTCAATATCTGTTGATCCGCCGCGATGTGTACGACGCTGTGGGAGGCCACGCCGCCGTCGCACACGCGATCCTCGAAGACGTAGAACTCGCAAAGCTGGTAAAACGCGCAGGGTACAAACTCCAGTTCCGCGTGTCCGATGCCGTCAGCACGCGCATGTATCGCACCTTCGGCCAGATGTGGGAAGGCTGGACCAAGAACCTGGCCCTACTGTTTCCGCATCCCCTCCGGCTCGCATGCAGGCGTGCCATCGAGTCCGGGCTGATCCTACTGTGCGGCGTGGCGACGGTCGTCTCCCTTGTCGACAACGACTGGATCGGCGTGGCGATCAATGGCCTGCTCGTCGCGGTGCCGCTGTTTTTCTTCTTTCGCCGCATCCGCAGCGCCCATTTTGACTGGATGTCGAACTCTGTCGCGATCTCTGGCCTGCCCTTGTTCGCGATACTTCTGCTGAACTCCTACATCTCTCATAAAAGCGGCAAAGTGCGCTGGAAGGGAAGAGTGTACGCAACCAATTAATTCACCACACGCAAGACGCCCGGACTCGCGGGAGCCGCCGGAACCATTGTCAGTCCACCTCCGGCCACCTGAAAACGACTCACGTCACTTAGCACAACACGTTTATCATGGTGGAAGTTTGCTGTTCTTTAAGGCGGCGTGCAGAATGGCATATCCGTCTCATGTGCTAGGAGTTTTGAGCCCGCAGGGCGGTATTTGTGTTAGCCGTGGGCGCGAGCCCGCGGTCCGTGATCTCTTTAGATCCGAGCCGGTATTAGCCGGCGACACAAAACGGCAATTTGGCGACACTAAGAATCAAACTGAAGAGCTCGAAGAGCATGATCTACCTGACCCGCAAGTGTGAATTTTCTGCGTCGCACTTCTACCACAATCCGCAGTGGTCAGAAGAGGAGAACCGGCGCGCTTTCGGCAAGTGCGCCAACCTCAACGGCCACGGACACAACTACACCCTCGAAGTCACCGTCAAGGGCGAAGTCGATCCCGTCACCGGCTTTGTGGTCGATCTGAAAGAGCTCAAAGACATCCTGAACCGCGAGGTCGTCGACGCCATGGACCACCGCCACCTCAACAAAGAAGTCCCAGAGTTTGCGACCAAAATTCCCACTTCCGAAAACATCGCCATTGCTATCTGGCAGCGGCTCGAAAAGAAGTTGAACGTCGCCAAGCTCCATCGCGTGCGGCTCTACGAACTCCCCGACCTCTTCGTCGACTACTACGGAGAACCATGAAAGCCTATCTCACGCGTCGGTACATGATCTCGGCTTCGCACCGCTTGCAGACCGACGCGCTGAGCGTTGAGCAGAACCGCGCCACCTACGGCAAATGCAACAATCCCTACGGGCATGGTCACAATTATGCGCTCGAGGTGACCGTCAGCGGCCAAGTCAGCGCCGACACGGGCATGGTCTGCGACCTCGGCGATCTCGACGGCGCGGTCGCGAAATACGTCGTCAACCGCTTCGATCACCAGAACCTGAACACACTGGCGGAGTTCGTCACTCGCGTGCCCACCACGGAGAACCTGGCCAGTGTGATCTATGACATTTTGAAGCGAAGCTTCACCGCCGCTCATCTTGAAAGGGTGCGCATCGAAGAGACGTTGATGAACAGCTTCGAATATGCCGGCGGAAGAGAGGTTCATCCCTGAAAGCATAGCAGCCAGCAATCGGAAGTTGTTTGATGAGTCAGCCTTGAAACCCGATGCTTCACAGATTTGGAAAAGCTCACTTTGATGCCGCTTTTGTATCAGGGCACGGCTTGAGCCGGGCCGTAAGACGTTCCGAATACGCCAGGGCTTTAGCCCCTGACGGGTCATCCTAAGCGACAAGCCAAAAGCGAATAGCCAATAGCGAAAACAATGAAAGCCACCACCGAAACTCAGATCACTCTCACCAGCGCAACCCTGGAAGATCTCACGCGCGAACTGCTCGTCCGTCTGGGCGAAGATCCCGACCGCGAAGGTCTTTTGCGTACGCCTGAGCGCTTCGCCAAGGCCTATCAGTATCTCACCAAGGGCTACAACGAAGACTCAGCCGACATCTTGCATGGCGCGCTCTACAGTGTCGATTACGACGAAATGGTCATCGTCAAAGACATCGAGATGTTCAGCCTGTGCGAGCACCATGTGCTGCCTTTCTTCGGCAAGGCGCATATCGCATACATCCCCAAAGGCAAAGTCGTAGGACTGAGTAAGCTGCCCCGCCTCGTCGAAGTCTTCGCCCGCCGCCTGCAGGTGCAGGAGCGGTTGACGGTGGAGATCGCCGAGTCCATCCAGAACGCGATTCATCCCCTCGGCGTCGGCGTGGTCATCGAAGCCCGCCATCTGTGCATGATGATGCGCGGCGTCGAGAAGCAACACTCCGCCACCGTCACCTCGTCGATGCTCGGAGCCTTCCGCGCCCCTCAAACGCGGCAGGAATTCCTCGCCCTCATCCGCGAGAAGAACACCAACGGATCTTAGCTCTTAGCTTGGGCCGTTACCTTTGGCCTGACGGCCTCTTCGCAGTGCGCGATTAGCCTCGGCAGCGAGCCAGGCAGTCCCCGCCTAGCGATTCAGCCTCGTCAGCCCGCGCTTCCCCGGGCGATGAAAAACTCTGTCGTGCGATTGAGTCGCATAGCGACGGCGACGTTTTTGTAGCCGGTGGCGCCAGCCGCTGGTCGCCGCGACCAATGTTTGGCAGGCCGCGTAGCAGGACCGAAGCCGCGGGGTAGCCTCAAATGCCTTGTCGTCGTCAACGAGCCCGCCGCGGCGCATGCGATCGGCTTCTCCCCTCTTGTCAGAATCCTTTAGCCCTGGCGCCAACACGATGTAAGATGCATCCTCATTACTAATTGCTAACGGCCAATTGCCAGTTGCTATGCCAACACCCAATCATCCCCGCAAAAAGAAAGACCACACTTCGCCCACCACCGCCCGTCTCTCCGGCAAATTTGCCGTCGTCACCGGCGCCAATCGCGGCCTCGGCCTCGCCATCGCACGTGCGCTTGTCAGGGAAGGCTGCAACGTCCTGATCACCGGTCGCGACCGCGCCGCACTATCGAATGCGAAGAAAGAATTGCAACACCTCGCCACCAGCCATTATCCTCGCCCTGAAATCCTTGCTGAGCGCTGTGAGGTGCGCGACCCTGATTCGGTTGCTCGGGTGTTCTCCGTCGTGAAGAAGCACTGGCGCCGGCTCCACATTCTGGTCAACAACGCTGGCATCTCGCAGCCCATGCATGCTGCCGAAGAGACGCCGGTGGAGCTCTGGCGGGGGGTAATTGATACCAACCTGAACGGCATGTTCTACTGCACACGGGCCGCGCTGCCCTTGATGCCGTGCGGCGCAACCATCGTCAACAACCTCTCGGTGGCAGCCAAACAGATCTTCCCCAAATTATCTGCCTACAACGCCTCAAAACACGGCGGCCTGGGATTTACCCTCACCCTGCGCGAAGAACTTATCCCCCGCGGCATCCGCGTAACCGCACTCATGCCCGGCGCAGCCGACACCGCAATCTGGAACCAGTTCTGGCCCGACGCTCCCCGCGACAAAATGATCTCTCCCGAAAGCGTTGCCCAAGCGGTTCTTTACGCCGTGCTGCTGCCTCTTAACGCAAACCTCCAAGAGCTCCTGGTGGTGCCGCTGGTGGGAACCTTGTTGTGAGTCCTACAAACGGACCTTTACGCAGTCGTATTACTACATCATTGTTGTCATCCCGCGCTCGACCTGAAACGTCCTGAATTGTCCTGAGTTGTCCCTTGCCGCACGATAGCATCAACCGGATTATTGCCTATGTTGCGCGTTTTACCTTGCTGCGTTTAGCAGGGTGAAAAGTAAGCCGCCGTCTCGGGGGAGGTCGGCGGCTTTTTGTCATAGCTGGAATTCTAAAGTCGTCTCCCTACTTCGATACTCTCGCCACGACCTCGTCACTTATCTCGTCGGAAGCACGACCTTCGCTTGACAGCGACAGGTGGTGGATGTAGTTTACGGGTCATCTACGCAAAGCACTCGGCAGTTTGGTTGTGGCTCGACCACTCTTTCGCCGCACAAGTAGTAAGCCCCCTCGTCAGAGCTGCAAAAAACCCTTTAAACAAGTCGACCTTTCAACCGCAGACACCACTTCTTTAATTCTGTTTCGAAGGAGAAACGCATGCCTCTGACACCTGACCAGCGCGAACAAGTAGCCAATGAACTCAAGAAATTTGCCGGCGACCTCAATCTCACTGACGATCAGAAAAACAAACTACGCGGATTCATGGAGCAGGCGAGAGAAAAGGTGCAGGCCTACAGGACGGCGAATCCAAATGCCTCGAAGGCCGACCTCATGAAGGCGATTGGGCAAAACCGTGATCAGATTCGCGAGCAGGTAGTTAAATTCCTGACGCCTGACCAGCTCACCAAATGGGATTCGGCCGTCAAGAATGCCAAGGAATTCCTAGGCGAAAAGCTGGCCGCGTAACCTAATGTCTGTTTCAGAGAATGTTTCTTGAGGCTGGCGGAAAGCTGTCAGCCTCAAATGCTTTGAGCAGCTGCGAGCAAGCCTCGAATTGCCTCCGGTTGAGGCAACCCGAAGGCAAGCACCATCGTCCAACGTAGAATCTCAGCGCCAGCTACGATCTCGAACGCGCAACCGCGCGGAATTTTGTGGAGGTTTCCCAATGAAGAAGATCTTGGTAGTAAGCGTATTCATGCTGGCGACGCTAGCTTGGGCGGCGGCGCAACAGCCCAGCAATCCCCCCGATCGAAATGGTGGGCAGCCTGGAGCCCAGGGCCCGGCCGCGCCTGTCACCGAGGGCTGCCTCGGCGGCAGCGACCCGAACTTCACCATCACCGACAAAGCCGGTACGACCTACAAGCTGAACATTCCTCCCAACGCCGATACCTCGAAGCTCGGGCAGCATGTGGGAGAAGCCGTGGCGGTTGCAGGTAATGTGAACACCCGTAAGGGAGGAGGCGATCCGTCAATCGATGTTCAAGGCATCGGGCGAGGAACGGGCACCTGCCCAGCCACCGGTTCGAAAGGCGCCCAACCACCGCCGAAACCCTAGGCCCAAGAATGATTGCGCGTAATCGAGAATCCCGGCAAAAAGCCGGGACTCTCTTTCGCAGTACGCCCTAGCCAGGTCGGCTGCGTGCCCACAATTGCCCGCCTCTGACTCCACTATCCACTTCAATCAGAACGCCCCATACTGATACCTTCTCACCCGGGCAGGGAAGAGCTTCACCAGCAACATCCCTGCCAGGAACCCTCCCACGTGCGCCCACACCGCCACACCACCGGCACTGCCTCCATGCACCGCAATCGACGAGGCTGCTCCCAGCAGAAACTGTCCTACAAAGAAATACCCCAGCACGATCCACGCCGGCAGCCACATAAACCACATAAAAAAGAACGGCACGATCGTCAGCACCTTGGCCCGCGGATACAGCAGGAAATACGCCCCCATCACCCCCGCGATCGCGCCGCTGGCTCCCACCGTGGGCACGGTCGAGTTGAGGTTGAACACCGTATGCACCGCCATCGCCGCAACGCCGCTCACGAAGTACAGCACGATGTAGCGAAAGTGGCCGAGGTAATCCTCCACGTTGTCGCCGAAGATCCACAACGTGAGCATGTTGAAAATCAGGTGCATCCACGAACCATGTAGAAACATAGACGTGAACACCGGCACGAACGCCGCCGCCGGAGTCACGTAACGCGTCCCCATCTTGTACACCAGGTCCCACGGCACGTAGCCCTGGTTGAACAGCACCACCGCAAAGCGCGCCGGCACCACCCCGAACTGGTTCAGAAACAGATCTAATTGCCGGGGGTTTCCCATGCCGATCCACAACTCGATCAGGAACACGAACGTGTTCACCGCGATCAGGAAGTAGGTGACGTACGGAGTGCCAACTCGCGGGGCGTCGTCTTTCAGCGGAATCATAGATGCGACTTACTGGAGCGGCTCTACAGGTTGCGGAACAACTTCGACCGTGTTTTGAAGGGGCACACCTTAGCTGTGCCGAACAAGCTCTTTATTTTTTGTCATTCCTCGCGGTCGCGCACTGCGGTACCGCGAGAGATCTGCTCTAAAGACCCTTTCCATAATCCTCGGCAACAGGGAAGCGCCCTCAATTTGACCTCTCGCCGCCTCACCGTACACGATACCAGAAGCATGCCACTGAACGGTGTGATGGTCGTCGACAAACCAGGCCGTTGGACCTCGCACGATGTCGTGGCTCGCATGCGCAGAATCCTCAGCGAACCCTCCATCGGACACCTTGGTACCCTCGATCCCATGGCCAGCGGTGTGCTTCCCTTGGTCATGGGCAAAATGACCCGCCTGTGCCAGTTCTATGAAGACTCCGAAAAGAGCTACGACGGAACCATCCGCTTTGGATTCGCCACCGACACGTATGATGCTGACGGCGATCCGGCAGGCCCCGTGCAGGAAGTTAAAGTAACACTTGAGGAAGTAACCTCCGCTCTCGAACTATTCAGCGGACGGATACGACAGACCCCACCGCCGTTTTCCGCCAAGAAGATCAGGGGCGTTCCCGCCTATAAGCTGGCTCGCCGGCGGCAGCCGGTCGAAATAGAGCCAGTCGAGGTCGAGGTTCGTGAATTCGCCATTACCGCCGTGGAAGGGAACGGCTGCCACTTTCGCTGCCGCGTCTCATCCGGAACCTACGTTCGCAGCATCGCCCACGAGCTAGGGCGGAAACTGGGCTGCGGAGCCCACCTTGCCGCCCTGCGGCGCACCGCTGTGGCCGAGTTCCGCCTCCAGCACGCTCACACTCTCCAAGCCGTCGCGCAAGCCGCGGCCAAAGGCCAGGCCGCCGACCTGCTCGTCCATCCGCGCCAGCTCCTGCCCGCCATTCCAGCCGTTACCGCCGACGAGGCAACCCTCGGCCACATCCGCTTCGGCCGGTACGTAAACCTGCCCGAATTCTCCCGCGCCCCATGGGTCAAGGTCTTTGCCAGTCAGTCCGACCTGATCTGTATGGCCCGCCGCGTCGCCGGCAGCCTGTTTCATCCCAAGGTAGTGCTGCTTGAATGAAGCACGATGTTTGTGACCCCATTAATGCATTAATATGTACAGATGATGCCAAATCGATGAGGTTGACATCATTTCATAAAAACTACATAATCCTGGCATGAGAACCACCTTATCACTGAACGAGGAAGCTGCAGCGATCGCAGCGCAGTATGCGGAGAGTCGCAACATCACCTTGAGCCGGGCCGTCTCGGAGCTGATCGTGCGCGGAACACGGAGGAAGCCGCGCATTAAGCGCGTTGATGGTATCCCGATATTGGACTTAGGACCTGATGAAGAGCCCATCACAACCGAGCAGGTCAAAGCGTTGGAGGCGGAGGAATGAGGCATTTTCTGCTCGATGTCAACGTGCTCGTTGCCTTGGTTCGCCCTAAACACGAGAAGCACGAAAAAGTCATGCGGTGGTTTCGAGCCAGCGGTGGCAAACATTGGGCAACTTGTCCGTTCACCGAGGCGGGATTCGTGCGGATCGTCTCCAATCCGAAGTTTACGGCCCAGAGTGTGGATGTAGCCGAGGCGTTACAACTACTCTCCGAGTTGATCGCGATGCCGGGACGTCAGTTTTGGCCTATGGATCTGACTTTTGCAGAAGCCGTCAAGCCGTTCGAAGAGCGGTTCTTCGGGCACCAGCAAGTCACGGATCTCTATTTGCTGTCCCTGGCCGTCCGACACGAGGGAGTAGTGGCCACGACCGACCGGGGAATGGCGTCCTTGGCAGGTACGGAATACGCAGACAAGTTAGTGGTTCTGTAGGAGACAGCGATTATTGGCTCCTCAAAGATCGGACTCGGCAGTTCATCAATGTCCGATAAGAGATATTATGTTAAGTACATTCAAACACCCTAAACATGCCCTCTCCCACCATTTAGCGTGTAGCGAACTCGGACTTGTTGTCACAGACTCGAAGATGATGACACCTCATAGGCGGCCATGTAACAGGTTCCCCATGTCCGTCGCTTGCGCCAGGTAGCCGGAGACAAACGTCTCCGGCCTTTCTTTCATCCAGAAAAAAGGGGCGGCTACTCAACAGGTGTGAACGCGAGCCGCCCGGCGCAGAAAGTATCCGACCGCCAAGAGAGTTATACCGATAATTGTGCTGGCGAGGTCGACGTAGTGGCCAGGCGTTTTTGGTTTGCCCCAACCCATTGAGGGCAACAGGTCGAAGGCCTCCGAGACGTGCGCGAATACTACGGCAAGTAAACAGACAGCGCCAATGAGTTGCACAAGTGCTGTCAGAGTTCTTTCTTTTTTAAAGGCTATGGCCGAAGCACCGAACGCGATAAAAACCGGGATGCTAATTACAATCACTTTCAACAACACGGTTGCTTCTCTTCGTTGTATGGCCGGGTGCCCCGCTTAGACACTGAAGCTTGAGTGAGGGTTTTTGTCTGGATTGTCAAAGGCGTCAGCACGCGCCAGAAAATCAAAGAGGCCGGCATCCATCTCCGGCCCTTTCTGAAAGCTGATCACCGATAACTGACCACCGCTTTACCGCGTGACTGGTTGCGGCGCATTCTTCGGAGTGCTCAAATATCCCGTAACGCTGTTCTTGTCCGCCGAAAACGCAACCACTTCATACAACAGATGGTCGCGTCCGGTGTAGAACTGCAACGGCTCGCCCACCGTGCGGTCTTTCTTTTCGATGGTCTTGTCATCGGCCAGCACATTCAGTGTGAAGCGGCTCTTCTTTGCATCAACCTTCTTCAGCTCGAGGCTCACCGTCGACACCGGCTGTTTCGCGCCCTTCTTCAACGTGAACTCGTAGTAGTTGCGATCGCCTTTGTGCTTCAAGATTTCCAGCTCAGACGAATTCTTCGCCACCAGTCCACTCTGCACGCCCAGATCGCCAATCGTTTTTTCCAGCTTGGCATTGGTCGCCTGTAGATCACTCTGCGTCTTCACGATGTCCGTCTTGGCTGAGCCAACATCCGTCTTCACGCCGCTCACTTCGGTGTTGACTTGGGCGAGCTCCGCACCCTGCTGTTTCTGTTCCGCGCTCAGCTTGGCTTCGGAGCTCTTCTGCGCCGCCTGCAGCTCGGTCGCCCGCCTCGCAATTTCCTGCTTTGTTAACCCGACTTCACTCGTGAGCGCGTCTTTCAGCTCCGAACGCGTGCTGTGCAGGCGCGCGGTCAATTCCGTCTGCGCCGACTCCAGCGATTGCTGTTTCTGATCAAGAGCATCCAGCCGGGTCTTCAAGGTGTACATGAAGTAAAGCGAGGCCAGCACATAAATCAGCGCCACCGCCAGCAACAGATATTTCACAATCGGGCCGTGCTCGGCCGCAGTGTGCTGCTGTACATCCGTTTGGTTATTGACGTCTTCTTGGTACATCCATCTTCCCTTTCATCTAAGCAACTGAATCTCGAAGAGTTATTGCACGCTGACCAGCGATGACCCACTATCCAGGTTGTCCCCACTACCAAGCGTGGCCCTCATCTGTCTGTCGTTGACAAATGTGGGGGTATAGACGAATCGGGGTAGCCCACAATTGCCTTTCTTCGGCAATTCTGGGGGCGACGCTTCCGGCGGATCGGGTGAAACTCCAACGTTTCCGGATCATGCTCCAGCATTCGCCAAGCGATGGGAGCTATGCAGTTTGCCCGTTCATGAATTATAGACGTTTACAAACCCGAAATGTCGGCCCGAGTTCCGTGGCCGCCCGCCGGCCGTTACGCTGCGGATCGCTTTTGATGCATGGCTTCAGGATTTTTGCCGTATTTGTTGCAGAAATGCCTTGACGCGTCGCGGGCGATCGGCTCGCCATGCCCGAACCCGACGGCCTCGAATGAAAGACTGGCAAGCTTGCGCTGGCTCGCACGGCCCTCTTCCAAACTCTCGAAGCCGACCGGATCACCGAGGCCCATGACGTTGATGCACACATCGCCTGCGAACAGCATACGTCCCGGTCGCCATAGCAGCGCGACCTGTCCCGCGCAATGCCCAGGAGTACGAATAACCTCGAAGCCGCCAGCGATGGGCAGTATTTCCCCAGCAGTTAAAGGCTGGTCAATGACAACCGGATCCACTCGCTCGTTGGGATGGAAGAACACCTTGCACATCACTCGCCCCAACAGACCAGGAGCCGGCGTCAGAGGCCGAAACGGACCTCCACTCTCGGCGATAGGGATATCGAACGGGTGCATATAAGTCCTCGCGCCAGTTTCGCGCACGATTGCAGCGGCGCTACCAATATGATCGGGGTGGGCGTGAGTGAAAATCAGATGCTTGAGCTGACTTGGTGGCCGGCCAAGCATGCGGACCGCCTCGAAGACGGCTGCCTCCTTAGCCGGGTAACCGGCGTCGATCAAGGTCAGACCGTCGTCCCTCTCGATTAGGAAGGCGTTTGCGAACCCCATCGGGACGATGTGCACACCCTTGATCACACGCTTCACAGCCATAGCCAGAACCCCTCGTTAATCGCAAAACAAAAAGTAAGCAGCCGCAATCGGGCAAACACCGTAAATTTGTCCATCAAGCTGACTTTGCCTTTGTCTTGTCCGTATAATCCGTGTAAATCCATGGCTGCTTTTGGCCTCTTGCAACTTGAAACCCGAAACTTGAAACTGTTTTCGTGCAGTCCCACGACGCCATCGTCATCGGAGCCGGTGTCATCGGCCTCTCCCTCGCCCGCCAGCTACAACTTGCCGGCCTCAAGGTCCTCGTCATCGAAAAGTACGAACCCTGTTCCGAATCCTCCTACGCCGCCGGAGGCATGATCGCCTCCTGCGATCCCCACATCCCTGACTGCCTCAAGCCGCTGGTTGCTGCCAGTGCGCAGATGTATCCCGAATTTGTACATGAAATAGAACTCGAGTCCGATGAGGCGACGGATCTCCGTGGTACCGGTACTATCGCGTGGTTCGAGCATGATGAGGAACCAGGATGCGAATCTGCCCGCCGCCTCAATATCGATGAACTAAAACGCATCGAGCCGCTACTTCCCTCACGTCCCGGCGCATGGTTCCTCCCCGAGCGCAGCCTCGATCCTCGCGTGCTCGGCCGCGTCTTAACTAAGGCCGCAAAACATGTCGGCGTAGATTTCGTAACCGGATCGGCAGTCGCCGAAATTCTCACTGCGACCCGAGCCCCACAATTACCTTCCCCTGGCAATTGGGGAGATGTCGCCGCCGTTCATGCTGCTGGCGTAATCACTTCCCACGCTACGTATCACGCCGGCATTGTCGTCAATTGCGCTGGCGCCTGGGCCGGCCAGATTCGATGGGGCGAGCCACTATTGCCTTCCTCTGGCAATTTAGGGAAGAGGAGCGAAATTCCTACTCGTCCCATCAAAGGCCAGATGGTCTGTCTTGTTCCAGCCTCCGACGCGCCTCAGCGCGGCCCGATGATTCAGCACGTCGTGCGCACGCCCGACGTCTACATAATCCCGCGCTCCGATGGACGCATCCTCCTCGGCGCCACCGTCGAAGACGCCGGCTTCGACAAACGCGTCGACCCCGACACGATCCAGAAACTTCACCACGCCGGCATTACCGCCGCACCCGCGCTTGCTTTAATGCGAATTCACGATGCCTGGGCCGGCCTGCGTCCGGGCACCCCCGACAACCTCCCTATCATGGGCAGGACTTCCCTGCCCGGCTACTTCGCCGCCACTGGCCACTACCGCGACGGAATCATGCTCGCGCCGATCACCGCGCACCTCATGACCCAACTGATCGGTGGCCGCATCCCTGACTTTGACCTCGCACCATTCTCGGCAGCGCGGTTTGCATAAAGACCACGTCGGAGCACTGTCCTCGCCGCTTCAGTCTTCCATGTCTTGAGCGGGACACGCGGCACCATCCATTCGCCAGCCCACCCATTCAGGGCGAATTGACCGTCCGGACACATTAGCTCGACTTCAGACCGGCGCGCCCCA
>Ga0306921_10001202_pt1 | contig 24738 bp, 22 predicted proteins | sample sta12Cox44000080_FD_203760 | JGI IMG/M metagenome (GOLD analysis project Ga0306921, IMG submission 203760) | Lab enrichment of tropical soil microbial communities from Luquillo Experimental Forest, Puerto Rico - statoxic.12C.oxic.44.000.080 (v2)... | ecosystem: Environmental > Terrestrial >...
GCTCCGGCTGCGCGAGGGGCGCGACGCCGATCTCGCGCCGTTCGCGGCGCTGAACGCCGATCCGGCGGTGATGGAGTTCATGCCGGCGCGGCTCTCGCGCGCGGAGAGCGACGCGTTCGCCGCGCGCATCCGGCTCGGCATGGCCGAGCGCGGCTGGGGGCTGTGGGCGGTCGAGCTGCGCGCCGAGCGCGCGTTCATCGGCTACGTCGGGCTCGAGGTGCCGAGCGCGGACTTGCCGGTCTCACCCTGTGTCGAGATCGGCTGGCGGCTGGCGGCCGCGCATTGGGGCAGGGGCTACGCGAGCGAGGCGGCGCGCACCGTGCTCGCGGCTGGCTTCGCGCAGCTCGGCCTACACGAGATCGTGTCGTTCACCGCGGAGGGGAACCAGCGCTCGCGCGCGGTGATGGAGCGGATCGGGATGCGCTGGTCGGGCGAGCGGTTCGAGCACCCGCGGCTGCCGGTGGGCAGCCCGTTGCGTCCGCACGTCGTCTACCGCTCCGCGAGGAAGCCGAGCACGGCCTCGAACGCAGCCGGGTGACTCACCGCCGAGAGGTGGTCGGCGTCCGGGACGACCGCGGTGCGCGCGCCCGGGATCATCGCGGCGAGCGGCGCCAGTTCGCCCGCGAGCGCGTCCTTGCTGCCGGCCCAGACGAGCGTCGGCAGCGAGAGCTTCGCGAGCGCCTCGCGGTCGGGTCCCGCCGGTCGCGGCGCGCGCCGGATCGCCGCCAGCGCCTGCAGGTCGTTCCCGCGCGACTGCGCGAACTCGCGGAACGCGCGGCCGACCGGGCTCGCGATCTGGCTCGGATCACGCGCCTCGAGCGCGGCCGCGATGGCCTCGCTGTCGCGGAGGCCGCGCACCACGCTCCCGCCGATCCCGCCCAGCACCACGGAGCGCAGTCGCGACGCGCGCCGCGCCATGAAGTGCAGCGAGAGGCGCGCGCCCATCGAGTAGCCGAACAGGTCGACGCTGCGCGCGTTGGCGTAGCGCAGCACCTCGTCGAGATCGGCGGCGAACAGGTCGAGCGAGTAGGCGGCCGGATCGTGCGGCTTCTCGCTCCTGCCATGGCCGCGGCAGTCGACTCGAACGGTGCGGCGCTTCGCCTCGTGCAGTCGCTTCACCCAGCCGGTGGCGAGCCAGTTGTCGTCACCGCTCGAGGCGAAGCCGTGCACCAGCAGCACGGTCGGCCAGGCGGGGTCGCCATCCTGCTCGAAGTGGAGCCAGAGACCGTTCGAACGGATCGTGGGCACGAGCTGCTCCTCTAGACTGCACCGACGCCAGTGAGTCCGCCGTCGACTACGAGTGACTGGCCGGTGACGTAGCTCGACTCGCCGGAGAGCAGGAACAGGGCGGCGTAGGCGATCTCCCAGCCCGTCCCCTGGCGCGCGAGCGGCACCGGCGTGCGCGCGCGGCCCGGTCGACCGCGCGTGGCCACGCGCCCGAGCGGCGTGTCGATCAGCCCCGGCAAGAGCACGTTGGCGCGCACGCCCGCGCGCGACGCCTCGAGCGCCACGTGGCGCATCAGCCCGGCGAGCCCGGCCTTGGACGAGTCGTACGAGGGCGAGCGCGTGCCCGGCTGCAGCGAAGCCACCGAGCTGATGAACACGATCGATGCGCCGGGGCCGAGCCGGGGCAGGGCGGCACGCGTGACCAGGAAGTGCGCGCGCAGGTTCACCGCGAAGGCGCGGTCCCAGTCCGCGGGACTGGTACCCGCGAGCCGGGCGCCCGCGGCGATGCCGACGTTCAGCACCAGCCCGTCGAGTCCGCCCAGCGCCTGCGCGGCCTCTGCGACGATGCGCTCGCAGCTGTCGGCGTCGGCGACGTCGCCGACCACGACTGCGCCGCGCCCGCCGTCCTTTTCGATCTGCGCCAGCGTCTCGCGCGCGGCCGCCGCATCGACGTCCGCGCAAGCCACCGCCGCGCCCTCGCGCGCGCACAACAGCGCGATCGCCCGGCCGTTCCCGATCGGCGGGTCGGGCTCGGGGCTGGGCCGTGTGCCCGCGCCCACCACCAGCAGCTTGCGATTCGCCATCCGGCCGCGGCCCGGCGCCAGGCCCAGCGCCTCCGCGGAGAGGGGCGCGGCCGTGCGTTCGGGGCGCTGGGCGTCGCTCACGGCGCCATCATACCGCGCCGATCGACTAAGCTTCGCGCGTGGATCTCGAGTCCGTCGATCTGGTGCTGGGCACCACCCGTTCGGTGCGGCGCAAGCTCGACTTCGACCGGCCCGTCGAGCCCGAGACGATCGAGGCGTGCATCGCGCTGGCCACCCAGGCGCCGACCGGCCGCAACGCCCAGGGCTGGCGCTTCCTCGTCATCACCGAGCCCGACAAGAAGCGCGCCGTCGCCGAGCTCTACCGGCGCGCCTTCTCGCACTACCGCGCGCTGCGGGCCGCCGAGCCCGCGGCCGAGCCTCCGAAGGCGACCTACCAGCTGCTCGCCGACCGCATGCACGAGCTGCCCGTGCTGATCCTCGTCTGTGTCGAGGGCCGGCCCGAAGCGCTCTCGGTTCCGCAGCAGGTCGCGTTCTACGGCTCGGTCCTGCCGGCGGCCTGGTCGCTGATGCTGGCGCTCCGCGCTCGCGGGCTCGGCTCGACCTGGACCACGCTGCACCTCATGCACGAGCAGGAGGCCGCGCGCCTGCTCGGCATCCCGGAAGGCGTGACCCAGACGGTGCTCTTGCCGGTCGCCTACATGCGCGACGCGGTGCTCCGCCCTGCCGACCGGCTCGCGCCCGCCGAAGTCACCTTCTGGAACGAGTGGGGCGTCAAGCGCTCCCCGTGACCAGGAACTGCGGCAGGATCAAGAGGAACGTGCCGTCCGCGAGTGACTGCTTCAAATCGCGCACCAGGCCTTCGCGCGTCTTCTCCGAGAGCCGCCCCGACTCGCGCGCGTAGCCGAGCATGTTGAACACGATGGGCGCGGTGAAGCCCTTGGTGTCCGCGGTCGCGAGCACCTTCAGCTTTACGTCGCGAAAGCCCGCCGCCAGCATCGCCCCGCGCAGCTTGCGGCCGATCAGCGGCGTGCGATAGGCGGGCGCGGCCGCGGCGAAGAGCTCTGCCATGCGCTCGGCGCCGATCGGCTCCACCGCGAGCAGCCCCCAGTCGCTGTCGATCACGTGCGCGAGCCCGCCGGGCTTCAGCACGCGCCGGAACTCGCCGAGCGTCGCGCCGACGTCGGGGACGTACTCCATCACGTTCTTGCACACGAGACGGTCGGCGAACACGCTGTCCAGCGGGAGCTTGTCGCCGGCGGTCCGGTGCCAGCTGATCCGTGACTCCACCCCCTCGCGCCTGGCCCGTGCGGCGGCGCGCTCGAGGAACAGCGGGTTCAGGTCCACGCCGTGCACCTGCCCGGTCGGCGCGACCCGCCGCGCGAGCTCGACGGCGAGCCCGCCGGGACCACAGCCGTAGTCGACCACCACCTGCCCGGTCGCCAGCTCTGCGGGCTCGAGCAGCGGCGCGTTCTGCGGCCGCCACTCGAACATCTGCTCGTACGCGTCGAGCCGCTCGGGATCGATCTCGACCCAATGGTCGCGGTAGTAGGTGTCGGGGTTCATGCCCGACAGTTTAAACCGGGAGGCGCCTCCGCAGTCGGCAGCCCACCGCCCAGAGCCCGACACCGAGAAATGCCAGCCCCGGAAGCCTCGGCTCGGGGAGACGGAGCTCTCCGATGTTCGCCTTGAAGTACGAAGAGTCGTCGGGAAGGCCCACGATCAGCTCGTTGCCCCCTTCCAGGCGTCCCACATTCAACAGCGTGGGCTCGGTCAGTAGAGCATCGCTCGGGAAGTGAAACGGCGCGAACTGGAAGTCCAGCGACAAGCTGTAGAAGTCGAAGCTCGGGGAGCTCTCGGCCCGGAAGGTATTGGTGCCGGAGCCAGTGACGATCGTAATGTCGGAGAAGACGAGCTGATCTCTGGTTCGGTCCTGGTCGACGACGATGCCGCCGATCGAGACGTGAAAGCGGTCGAGGTCATAGAAACCCTCGCTGCTGTCCGCGACGTGATCCGTCGCAAGCGAGTCGAAGCTCAGATAGCCACTGACCGGCTCGCCGACGTTGACTTTTGAGGTGAATGCCTGCGAGACGATACCCTCGAACGCAAAGGTGACTTCGTTGGCAGCAGCGACTCGCGATCCGAAGGCTGCGGCCAGCATGCCCACCACCAAGCAGCGAGTGACGTGCATGATCGCGATGATCTACTCGACTGACCGCAGTGACAAGCGAAGGGCCGGCGAAGCCGAGAAGAAAGAAGAGACCGGCGCGCTTGCGTGTCAGCGCGGGGCGATCAGGCCGAACAGGCGCGCGCGCCAGCACGTACTCCGGCCGGCGGCCGAGGCGCGGTCGCTGGCCGCGGCCAGGCCAAGGGCGCCCTTCAGCGCGAGCGAGCGCAGCGGCTCTGGCTCCCACGGGCGCGCGGGTGGAGCGACCAGGGGCGATCGGGTCCGCGCGCTGTCGATGCCCGCGATTAGCTCCGCGAGCGTCCGACCCGCCAGGTTCGAAGCCGCGACTCCCTCGCCGAAGTAGCCGCCGATCCACGCCCGTCCCTGCGCGCGGTCGAGGCCGACACGCGCGCGCTGGTCCCGCGGGACCCCGAGCGCGCCGCCCCAGCGGTGGGTGATTCGCGCCTCTCGCAGCGGTGGCACCAGCGCGCGCAGCATTGCCTCGAGCTCCGCGAAGTTCGGGTGCGTCGCCGGGAAGTGCCGCGTGATGCGTGAGCCGAAGTTGTAGTGGCCGAGCCCGCCGAACGCGATTCGGCCGTCAGCGGTGCGCTGCCCGTAGGTCGTCACAAGCCGCCCGTCGCCGAAGGTCTCGGCGCGCTCGAGCCCGATCTCCTTCCAGACCGGATCGGCCAGGGGCTCGGTCGCGATCATCCACGAGTGCATGGGCACGAGCGCACGCCGCTGCCCCGGCAGCTCCGCGGTGTAGGCCTCGGTGGCCTGGACGATCAGCGGTGCGCGGATCGCGCCACGTGCGGTCTGTGCGCGCCCGCGCTCGAGCCTCTCCACGCGCGAGCGCTCGTAGATGCGTACGCCGAGGCGCTCCACGCAGGCCGCGAGCCCTCGCGCGAGTCGCGCCGGGTGGAGGGTGGCGCAGTGCGGCGTGACGAAGCCTCCAAGGCCGCCCTGCAAGCGGACGTGCGCCGCGCACTCGTCCGCCTCGAGCCAGCGGAACGCGTCGCGTCCGAACAGCGCGGCGAGCGCCTCCGTCCGCACGCGCAGCTCGCGCTCCTGGGCGGGCGTCACCGCGACGCGCACCGACCCGCCCTTGCGGTAGTGGCAGTCGATTCCCTCGGCGGCGGCGACCCGGCCGACCTCGTCCACCGCCGCGAACGCCTCGCGCTGGAGCGCGAGCCCCACCGCACGCCGCTCCGCGCGGTGCAAGAGCCCTTCGATTCCTGCGAGCAGCCCGACGCACCAGCCGCCGTTGCGCCCCGACGCGCCGTACCCCGCGACCTCGGCTTCGACGATCCCGATGCGGAGCTCGGGGCGGAGGCGCGCCAGGTAGTAGGCGGTCCAGAGCCCCGAATAGCCCGCGCCCACGATCGCCACGTCGAGCTCGAGGTCGCCGTCGAGCGGCTCGCGGGGCTGGATCGGCTCGGGCAGTGTGTCGAACCAGAAGGAGACGTCGCGGTAGCTCGCGTCGTGGTTCACGGCGTGGCCCGGCTACAGCTTGAACACCCGCACCGCGTTCTCGCGCAGGAACTTCGGCCAGACCGAGTCCTTGAACGGCACGTTCGGCATGTCGCCGAAGATGCGCTCGAGCGTGAGGCCGGCGGGGAAGTAGCCCGCGTACATGATCTTGTCGGCGCCGCGGGTGTTGGCGTAGTCGATGATCGCCTTCGGGTAGTGCTTGGGCGCGAAGGCGCTGGTCGAGTAGTAGAGGTTCGGCCACTTCAGCATCAGCTTCACGGCCAGGTCGCACCAGGGCTCGGCGCCGTGGCGCATCACGAACTTGAGCTCGGGGAAGAACCAGCAGATCTCGTCGAGCTGCTCGACGTGCTGCGCGGCCATCGGGATGCGCGGCCCGGGCACGCCGATGCAGCAGTTGAAGGGCAGGTCGAGCTCGACGCACTTGGCGAAGATCGGATACCACTCGCGGTTGCCGATCGGGACCTGCGGGAAGTTGCCGCAGGGGAAGGCCGAGACCGACTTGATGCCGAGCTGCTCGTACAGCCAGACGATCTCGCGCACGCCCTCCATGCCCTTGTTCGGGTCGGAGTTGGCCGAGGCGAAGAATCGGTCCGGATGGTCGCGCAGAGCCTTCTGTGACACGACGCCCTCGCGACTCACTCCGATGTGCGCCTTCTCGATCCCGTACTTGTCCATGAGCTGCAGCGTGAAGGTGATGTAGTCTTCCTGCTTCTCGACCTTCGGAAAGTCCTTGAACATGTACTGGACCGGAAAGTCGAAGCTCTGGAGACTCTCCTTGTCGCGAAAGAGCGGCCGCATGAAGTCGTAGACCTGCTTCTGGTCGTCGCTGGGGATGCCGAGCATCAGGTCGACGATCCCGATTCCGGTGGGCATGGGCATCGCGAGTCTCCCCTGCTGAGTCGCGCTGCCCCCATGGTACTCTGGTGGCCGCCATGAGATCCGGGTGGGTCCTCGCGACCCTCTTGACCGCTGCCGTCGCCGTGGGGGACGTTCGCGCGGACGGCGTCTGGACGGACCGGATGATCGACGGGATCCGCCAGTATTCGCTGAGCGGCGCCGCGCTGCACCTCGACACGGCCGGCCACCCGCACGTGTTCGTCGGCGGCGACCGGGTCTACCACGAGTGGTTCGACGGCAGCGCGTGGCAGCGCGAGATCGTGGACTCGCATGCGCGCTCGGGCGCGTCGCTACAGAGCGCGATCGGCCCGAGCGGCGAGTTCCACGTCGTCTACGAGCGCAGCATCCCAAGCGGCGAGAACCCGCTGGGGTCCGCTGGGGTCACGACCGCTCCCACCAGCCGGCTCTTCTACGCCACGAATCTGTCGGGGGAGTGGGTCGTCCAGCAGATTCCGAGCCCGAATGCCCCGGGGACCGTCTCCGGGCTCGTCGTCGACGCCAGTCACGCACCGCATTTCCTGACCGACAGCCCGACCCTGTCCCAGGAGACGCTGCAGAACGGCACGTGGGTGCGCGACCCGATCGCAGACCTGGCCGCGGGGGGCTTCGAGACTCGGGGAAGCGACCAGCCGCCACAGCTCGCGATCGACGGTGCCGGGGACCTGCACGCGGTCTACTACCTCGCCACATCGGGCCCGAACCCCCGGCTCGTCTACTCGAAGCGCGACGGAAGCGGCTGGCACAGCGAGGTCCTCGACTCCGTGAACGGCACTCCGATCAGCGTCGGCACGACCGAGATCCTGCTGGACCCCGCAGGCAATCCGCACATCCTGACGGGCCGCCAATACCTGAGTCGCTCGAGCAGCGGTTGGTCCGTCGAGTCAGTCCCGTACATTCTCGGTTTCTTCGCTGCGGCGTTCGACTCCGCGGGGGAGCTGCGCATGATGACGGTGCGCTCGAACGGGGAGACCGATTCCCTGACCCGCACGGACGGTGGGTGGTCGACCGAGGCTTCGATCGCCTCGCTTCCCACCAGCGCGCACCTGTCACTCGGCGTGGATTCGAGTGGCGGCGTCCATGCGGTGGCGCTGACCGACGGAACGCTCTCGCGCCCGCTCATCTACTTGCACCGCAGCGATGCCTGGACCTCGGTCGAGATCGATCGGACCGGGAACGTCAGCTCGCCCGACAATCCTTCCATCGTCTCGTCGAGCTTCGGTGCCGGCGTTCGCATGGCGCTCGCGAACGGTCAGCGCCGGCTGATCTATCGCGCCGGGTCCGAGACGGCGGGCGGCTTCGTGCGCCAGGCGACCGAGCAGGAAGACGGCTTCGCGATCGAGAGCGTGCCCGGCGGAGCTCCATGCGCCGCCTCTGGATCCGGCCACCCCCTCGCACTTGCGCTCGCTCCGGATGGGAGCGAACGCGCCGCTTGGACGTGCAGCACCCTGGTGGAGTCGACACGGGCGAGCGACGGCACCTGGACGACGTCCATACCCACGACCGAGGGGGCCGACTTCGGCCATCCGCCCGCAGTTGCTTTCGATGCGCAAGGAGCGTTCCACTCCGTCTACGCCCAGCAGACGCCATCCGGACCGCCGTATCTGCTCTCCACGTTCAACCTGCGCCACGCCGTGGACACCACGACTCGCCTCTCAGCGGAGACGATCGCTCAGGTGACCGATCAGCAGCAGCCGCAATTCCCCGAGCCACTCGCCATTGCGGTGGGCCCGCTCGGCTCGGTGGTCGTCGCCTATCTCGACTCCTCGCAGCGCGTGGTCGAAGCCACGAATGCCACCGGCAGCTGGGTCACCAGCGTCGTCGGCGTTCCGAAGAACGGGAGCAACGTCGGGAGCTACGCTCTCCTCGTCGAACCCGGCGGGACAGTGCACATGGCGTTCGAGGACGCGGGTGGAGCGCACGCCCTCGTATACGGCAGCAACCGCTGTGGGGGCTGGGTCGACATCATGGTCGATCCACTGTCCGTCAAACTCGATCCCTACACGATCTATGGCTCGCGCAATCCCGACCTCACGCTCGACTCGATCGGCAATCCGCACATCTCCTACCGGCGCCAGGCCGATCACTCCCTGGGCTATGCGCACATCCAGGGCGGCGCGTGGACGACGGAGACGGTCGAGTCGGACACGACCTCGGGTGAATCGAGCGCAATCGCGGTCGACGGCACGGGCGTGGTCTCGATCGCGCATCACGACACCTGGGACGGCGACCTTCACCTGGCGACGCGCGAGACACTCCCCCCGGAGCCGGCCTGGGACGGCTGTCCGCCGCTGCCCGATCCGAACGCGCTGCAACAGGGCTTCTTCGTGTTCGCGCCGCCCGCCGCTGCGGTCCCGTTCTACGATCCGACGGGCGCCGATCTGGACGGCAGCGTCGGCGCGCTGTCGCTGACCTACAGCGTCGAAGCAAGCGGTGGTCGGCGGCTCTTCCCGTTCGCGGTCACCATGTCCTACGGCTCGACGCCGCTGTTCGGCTCGGACAACGTCGCTGGAGTGGGCAAGATCTCGACGAAGCGCGGACAGGTCGAGGTCCTGAATGCGCTCTTGATCCAGGCGAACAGCCCGAACGAGCCAAAGATCCGCGCGATCGTGGGCCGCAGCGAGTCGATCGATCCCGCGACTGGCGCACGCAGCGTGGAGGAGATCCTGCAGGGCCGCGTCGACGGGAAGAAGGTCACGGCCACGAGAAGCTTCGGCGACCAGGTTCCCGCCAGCTCTCTCGGTCTGCATTTGTACCTCCAGATCGGGCCAGGAAGGAACAGCCACACGCTCTTCGTCCAGGGTGGCTTGCAGCTGAGCGGCGGAGTCGTGCTCCTCACCGGCAAAGGCCAGTGGAACCCGGCTACTGCGACCGCCGACGTGCAGCTGACGGGCAGCGGCGCGCGCTTCACGCTTCACCACCTGCACGTGTGGAAGAGCGAGGCCGACGGCGTGCACTTGAGCGCGGGTCGGGTCGCGGTGAGCGCGCTCGGGCAGAAGTTCGTTGGCGACCTCACGGGTTCGTTCTGACGCCGAAGCCCTGGGCCCAGCGGCCCGCGAAGAGCCAGCCGATCATCAGCGCCGCGTTCAGCGACGCGTACACCAGGTTCGCGATCCACATGCCGGTCGGGCCGAGGCTGGTGTGGGTCTCCAGGAACCACGCCAGCGGCGCGCCGACGAAGACCGCGGAAGAGACCGAGATGAACATCGGCGTGTACATGTCGCCGGCGGCCTGCAGCGTGCGGAAGGCGACGAAGTAGAGGCCGTAGAACAGGAGGATCGTCGCGGAGTAGCTCAGGTATTCGGCGGCCATGTCCGCGACCTCCGGGTCGTCGACGATCTTCGACACGATCCAGTGGCGCAGGAAGAACACCGCCGCCGCGAGCGGCCACAGCGCGGCGAGCTCCACCAGCGAGCTGGCGCGAATCGCGCCCCACGCGCGCGACAGGTTGCCGGCGCCCAGGTTCTGTCCGACCAGCGTCGCACAGGCGTTGGCGATCGGGAACGCCAGCATGATCGCCAGCATCTCGACGCGCAGCCCGACGGTGTAGGCGGCCTGGACCTTCTCGCCGAGCCGACCCGCCATCACCATGAAGAACATGATCATCAGCGTGCGCGCCAGCATGTGGAAGGCGGGCTGCCAGGCCACGCGCACCAGCTGCCCCAGCGCGGCGGGATCGGGGCGCAGGTGGCGGAGGCGCAGGTGCACGCGACAGCGGCCGGTGAAGAGCATGAACAGCGAGATCGAGGTGCCGAACGCGTAGCCGATTGCCGAGCCGAGCGGGATGCCCGCGATCCCGAGTGCCGGCGCGCCGAGATGTCCGAAGGTCAGCGCCCACTCGCCGAGCACCACGACCGGCGTGACCGCAAACGAGGTCAGCATCGGCGTGGTCGTGTCACCCGCGCCGTTCAGCACGCTCGAGAACACCTGCCCGGACATGATCACGAAGAAGCTCAGGAACACGATCCGCACGTAGACGGTGGCGAGCGCGATCACCTCCGGCTCGAACGCCACCAGCCGCACCAGTGCCGCCGGGAACAGCCCGCCCAGGAGCGCCGCGAACGTCGCCAGGCCCGCCGCGAGCACGAAGCTCTGCCCGGCCAAGTGCTCGGCGCGGCCGACCATTCCGCTGCCGACCGCGCGCGCGATCAACATCTGCGTCGCGACCGACATGCCCATCGCCAGGAGCATCAGCCCCTGGCGCAGGATCTGGTCGCTCGAGCCCGCGGCGGCGAGCGCGTGCGCGCCGAGCCGGCCCAGGAAGCCGAGCTCCATCATCTGGAAGAAGCCGAACGAGAACGCCGTCGTCGCGATCGACGGCAGCGCGAGCACCAGCACCGAGACCAGGAGGTTCCCCTGGGTGTGGTCGCGGTCGCGCAGCCGCGCGAACAGGCCCCGGCGCTCGGGAGCGGGCTCGACCTCGGCAGCTTCGACCTGGCGCAGCACCCGCATCGGCGCAGCGTAGCGCACGGGCGCCGCACGCGTCGGCGCGCAGCTTGACGGGGTCGGTGCGGGCTCGTAGCCTCGCCGCCGCAGACGATGGCGGCGGAGTCCGCCGACAACCGCCGTTCGTTGCAGCGGCCAATGACTCCTACGGCAGCCCGATGGCGCTGTAGGGCACGACCGAGCCGGAACCTGGCGCCATCTGGACGAAGGGGGACGGTATGGATCGACTGGCCTGGGTCTGTCTCGGCGGCGCGATCGGCAGCGGTGCCCGCTATCTGGTGACGCTCGCGACGGTGAACCTGTGGGGTGCCGCGTTCCCGTGGGGGACGCTCGTCGTCAACGTGGTCGGCTCGTTCCTGATCAGCTTCATCATGCACGTGGCGATCGAGACGACGCTGATTCCGCCGCTGGTCCGCATCTTCCTGACCACCGGGATCATGGGCGGACTCACCACCTATTCGACCTTCAACTTCGAGACACTGGGCTTCGCGGCGGAGGGCGACTGGCCGCGCGCGGCCGCGAACCTCCTCGCCACGGTGGTCGCCTGCCTGGTCGCCGGTGTGTTGGGCGTCGCGAGCGGGCGCGCCCTGGTCGGCAACTTCGGCGGCACGTGAGGTACGAGATGCGAGTTCTGAGCGGTGAGCAGGTCCTGGTCCGCGTCTTCATCGGTGAGAGCGATCGCTGGAAGCACCAATCGCTCTCCGCTGCATTGGTCGAGCGGCTGCGCAGCGAGCACTTCGCCGGCGCGACCGTCTTCCACGGCGTGGCCGGGTTCGGCGCGCACAGCGTGCTGCACACCACCCGGCTGCTGCGCCTGTCGGAGGACCTGCCGGTGGTGATCGAGATCGTCGACTCAGAGGACCGCATGGAGCGGCTGACCGCGATCCTCGACGAGATGGTGGTCGAGGGCCTGGTCACGATGGAGAAGGTGCGCGTGCTGCGCTACGCGGCGCGGCCCGTCCCGGGCTGACGGCGCGAACTGCTGCGCAGCGATTCGCTGCGTTCTGCGCACGCGGAAGAGGCGCCAGAGTCTCGACCGTGAGGACGCTCCGCAAGCTGCTCTTGATCGCGGTCTCAGCCTGGGTCCTGCTCGCGCTCGGCACCTATCTCGCCGGCGAGCAGACCGAGGTCGCCGTGCTCACCACCTACGACACGGGCGGCTCCGCCCACGACACCAAGATGTGGGTGGTGGACTACGAGGGCCGGCCCTACGTGCGCATCGGCCGCCCCGGCCGCGGCTGGGGCGAGCGGCTCAAGTCGAACCCGCAGGTGGTGCTCGCGCGCGGCGGGAGCTCGGAGCCGCGAACCGCGGTGATCGTCACCGACTCGGCCCAGCGCGCCGCGCTCGACCGCGCATTCGCGCAGAAGTACGGCTGGGTCGACTGGTGGTTCGGACTGGTGCTGCGCAAGGACCCGGCGGCGGTCCGGCTCGATCCGCGCTCCAGCTAGGGCCGCTCCCGCGCCGCCACGGCGGCGTGCGCCGCGAGCGCGGGCTCGAGCTCGGAGCTCTCCACACCGGGCTCGGCGAGCACAGCCACCAGCCAGTCGGGCCGCTCGAGAGCGCACACGCTGAGCGGCCGCTCGAGTCCGGACAGGTGCATCGCCTGGCGCACGAACGAGCTCGCGTAGTCGGGCGGCCGCACGTCGCTGCCGAGCTCGAGCAGCGCGAACGGATCGGGCGGGGCGAGCGCTCCGGGCTCGGGCAGCGCCAGCTGCGGCGTGCCCGGGCGCGCGCTGCCGCCCGCGAGGCCGGGGCCGTCGCACAGGATCGCCCCGCGCACCAGCTTCGGCCTGCCGCCCGCGCACAGCAGCGCCACCCAGGCTCCGAGCCCGCTGCCCACGATCGTGGCGCGGCCCAGGTGCGCGAGCGCCGCGTCGGCGTCCGCCATCAGGATCTCGGCGGTGTAGCCGCCGCCGCTGGGCACGGTGGACTCGCCGTGGCCGGTGAAATCGAGCGCGTACACCGGGCCCGGCCAGCCGCGCAGCTCGTCCGGCACGCGCGCGGGCGCATGCTCGCCCAGGCCGTGCAAGAGCAGCAGCTTGGGGCCGGGGCGGGACTCGAGCTCGTGCAGCGCGAGCGACACGCGATTGTGTCGGAGCCGGGTGAGCCCCATCGCTAGCCGAGGAAGTCCAGCACCAGGTCGGCGACGCGCCGGGGGTGCTCGATGTGCACGAAGTGGCCCGAGTCCTCGAACGCAACCAGCTTCGCGCCGCGCGGCAGGAACGGCTCGACCGACTCCGGCCGCGTGCCCCAGCCCATCTCCTCCTCGACCAGCCCCAGCATCGCGAGCAGCGGCGCCGGGAACGCGCGCATGCGCTCGAGCGACCAGTCGGGCCGCCACGGCCCGAAGCCGCCGAAGCGCAGCGAAGGGTCGAGCTTCCAGCGCCAGCCGTCGGGATCACGCCGCGCGCCGACCGTGACCAGGTAGCGCAGCCACTCGGCCGACAGCCGGGGGTTCATGCGTCCGCGCCGCGCAGCGAGCTCGTCGGCCGTTCCTGCCTTGCGGGTGAGGTCGGCCGTCTGGCGCCGCCAGTCGAGCCAGCCGGAGATCTCGCTGTCGAGGAGCTTGGTGCGCTCGTGCTCGGCGACGTCGGGGTGGCGCCACTTCGAAGGCAGACCGTCCAGGTTCACGAAGCGCGACACGCGGTGCGGGCGCGCTTCTGCGAGCTGCATGCACACGCCGCCGCCCTTGGAGTGGGCGACGATCGGGAGCGGCCGCTGGCCGATCGAGTCGAGCACCGCGAGCGCGTCGCGCACGTCCGCGTGCCAGGCATAGAGCTCGCAGTGGTCCGAGTCCCCGTGGCCGCGGTGGTCCCAGGAGACCACCCGCCAGCCCGCCTCGGCGAGCAGCGGTGCGAACACGTCGAAGGTGCCGGCGAAGTCGAAGCCGCCGTGGGCGAGCAGGAGCGGAGGCGCGTCGAGCGCGCCCCACTCGACCACCGAGATCCCCACGCCGAACGCATCCACGCGGCGCGTCCGGTCAGGCCGGCGCGCCCCGGGGAACGAGGCTGCCTCGGGGCTAGACGGCGAAGCGGTAGCCGTCACCGTCCCGCACGATCTTGCCCGCGGTCGGGCTCGCGAAGTGAGTCCCGATCACGAGATAATTTCCGTTGGACCAGCGCGAGAGCGCGGCCTTGCGCGTGGCCCGGCCCTGCTCCTGGTTCCAGTCGAAGCTCGACGCCCAGTCCGGCCGCGCGATCTGGCAGGGGTGGTGCATCATGTCACCGGTGATCACGGCGTCGGCGCCGCCCGAGGAGATGCGCACCGACACGTGGCCCGGCGTGTGTCCGTGGGTCGGCTCGAGCCAGACCTCGGAGGTGAGCTTGTGGTCGGCCTCGACCAGGTCGGCGAGTCCGGCGTCGAGGATCGGCTTCACCGAGTCGCTCATGATCGGGGCCGCGGGGTCCTCGGGCTCGCTCTTCCAGTAGTCCCACTCCTTGCGGCCGATCAGGTAGCGCGCGTTGGGGAAGGTCGGGCGCCACTGGTCGCCGACCTTCATGGTGTTCCAGCCCACGTGGTCGACGTGCAGGTGCGTACACACGACGGTGTCGATCGACTCGCGCGGGTGCCCGGCCTTCGCGAGGTCGGACAGGAACGGGCCGCTGCGCATGTTCCAGTCGGGGATGGCGCGCTTCTTGTCGTTGCCGAGGCAGGTGTCGACCAGGATCTTGCGGCCCTGTGACTCGACCACCAGCGCGTGGATGCTCATCAGCAGCATCCCATCGGGCAGGACGAAGTGCGGCGCGAGCCAGGAGATCCTGCCCACGTTCTCGGCCGAGGCGTCCGGCAGCACGAAGCCGCCCGGCGTCGGCAGGTCGACCTCGATCACCCGCGTCACGGTCACGTCCCCGATCTTCCAGCGCATCTGCGGCTCCTTCTGCGGCGATCATACGGCTTCGCGCGCCGCGTTGTCGCGGCGCTCTCCGCGGGTAGACTGCCCCCCGTGCCGAATCTGTCGCGCGCGCAGATCGCGGCGCTGGTCGCCGCCGTAGCGCTCTGGGTGTACACGCCGGTGCGCGCGCTCCCGTTCCTGCGCTTCGACGACGAGCAGTACGTCACCGGCAATCCGCACGTCGCGCGCGGGCTCTCGCTCGACGGCGTGGCCTGGGCCTTCACCACCTTCCACGCCAGCAATTGGCACCCGCTCACCTGGCTCTCGCACATGGTCGACGTGAGCCTGTTCGGCGCGAGCGCTGCCGCGCCGCACCTGGAGAACGCCCTGCTGCACGCGCTCTGCGCGGCGCTCGTGTTCGCGCTGCTGGCGCGCCTCACTGCAAGGGAGGGCCCGAGCGCTGCGGCCGCGCTGCTGTTCGCGCTCCACCCGCAGCACGTCGAGTCGGTGGCGTGGATCTCGGAGCGCAAGGACCTGCTCTGCGCGTTGTTCGGCCTGCTCGCGCTGCACGCGTGGATCCCGTACGCGCGCTCCGGGAGCCGGCGCGGCTACGCGGCTGCGCTCGTCTGCATGGCGCTTGGGGTCCTGGCGAAGCCGATGCTCGTCTCGCTGCCGATCCTGCTGCTGGTGCTCGACTTCTGGCCGCTCGGGCGGCCGCTCGACCGGCGCCGCCTGCTCGAGAAGCTGCCCTTTGCCGCGCTCTCCGCGGCGTCGTCGCTCGTGACCTTGCGCGCGCAGCTGCACGCGATGCAGCTCGAGATCGCCTTCCCGGAACGCCTTGCGAACGCCGTCACCGCGGTGCTGGACACGCTCGGGCGCGCCCTCCTGCCGATCGGGCTCGGGCCCATGTATCCACAGTTCGAGCACGGGATCCACGTCGGGGTCGCGACCGCCGTCGGCCTTACTGCGGCGCTCGCGAGCGCGCCGTTCGCACTGCGCCGCCGGCCGCCGTACGTGCTGGCGGGCTGGCTCTGGTTCGGCTTCGCACTCGCGCCGACGGTGGGGCTGGTGCAGGTCGGCTTTCAGGCGTCGGCGGACCGCTACGCGTACCTGCCACAGATCGGTGTCGCCTGGACGGTGGCGTTCGCCGGGGCCGATCTGCTCGCCCGAGCGCCGCGCGGGGCGGCAGCCTCCCTGGCCGCGGCCGCGGCGATCGCACTGGCGTGGACGACGCACGTCCAGCTCCGCATCTGGCGCAACGACGTCGCGCTCTGGCAGCGCGCCGTCGACGTGGCGCCCCTCGGCTTCTACGCCGAGACCGAGCTCGCGATCGAGCTGCTGAACGCGGGCCGCAACGACGAGGCGCTGGTGTACTTCCAGCGCGCGCTGGCGCTGAACCCGCGCTGGCCCCGCGCCCACGCGAACTACGCCTTTGCGCTGTATCTGCAGAACGACGTCCAGGGCTCGGTCGATCACTTCGCGCGCGCGTTCGAGCTCGAGCCGAATCCCGGCGCGGCGTCGGAGTGGCACATTTACTACGCGCACGTGCTCGCCGAGGCGGGCCGCGCCGAGGAGGCGGTGCAGCACTTCCAGACCCAGCTCGACCTCGATCCCGAGGACCGCTCGGCGCTGTTCGGCCTGGCCGAGCTGCGCGCGACCCAGCCGGCGCCGCTGCGAGACGGCGCCGAGGCGATGCGCCTGGCCGAGCGCGCCTGCCGGCTCGCGCGCTGCACCAGCTCGGGCGAGCTCGACGTGCTGGCGCTGGCGGTCGCCGCCGCCGGCGACCCGGCCACCGCGGCCCGGGTCGAGGAAGAGGCGCTTCGCGCCGCGAACGCAGAGCGTTCGCCGGGAATGGTCGACCGTGTCACGCGCCACCTCGAGATCTTCTCCAGCGGCGAGGCGGTGACCGGCTCGCCCACCTGAGCGCGGAGTCAGCGCACGCGCGGTGAGTCGCTCGGCTCGGACAGGCGCTCGAGCGGGCTGTCGGGCTGGTCGGCCAGCACCGGGTCGTCGATCGAGCCGTCCGCCGGGCGTGCCGCCAGGATGCGGATCGCAGGCACCGCCGCAGAGCCGCGCGCGTCGGGCACCCACGCCAGCAGCGGCAGCGTGGCGAAGCGCGCGCAGGCGCTGATCCAGAACAGCACCGCGTAGCCGCCGAAGTCGATGCCGTGCCGCCGCAGCAGCACCGCGCCGATCGACGAGCCGAGCACGATCGCGCAGGCGTTGGCCAGGTTGTAGCGGGTGAGCAGGCGGGTGCGCTCCTCGGGGCGGACCGCGTCGAAGAACAAGAGGAAGGTGCCGAGCTCGTGCGCTCCCCAGGCGATCCCGGACGCCAGCTGGATCAGCAACAGCGCCCCGTAGTCGTGCGAGAACGTCCAGAGCGCGGGCAGCGGGGCCACCGACAGCCCGGCGAAGCGCAGGAGCCGCCGCGCGCCGTGACGTGCCGCGAAATGACCGAGCCAGGGCAGGGCGAGGATCTTGGAGACGAACGAGGCCGCGATGAGCCCGGTGTAGGCCGCGTAGGAGAGCTCGAGCGCACGCTCTCCGAGCATGTACGCCGTGAAGTAGGGCGCGGCGATCTGCACTCCGACCTGCAGCGTCAGGAGATATGCGAGCAGCCGGCGGATCCCCGGAATGCGCGCGAGCTGCGCGGTGCCGGGCGAGAGCGGCTCGGGTTCGACCAGCGGGTCCGGCTCGCTCTGGTGCGCCAGGAGCCACGCCGACGCGCCGCGTGCGAGGCCGGCGATGGCGAACAGGGCCGCGAAGGCGAGCAGGTGCCAGTCGCGCGCTTGGCCCAGGTGCAGGATGCCGCCGCCGACCAGGATTCCCGCGAGCAGCGCCAGCTGGCCCACCCGGCTGCGGCGGGCGAAGAAGCGCGAGCGCAGGCTCTTCGGCACGAGCGTCCCGACCCAGGTGTTCCACGCAGCGCCGGTGCCCATGCTGCCGGCCCAGTAGAACGAGGCGATCGCGAGCAGCCCCGCCGCCGAGAGCTTGCCGAGCAGCGCCGCGACGACCAGCGGCACGAAGGAGAGCGCCTGCAGCAGCGCGCACAGCACCACCCAGCGGCGGTGCGACCCCAGCTGGCGCACGCCCGCGGGCGAGACCAGCTGCAGCACCGCGCCCACCAGCAGCGGCGCGGTGGCGACGTAGCCCGAGACGATCTCGCCCAGGCCCAGCGCGAGCGCGAAGGCCGCGAGATAGCTCTCGCCGGTGCCGACCATGACGCTGCCCGCGATGGCGTCGGTGTGGATCAGGGCGAGGTCGCGGCGCAGCACCGCCGCCTGGGCTCCGAGCGGCGCGCGGCGATCGCGCGCGCCGATGCCCAGAAGGAACGGCTCGTCGTCGGAGTCGCGGGCCATGCGCGCGCGCGGAAGGAACGGCACGCCGCTCTCGCTGTCAACCGGCGCGCGCTATCGTGCCGGCCGGGGGAGACATGAAGGCGATCCAGGTCAAGGAGCTTCTCGCGCGGGGAGCCGCCGGCGACGCCGCGCTGGTGCGCGGCTGGCTGCGTACGGCCCGGCACTCGAAGGGCGTCTCGTTCCTGGACGTGTCGGACGGATCGTCGCTCGCGGGCGTGCAGGTGGTGTGCGAGCCCGGGCTCGCGAACTACGACGGCGAGGTGAAACGGCTCGACACCGGCTGCGCGGTCGAGGTCGAGGGCACGCTCGCGCCGTCGCAGGGAAAGGAGCAGGCGCTCGAGCTCCGCGCGTCGCGGGTGGCGGTGCTCGGCTGGGCCGACGCCGACTACCCGCTGCAGAAGAAGCGCCACGGCTTCGAGTTCCTGCGCACGATCGCGCACCTGCGCCCGCGCACCAACACGCTCGGCGCGGTGCTGCGCGTGCGCAACGTGGCTGCGCGCGCGGTGCACCGCTTCTTCCAGGAGCGCGGCTTCGTCTGGCTGCACACGCCGATCATCACCGCGAGCGACGCCGAGGGCGCCGGCGCGATGTTCCGCGTGACCGCGGGAGACGCGCCCGACGAGTTCTTCGGCCGCCCGGCCTTCCTCACCGTCTCGGGGCAGCTCGAGGCCGAGATCGGCGCGCTCTCGCTCGGCCGCGTCTACACCTTCGGCCCGACCTTCCGCGCCGAGAACTCGAACACCAGCCGCCACCTGGCCGAGTTCTGGATGATCGAGCCCGAGGTCGCCTTCTGCGACCTCTCCGGCAACCGGGCGCTCGCCGAGGAGTTCTTGCGCTCCGTCGTGCGCGCTGTGCTGGACGAGGCCGCCGAGGACATGGCGTTCTTCGACCAGCGCATCGCGCCGGGCGTGCGCGCGACGCTCGAGCACGTCGCGGGCACGGAGTTCGCCCACCTGAGCTACGGCGAGGCGATCGCGGCGCTCGAGCGCTCGGGCGAGCCGTTCGAGTTCCCGGTGAAGTGGGGCGCAGACCTGCAGAGCGAGCACGAGCGCTGGCTCACCGAGCGCCACGTCGGCCGGCCGGTCGTCGTCACCGACTACCCGAAGGAGATCAAGGCCTTCTACATGTACGCCAACGACGACGGGCGCACCGTGCGCGCGATGGACGTGCTGGTCCCCAAGGTCGGCGAGATCATCGGCGGCTCGCAGCGCGAGGACCGGCTCGACGTGCTGCGCCAGCGGCTGCGCGAGTGCGGCCTGGACGAGTCACACTACGGCTGGTATCTCGACCTGCGGCGCTTCGGCTCGGTCCCGCACGCCGGCTTCGGCCTCGGCTTCGAGCGGCTGATGCTCTATCTCACTGGCATGGCGAACATCCGCGACGTGGTTCCGTTCCCCCGCGTGCCGGGTTACGCGGAGTTCTGAGCGTGGGCGGAGCGGCGCGCGACGCGTTCGCGCCGGCGCGGCTCGGCGCGCTGGCGCTGCGCAACCGCGTGATCAAGACGGCGACCTACGAGGGCATGTGCCCGGGCGGCGTGCCTTCGGACGCGCTGGTCGAGCACCATCGCCGGCTCGCCGCCGGGGGCGTCGCCCTGACCACGGTCGCCTACTGCGCGGTCGCGCCCGACGGGCGCACCTTCGCCGAGCAGCTGGTGATGCGGCCGGCGACGGTGGCGCCGCTGCGCCGGGTGACGGACGCGGTTCACGCGGCGGGCGGCGCCGCCTCGCTCCAGCTCGGCCACTGCGGCTGGTTCACCAAGAACAAGGAGCTGTCGACCTGGCTGCCGCGCGGGCCCTCGCTGGTGGTGAACCAGTACGGCATCAGCGCAGGGAAGCCGTTCGGGCTGGCGATGGGCGAGCGCGAGCTCGCTCAGGTGCCGGTCGAATTCGCACGCGCGGCCGTGCTCGCGCGCGAGGCGGGCTTCGACGCGGTCGAGCTGCACCTCGGCCACGGCTATCTCCTGTCGCAGTTCCTCTCGCCGGCGACGAACCGGCGCACGGACCGCTGGGGCGGAAGCCTCGCGAACCGCGCGCGGCTCTCACTCGAAGCGCTGCGCTGCGTGCGCGAGGCGCTCGGATCCGGCACGCCGATCCTGTGCAAGGTGAACCTGCGCGACGGCTTCCGCGGCGGGCTCGAGCTCGACGACTGCGTCGCGCTCGCGCGGCTGCTCGAAGCGGATGGCGCCGACGCGCTGGTGCTCTCGGGCGGCTTCACCAGCCGCTCACCGTTCTACCTGTTCCGCGGCCGCCGTCCGCTCGCCGAGATGATCGCGGCGGAACCGAGCCGGCTGCAGAAGCTGGCGCTGCGCTGGTTCGGCGCGCGCGTGATCCGCGAGTACCCGTTCGAGGAGATGTTCTTCCTGGAGCAGGCGCGCGCCGTGCGCGCCGCGGTGCGCATGCCACTGGTGCTGCTGGGCGGGATCGTGTCGCGCGCGAACGTGGACCGCGCGATGGCCGAAGGTTTCGACTTCGTCGCGCTGGGCCGCGCGCTGATCGCCGACCCGGACCTGGTCGAGCGCATGCGGGTCGACGCGAGCGCGCGCTCGCGCTGCACTCACTGCAACGCGTGCGTCGCCGAGATGGACACGGGCGGTGTGCGCTGCGTGCTCGACGGCCCGCGGCCGCACTGAGCGGCCGCTTCCAGCCCGCCGAGCAGTGCCGCCGGGTCCTGCTCGCGCAGCAGCGATGCGCGCTCGGCCTCGCTGCGGATCAGATCGCCCGCGGTCCAGTGGCGCAAGAGCTGCTTGATCCGCGCTGCCACGGCGCGCGGCGCGAGCCCGGCCCGCGCGCGCATCGCATCCGCGTAGTCGACGAGGAAGCCCGCGGACTCGGCGCGGAAGACGCGGCGCCCGCTGAAGATCCACGGGTCGGCGAGGGCTCCGCGCCCGACCATGGCGAAGCGCGCGCCGGTCTCGCGGCGCATGCGCTCGAGCTCTGCGTTGGACGAGATCCCGCCGTTCCCGCATACCGGGATCGACACGGCGCGCACGGCGCGGGCGATCCGCGTCCAGTCGACCTCGGCGCAGTAGCCTTCGGCACGGGTGCGGCAGTGCACGGTGAGCAGTGCCGCGCCGCCCTGCTCGACGGCGCGCGCCAGCTCCTCGACGCGCGAGGCGTCGTCGTAGCCGGCGCGGATCTTGGCGGTCACCGGCACGTCGACCGCGTCGGTCACCGCGCGCACGATCGACTCCAGCGCGGCCGGATCGCGCAGGAGCGACGATCCCGCGCAGCCCGCGACGGCGCGCTTCGACGGACAGCCGAAGTTCAAGTCGACCAGCGGCGCGCCCGCTGCGACGGCGTTCTCGGCGGTGCGCGCGAGGTGCGCGAGATCGCTGCCCATCAGCTGCACTCCCACCGGCTGCGCGAAGCGCGATGGGCCGAGGTGCCGCGCGGCGACGGCGCGCGGGATCGGTGCCCCGCTCACGCGCACGAACTCGGTGAAGGCGCCGCCGAGTGACTCGGGGGCGTTCCGCGCCAGCACCAGGTCGCGGAAGCAGGGCTCGGTCACGCCTTCCATCGGCGCGAGCAGCCAGGGTGCGGTGAAGGGCAGCGCTCGCGTCACGGCTCGCCGCCGAGGTCCTGCACCAGCGCGGCGCGCGCCTCGGCCGGGCTGGGATCGCGGGTGGAGGCGTGCGGGCCAGGAACGCGCGGGCGCTCGTCGTAGTGCCAATCGCGGGCCGCGTCGCCCTGCCGCAGCATGGCGCGCGCGTCTTCGGTGCGCTCGACGCGTGCGAACGCGCGGCCCTTCTCGTAGAACTCGGCCTGGCTCGTCGCGCAGGCCGGGTTGCAGGTGCCCAGCCGCGAGACCAGCGTCCGCTCGCGCCCCGCCAGCGACTCGGGCGCCGGGCGGAAGGCGCTGCGTGGCTCGCAGGCGCGGACGAACTCGTAGTGGTCCCACGCCAGCAGCCGGTCGCCGACGAGCAGGTACCAGACCTGCGCGCCGCGCAAGAAGCGCGCCTGGCCATCGTCGAACTGGCACTGCAGCGTCGCCGCGACGGCCCAGTCACTCGCGGGCTGGGGCGCTGCGGCCATCACCTCCGCCGCGGGCACCTCGCTCCAGCGCTCGCCGTCGATGCGCCAGACGGTGAGCTGCAGCACGTTGCGCTGATAACCGTGCACGGGCGCGGAGACCGCGGCGATCGTCTGCCGCACGCCAGCTTCGTTGCTGGGGAACGCGCCGCTCCAGTCGGCGCTCGCCGGAGGGTGGCCGGAGCGGGCGGCGCCGCCGCAGGCGCTGAGCGCGAGCCCCACGACTGCGAGCCAGCGACTCACTCGCCGCCGATCTGCAGCACGGGGGCGGGCTTCTTCTCGAGCAGTCCGGCGTAGAAGTCGTTGCCCTTGTCGTCGATCACGATGAAGGCCGGGAAGTCCTGGACCTCGATCTTCCAGATCGCCTCCATGCCGAGCTCTGGATACTCCTGCACCTCGACCTTGCGGATCGAGTGATCGGCCAGCCGTGCCGCGGGCCCGCCGATCGAGCCGAGATAGAACCCGCCCCACTTCTTGCAGGCGCCGCGCACGGCCTGCGAGCGGTTGCCCTTGGCCAGCATCACCAGGCTCGCGCCCTGGCTCTGGAACAGGTCGACGTACGAGTCCATGCGCCCGGCGGTGGTGGGCCCGAACGAGCCCGACGCACGCCCCTCGGGCTTCTTGGCCGGCCCTGCGTAGTAGATCATGCGGTCCTTCAGGTACTGCGGCAGGCCGAGGCCCTGGTCGAGCCGTTCCTTCAGCTTCGCGTGCGCGATGTCGCGCGCGACGATCATCGGACCCGTCAGCGAGAGCCGCGTCGCGACCGGGTAGCGCGAGAGCTCGGCCACGATCTCGCGCATGGGCCGGTTCAGGTCGATGCGCACGCTCTCGCCCTCGAGCTCCGCGGGATCGACGTCGGGGAGATACTTCGCCGGGTTGGTCTCGAGCTGCTCGAGGAACACGCCCTCGCGGGTGATCTTGCCCAGGATCTGGCGGTCGGCCGAGCACGAGACGCCCAGCCCCACGGGGCACGAGGCGCCATGGCGCGGCAGGCGGATCACGCGCACGTCGTGCGCGAAGTATTTGCCGCCGAACTGTGCGCCGATGCCCGTCTCGTTGCAGAGCTTCTGCACCTGCTCCTCGAGCGCCGGGTCGCGGAACGCGCGGCCGTGCTCGTTGCCCGAAGTGGGCAGGTCGTCGAGGGCGCGGGCGCTCGCGAGCTTCACCGTCTTCAGCGTGTACTCCGCCGAGGTCCCGCCGATCACCAGCGCCAGGTGGTAGGGCGGACAGGCCGAAGTCCCGAGCGTCCGGATCTTCTCGGCCACGAACTTCAGCAGTGACTCGGGATTCAGCAGCGCCTTCGTCTCCTGGTACAGGAAGGTCTTGTTCGCCGAGCCGCCGCCCTTTGCCAGGAACAGGAAGCGGAACTCGTTCCCCGGCTCGGCGTAGATCTCGATCTGCGCCGGCAGGTTCGTGCCGGTGTTCTTCTCGGTGTACATGTCGAGCGCCGCCATCTGCGAGTAGCGCAGGTTGCGGCGCTGGTAGGCCTCGAAGATGCCGCGCGAGAGCGACTCCGCGTCGTCACCCGCGGTGAACACGTTCTGTCCCTTGTAGGCGACGACGATCGCGGTCCCGGTGTCCTGGCAGCTGGGCAGCACCCGGCCCGCGGCGATGTTCGCGTTGGTGAGCAGCTCGAGCGCGACGAAGCGGTCGTTCTCGCTCGCCTCGGGGTCGTCGAGGATCTTGCGCAGCTGCGCCAGATGGCCGGGCCGCAACAGGTGCGACACGTCGTCGAGTGCCTCGCGCGCGAGCAGCGCCAGCGCCTCGGGCTCGACCTCGAGGATCTCGCGGTCCTTCCAGCGCGCGACCGAGACATGCGCGCCGGTGAGCTTGCGATAAGGAGTCTCGTCGTGGCCGTGCTCGAGCAGGGGCTGATAGACGAAGTCGGGCATGCGCGCATGATAGCTCTCGGCCGGGTGGTATCCTCCCCGGTCATGCGCAAGCCGCGCATCGTCTCCGTCGGCGTCTACGAGCGCGTGGTCCGAGCGTCGCTCGAGCGCGTGTGGGAGAACGTGCTCGACTGGGAACACCTGCCCGGCCTCCACCGCGAGTCGTTCGTGTCGATCCGCCGGATCGATTCCGGCGACTGGGGCTGGACCGCACAGCTGCGCACGCCTGGCGCGGCGCGCGAGATGACCATCCAGGTCGTGCTCGAGCGCGAGAGCCTCCGCTACATCACCGCGACCATCGAGGGTCCGGGCAAGGGCACCGAGATCTGGACCACGCTCGCGCCGAAGAGCGAGGAGGAGACCGGAATCCGCGTGGAGTTCCTCGTGCCCGACGTCTCGCCCGAGCGCATCACCACGCTCGGCGCCGGCTACCGGGCGCTCTACACCAGGCTGTGGGACGAGGACGAGGCGATGATGCGCCGCCGCGCGAAGTGGCTGGCGCGGCTGCGCGGGCCGAAGCCGGAGCACGGCGCGACGCTCGACCTCGGCCCCGTCGAGGAGCTGCGCGCGAAGCTGCCTGTGGTCGTCGAGCTCGGCGGGCGGCCATGGCGGATCACCGAGCTCGAGGGAGAGCTCGTCGCCT
>Ga0306921_10001203_pt1 | contig 24726 bp, 19 predicted proteins | sample sta12Cox44000080_FD_203760 | JGI IMG/M metagenome (GOLD analysis project Ga0306921, IMG submission 203760) | Lab enrichment of tropical soil microbial communities from Luquillo Experimental Forest, Puerto Rico - statoxic.12C.oxic.44.000.080 (v2)... | ecosystem: Environmental > Terrestrial >...
CTCGGGACAACGCAGCAGGCTGAGCGGCCGGCCGACGAGGTGCGGCAGAATCCAGTCGGCAATCTCGCCATAGAACTCCGCCAGCCCCTGTTTGGTGATGCCGTCCTCCGGCCACAGCAGGCGGCCGGGATTAGTCAGCCGGACCGGCAGCGGAGCGTCACGCTTGGCCGCGGTTTTGGGCTTGGCTGCGGCCTCGCGCGGCTTGTCGCTGGACTCCTTGCCCTCGACCAGCTCGCGGAACACGGCATGACGGATCGCCCCGCCACCGGTTCGGCCGCGATACTCGATCTCGGCCGACAGCACCGGCTCGACCCAACGCACGCCCTTGGCGTCCGCCGTCTCGTCCTTCATCGGCGGCGTCTTGGTGCGCAGCGGCTCGAGCCTTTCGCGCAGCTCGCGTGCGCTCCTTGCCGTGAAGCCCGAGCCGCAGTGTCCGACCGGCATCAGCTTCTTGCCGGCGTATTCGCCCAGCACCAGCGCTGCAACTCCCACCTTGTCGACGGTGGAGGGGATGAAGCCTGCGATCACGAAGCTGTCGCTTTGGCTCGACTTCACCTTGAGCCAGTCCTTCACCCGGCCCGAGCGATAGGGCGACGCCGCCATCTTGGAGATGATGCCCTCGAGGCCGAGGCGGCTGGCGTGGCGGAAGACCTCGTCGCCGTCGCCCGCGATGTGGTCGCTGTAGCGGATGCGGCCGGCGCTACCGAGCTCGGCCAGCAGCTGGCTGAGCGCGGTCTTGCGGGCGACGAGCGGGGAGTCCCTGAGGTCGAAGCCGTCGAGATACAAAAGGTCGAAGGCATAGAACGCCATGTCGCCGCCGCCGCTCTTCAGCGCGTCGACCAGCGCGGCGAAGCTCGCGACGCCGGCCGCGCTCTGCACCACCACCTCGCCGTCGATGATCGCGACCTTCACCGGCACCTCGGCCAGTGCCTGGGCAATCGCGGGGAAGCGCTCGGTCCAGTCGAGTCCCTGGCGGCTGAACAGGGTGACGCGGCCGTTCTCCAGGCGCGCCTGGATGCGGTAGCCGTCATGCTTGATCTCGTGCAGCCAGCCGCCGCCCGACGGCGCCTTGTCCGTCGCGGTCGGCAGAGTGGGCTCGATGAAGCCCGGCATGGCGCCGGCTTTGGCCTTCGGCACCGCGGCAGGGTCGACAATCGACTTGCGCCGCCGGCGCTTCTTCTGCGGTTCGGTGATCTCGCCCTGGCCCGACGCCCACACGCGGTCCTGCTCGCGGGCGATCGCCTCCATGGTGCGGCCGGTGGCGGCCGAATGCGGCCGGTCGGCGAGGATGTCCGGCGTGTCGGGCGACCGGGCCGCCGCATCGTCGGACTTGAACAGCAGCCAGGCCTCCTGCTTCTCGCGCGGCTTGGGCGCCATGCGCACGAGATGCCAGCCGCCCTTCAGCTTCTTGCCGTTCAGCTGGAATTTGAGATGTCCTTTGCGATAGCCGAAGGCGGGATCGAACTCGGGCGTCCAGGTGCCCTGGTCCCAGATCATGACGGTGCCGCTGCCATACTGGCCCGGCGGGATGACACCCTCGAAGCTGCCGTAGTCCAGCGGATGATCCTCGACATGGACGGCGAGCCGCTTCTTGCCGGCGATCAGGCTGGGGCCTTCCGGCACCGCCCAGCTCTTCAGCACACCATCGATTTCGAGGCGGAAATCGTAATGCAGGCGGCGTGCGGCGTGCTTCTGGATAACGTAGGCATTGCCGGCCTTCGCAGCACTCTTGCGGGCCGGCGGCTCCGGCGTCTTCGAGAAGTCGCGCTTGGCGTTATAGGTGTCCAGGGACTTGGCCACGCCTGAAACGTAGGTGAAGCTACGTCCAGATTCCACCCGGACCGAGAGGGCTCCCATGTGCCGCAACATCCGCAATCTCTACAACTTCAAGCCGCCCGCGACGGACGAGGAGATCCATGCCTCGTCCCTGCAATTCGTGCGCAAGCTGAGTGGCTTCAACCGGCCGTCCAAGGCCAACGAGGAGGCCTTCAACCGCGCCGTCGACACGGTCGCCCGGACGGCGCGGGAGCTGATCGATTCGCTGATCACGACGGCGCCGCCGCGCGATCGCGAGGTCGAGGCCGAGAAGGCGCGCGCCCGTGCCGCGATCCGCTTCGGCCGGATGGCGGATGGCAACGCATAACGCGAAGCCGGTCAGCATCGACGTCGATGCCGGCCGGCGCGTCTCGGGCCTGCTGCAGCGGCCGACGAAGGCGCGTTGCTGCTACGTGCTGGCGCATGGCGCCGGCGCGGGGATGAACCACCCCTTCATGGCGGTGGTCGCCGATGAGCTGGCCGAGCGCGGCATCGCGACCTTGCGCTACCAGTTCCCCTATATGGAGCAGGGTGGCCGGCGGCCCGATCCGCCGACGCTGGCACAGGCCACTGTGCGCGCCGCGGTGGCCAAGGCGGCCAAGCTGGCGAGCGGGGTGCCGCTGATCGCCGGCGGCAAGTCGTTCGGCGGGCGCATGACCTCGCAGGCGCAAGCCTCTGCACCGCTCGACGGCGTGCGCGGCCTTGTCTTCCTCGGCTTTCCACTGCATGCCGCCGGAAAGCCATCCAACGACCGCGCCAAGCATCTCGCCGATGTGAAGGTGCCGATGCTCTTCCTGCAGGGCACGCGCGATAGCCTGGCCGACCTCGCGATGCTGAAGCCGGTGGTCAAGGGTCTCGGCAAGCGCGCAACGCTTTGCCTGTTCGACGAAGCCGACCATTCGTTCCACGTCCCGGCGCGGACGGGCCGCAAGGATGCGGAGGTCAGGGGCGAAGTGCTGGACGCCTTGGCAAAGTGGGCCAAGAGAGTCGCCGCGTAGGCGTCAGCCGGTTTGTGCCCGTTCCTGCTGGATGCGCATGCGACAGAGGGCGACCGCCTTTTGCGCCGTGTTCGCATGTTTCGAAGAAGGCTCGAGCTCGAGAAAGCGTTCCCAGACGGGGAGCGCTTCATCGCAGCGATCAAGCTTGGTGAGAAGCAGCGCCAGGTTGAAGTGCGCGTCGGCGTAGTCGGACTGGGCCTGCACGGCGCGGCGATATTCGGCGATGGCGAGGTCGGTTTGCTGCTCGTCCTCGGCCGCCATGGCGAGGTTGTACCAGGCTTCGGCAAAGGCAGGGTCGCGTGCCACCGCAATCTGCCAGGCGATCTTGGCCTCGGTCGGGCGGCTCTGCGCCTGGAACACGTTGCCGAGATTGAAGGGCAGTACGGGATCGACAGTGTCGGCGCGCATCGCCGTCGTGTAGAGGCTCTCGGCCGCGGCAAGGTCGCCCTCCATCTCGGCCTGTTCCGCCTCGACCAAGAGATCGTCGATACTGCGCGCCTTCTGTTCCAGCCGCATGGTGAGCTGGCCGCTGAGCTCGGCGAGCTGGCCGGCAACCTCGCGCACCAGCTCACCCGACGGGCCTTCGGTCAGCCGCGCTTCGGCGAGGTGGCCGCCGCGCCGCCGCAGGGCGATCGAGGCGTCGAGCACGTCGCCGATCGCCACACCGCTCTTCAGCAGCCGCGCCGCCTCGCGCGCCGCCACGAGGTCGCGGTAGGAAAAGCCATCATCGACGGGTTCGAGCACGTCGAATAGCACGAGACAGGAAACCAGGTTGGGCGACAGGCCGGCGAGCCGCTCGATCTCGGCGCGCTTCATGCTGCGGTCGACCTCGGCCGGCGGCTCGAGCAGGCCGAGCTCGCGGCGCAGCACGTTCTCGCTGATCAAGGCCGCGGTCGCCGGCAGTCCGAGCGGAAGCTGCACGCGGCCGTCGTCGAGCGCCTGGCGCACTGCCGAGTGCCCGAAGGCGATCGTGGTGATGCGGGCACCCGGCCGCGTCGCGAGCCTAGCCTCGCGCGCGCGTACCAATTGGTCGAGGCGCCGCCGGGTCAGGCCCTGGATACGGCCGACGAGGAAGAGGGTTTGTCCGGTGAGAGGCAACCCGCGCCTCCCGCCGTCAGCGCGCGGCTTTGCGGGCTTTGGGCTTGCGCGCCGGTTCTGCCTTGGCGGCTGGCGCCTCGGCCTTCTTGCTGGGCGCGCGCGGCCGGCGGACCGAACCTGTGTCGGCGCCGGCGGCTTCGAGGCTGCGCTTCAGTGCGTCCATGATATTGACCACGTTGGCCGGCGCGGCCGCCTCGGGCACCGTGAAGGTCTGGCCCGCCTGCTTGGCGCGCAGCATGCCGACCACGGCTTCCTCGTAGCGGTCAGCGAACTTGTCGGGCTCGAAGTGGCCGGACTTGCGGGCGATGATCTCCTGGGCGATGTCGAGCATCTCGGCCGGCAGCTTCACGTCGTGGATGTCGGCGAAGTATTCGCCGTCCTGGCGCACCTCGTAGGGATAGCGCAGCGTCGTCGCCAGCATGCCCTTGCTGCGCGGTGCCAGCATCAGCATGCGCTCGCGCCGGTTCAGCACGACGCGGCCGATGCCGACCATCTTTTTCTTGGTCATGGCATCGCGGATGACGGCGAATGCCTCCTCGGCAACCTTGTCGTCAGGCGCGAGGTAGTAGGGACTGTCGAGATAGATCTCGTCGATCTCGGCCTGTGGCACGAAGGTCTCGAGTTCGATGATCTTGGTGCTCTCGATTTTGAGCGCCTCGAGGTCGGTATCCTCGACCATGACGTACTGGCCCTTGCTGACCTGGTAACCCTTGACGCGGTCGGCGGTGTCGACCGGCTCGCCGCTCACCGAATCGACCATGTTCTGCTTCAGCCGGTTGCCGGTTTTGCGGTTCAGCGTATTGAACGACACACGCTCCGACGCCGAGCTCGCGTTGTAGAGCGCGACCGCGCAGGAGACGAGCGACAGCTTGAGATAGCCTTTCCACGTGGACCGAGGCATCGAAAGACTCCCAGATGCAATGAGGCGGTGATTTTAATTGAATCGCGCTGGCCGGTCCAACCGCCAAGCCCTCAGCAACGTAACAAATGAATCAATTCGACCGGGAACAAAGAGAGTCCTAAACGCCGCGCAGCCGCACCGGATCGAGCGTCTTGAGTCGCTCTGGCGCGAACGGTCCGAGATCGACGTGGCTCGTCGTGCTGTCGAGGATCAGCTCGGCCATCGCTTCGCCAGTGGCGGGCGCGTTGAGCATCCCCCAGACATTGTGGCCGCTCGCCACATAGGCGCCATCGACTCCTGCCACCTGGCCGATCAGCGGCAGGCTGTCCTCGGTCACAGGGCGAAAGCAGGTCTGTCGCGCGACGATCGGCGCCGAGGCGAGCGCCGGCGAAATATTTCGGCACATGGTCTCGAGGCGTGCATGCGCGTTCTTGTCGGCGGCGACTTGGGCGGGATCGATCGGCAGCGGGCCGGTGCTCGAGATCGCGCATACCCATGTCGTGCCGTCGGCACGCGCGAACACCTCGGGCGTGAGGAGTTCGCCATTTTCTTCCTGGTACTCGAGGAACAGCGCCTCGGCGCCGATGCTCCCGCCGGTTCTGAGCACCAGGCTGTGGCCCTTGTAACCGAACACGGCGGGCAGCGGCAGCCACCGCGTCGCCAGGATCGACCATGGTCCCATGGCGATCACCACCGCGTCGCCATCGACGGTTTCACCGCTGTCGAGCACGACACCGCTCACGGCGCCGCTCGGGCGCCGTTCAAGTCCGACGACCGTGCCGTGCCGTAGCTCTCCGCCGTTGGCCTCGGCGGCGCGCATCAAGCCGGTGGTGAAGGCGCGAGGCTCGACCAGCGCGGTCGTCTGTGGCGAGCCGAGCCGGCCAGTAACGGTCACGCTGCCCGACAGCCAAGAGCGCGAGGCAGCCTTGCGCGTGGCGCCGTTTTCGACAGCGTGGCCGGCATAGGTCTCCAGCCGCCGATAGCCCCAGGGGTTGTCGAGCTCGTCGGCAAGCTCGGCGTGAAGATCGAAGCTCCGTCGCGCCAGTTGGTCGAGCTCACTGCCGCGGCACCAGTCGCGCGCCAGGAAGCCGCCCGACTTGCCGGATGCGGAGCCTGCCACTTCGTGGCGCTCGACCACGATGGGTCGAGCGCCACGTCGGCTGTGGAAGTAGGCGATGGCTGTGCCGATCGCGCCGCCACCGCAGATGACGACCCGCATTCCGTCAGTGCAGGCCGTAGAAGCCCATCGCGCCGCCGGCCATGACCTTGTGCTGCGTCTCGGGCGACAGGCCCTTCATGCGCTGGCGAATCATGTCCGGGGCGCCCGGGAAAAAGCCGTCGCGGTGCGGATAGTCGGTCGCCCACAGGATCTTGTGCGGGCCGATGTATTCGGCGAGCGAGGCGATCGAGCCCTCGACCGGTTCGAACGAAATCCAGCAGTTGCGCCTGAACAGATCGCTCGGACGCATCTTCAGGCCGGAATCGTTGAACCCTTTGTCGTCGAAATGCCGGTCCATGCGGTCGAGCCAGGGGGCGATCCAGCCGCCGCCCGATTCGAGGAAGCCCACCCGGAGCTTGGGATGGCGCTCGCACACGCCGCCCCAGATCATGCTCATGGCGGCCAGCATCATCTCCATGGTGTGAGAGATGATGTGCTGCGCGCCGCGGCCGTCGAAGCGGTCGACGCCGACCGTCGGCATGCCGCTGTTGCCGCCCTCGTGCAGGCCGATCGAGAAATCGAGCTCCTCGGCCGCGCGCCAGAACGGCTCGTATTCCGGGTCGTGCAGCTTGCGGTCATTGTAGGGGTTGGGCCGCAGGAAGCCGCCGTGGAAGCCGAGCTCCTTGCGGGCAAAGCGCATCTCCTCAATCGCCGCCTCGACCGACTGCATGGGCAGCATGGCGATGCCGAACAGGCGGTCGGGATAGGGCTTGCAGTAGTCGGCGAGCCAGCGGTTGTAGGCGCGGCACATCGCGGCGGCGAAGGCGGGGTCGCGGATCGAGCCGACGAACAGGCCGAGGCTCGGATAGAGGAAGGCGGCGTCGATGCCGTCGAGGTCCATGTCGGGGATGCGCGCATGCGGATCGAAACCGCCCTTACGGCCGTCGTTGTAGTCCATGCCGTCGGCCACGACGGTGCCCTGCCGTGCGCCCACCGCGCCGATGCCGCCGAAGCCCGCTTGGCTGCCGAGAACCTTCTCCTCGAGCAGGAGCTTCTGTACGCCCTTCTCGTCCTTGACGAGCTTCGGTGCACGCTCGCGATACATGGGGTCGAGATACTCGCCCCACAGCGTGAAGGGTTCGAGGATATGTCCGTCGGCGTCGATCACGTTGTAACTGCGGCTCATGGGACCTCCTTTTCAGCTCAGGAACTGGCGGAACTCCTCCACAACAAATTCGGGTCGCTCGCGTACCGAGGCGTGGCCGGCCTCCGGCACTTCGACGATGCCCCGGCTGCCGGGAATATTGTCGGACATCCAGCATGCGGCTTCCTTGAAGGGTGGCCCCTCGTTGGAGCCCAGCAGAATCCGGGTCGGCATGTTCATCTTTTTCGCCTGCTCGCGCGCATCGACATGGGCGAGCCATTCGCAGCCTAGGGCATAACCTTCACCCGCGCACGACGCCCACTTCTCCTTCACATGCCGCACATTGGGTCCGTTCTGATCGAGGGACGCCTGGGTGAAGAAGACTTTTTCGAGCATCGGAATGAGACTTGCCACGCCCTTGGTGCGCGCGATCTCGGCGCGCACCGGCCAGGCGGCGCGCATCTCGTCGTTATAGCGCGGCGTGCAATCGCACAGGATCACGCGATCGACCATGTCGGGATAGGTGCCGGCGAAATGCTGCGCCATCGATCCGCCCATGGAGATGCCGGCGATGCTCGCTTTGGCGAGGCCCTCGCGCTTCATCAGGGCGCGGAGCTGCTCGGAGAGCTCGGCCTCGCCGTACTGGCCCTTCGATACCTTGGTGTCGTGATGGCCGGGCAGGCTATAGGCGATCAGCTCGAACTGGTCGGCGAGCGGCTCGAGCACGTCCCAGAACTGCCAGTCCATGCCGAGGCAATGCAGCAGGATCAGCGGCTTGCCGCGGCCGCGGCGATGCACCGTGACGTCGGCGGGATCGAGCGGTTTGGGGCTCCAGCTCATGTCAGTCCGCCAAGCAGTCGGAGAGGGGATAGAACTCGAAGCCCGGCGACATCGCCCAACCAAGTGTTGGCGTCGAAGCGGCAGCCATTCACCGTGTCGGCTTCGCGCGACACCACGAACAGCAGCGGCGCCACCATCTCGTCCGGCTCGACCAACTTGGCCGCCTTGCCGGTGGCCGACCAGTCCCGCGTCTCCTTGGCCATGCCGGGCGTGTTGGCGCCGGCGCCGGGATTGATGATGTTGATCGTGACGCCGCTGCCTGCCAGCTCCTTGGCCCAGACTTCGGTCGCCATCTCGAGCGCCGCCTTCGAGGGCCTGTAGGGCACGGCGCCCAGCATGTTCATGGTGCTGAGCTTGGTGGTGACGTTGACGATGCGGCCCCAGCCGGCCTGCAGCATCAAGGGCGTCACCCGGCGGCTCATCTGGTCGGCCGCCATGTAGTTGGTGTCCATGGTGTTCTGGACGATCTCGTCGCTCAGCTCCCAGAACTTGCGCGGTCCTTTGATGAAGCGCTTGGGGCCGGTGTAGGTGAAGGTGAGGCCGGCGTTGTTGACCAGGATGTCGACGGTGCCGAAGTGCCGCCGCGTCTCCTCGATCGCCTGGTCGCACGCCTGCGGCTGGCGTAGATCGAGCGCCAGGCAATGCAGGTCGGCGGCACGGTTGCCGGCGTCGCGCTGCATCTCCGGGATGTCATCGGCGATGTGGCCGACCGCCGTCACGGCGGCATAGAAGCCGCCCAACAGCACGCCGGCGGCAACGGCATTTGCCACCGCTATCGGATCGGGCATCTCCTTGTTTCCTCCCGGGCTCGTTGACCCGACGCTAGCTGCACCTCGGGCTGAGCAAAAGGGGCTCAAGATGCTTCGGAGTGCTGACCTAACTCGCCGTTGACAGTCCCGGCGGCGAGAGTCTCAATTCCTTATCTACACCCGCTGGGGAGGTTTAGATGGTCCCACCCGATCACCGTGCCGCGGCGATTGCCGGCGCAATCTCTCGGGCGACGGCATAGCGGCAACACACGATTGGCACGCCGGGGCGACCATCGCGGGTCGCAGCAGTCAGGCAAGACCCCACTTCTGGTCGCCCCCGACGTGATCTCCGTTTCTCCCCTAAATAAGCCGACAAAATCTAGCGCGCCGTGAGGTTGGTGACCGCGCCGCCCGTTGCCGTGCGGCCGCCATCGACCACGAACTGCCCGCCGGTGGTGTTCGACGCGAGGTCGGAGCACAGGAACAGCACCATGTTGGCGATCTCCTCGGGCGTGGTGTAGCGCCCGGTCGGCTGCGCCGCCTGATAGCGCGCGCCGATCGACTTGGCGTCGCCCGGCGCGATCTGCTCCTCGAGCGCGTGGATCATGCGCGTGTCGACCGGCCCCGGGCACACCGCATTGATGCGGATGCCCTGGCGCGCCACTTCGCCGGCCGCGGTCTTGGTGAGCCCGATCACGGCATGCTTGGACGCGACGTAGGCTGGCATGCCGGGCGTCGCCACCAGGCCCGCGACCGAGGCGGTGTTAACCACTGCGCCGCTCTTCTGGCGGATCATGTGCGGCAGCACGTGACGCAGGCCGAGGAACACGCCCTTCACATTAACCCCGATCACGGCGTCGAACACCGCCTCATCGTAGTCCGCGGTCGGCGCGAGCTTGCCCTCGATGCCGGCGTTGTTGAAGAAGCAGTCGATGCGGCCGAACTTGTCGACCGCGGCCTTCACATAGGCTTTCACGTCGTCGGACTTGGTGACGTCGGCCGTCACGGCCAGCGCCTCGCCGCCACCTTGGCGGATGATGCCGGCCGTCGCTTCGGCCGCCGCGCCGTCGCGATCGACCACTACCACCTTGGCGCCATGCCGGGCGAAGCCTGCAGCGGCGGCGCGGCCGATGCCGTTGCCGCCGCCGGTGATCAGCGCAACCTTGCCGGTGAAGTCCATGTTGTTCCTCCCATTGGCGTTCGTGTCGCTCAGCGACCACCGGTCACGTTGAGCGTCGTGCCGGTGATGTAGCTCGCCTCGTCGGAAGCAAGATACAGGACCGCATCGGCGATCTCGCGCGGCTCTCCGATGCGACGCATCGGCGTCAGCTTGTAGGGGCTGAGGTCGCTGTCGCGCATCTCCTCGAACACGGGTGTTGTGCGCTCGGTGGTGATCGGCCCCGGGGCCACGGCATTGATGCGGATGCCGTGCTCGGCGAGCTCGAAGGCGGCATCGCGGATGAAGCCGTGGATGCCGGCCTTGGCGGCGGAGTAGGCCGCGCCGCCGCTATGCTGCGCGGTCCACGGCGTGCCCTCGCGCGCGCCGGAGGACATGCAGACGATGGCGCCGGCGCGCCGTTTCATCATCAGCCGGGCCGCGGCGCGCGTGCACAGAAAGGCCGAGCGCAGATTGAGCTTGATCGTGAAGTCCCAGGCGTCGGCACTCATGTCCCAGAGCTTGGCGTTGCGCGCGCCGCCGACATTGTTGACCAGCACGTCCACCCGGCCGTGATCGGCCGCGACGCGGGCGAAGACCTTGTCGACCGCCGCCTCGTCGGTGACGTCGGCGACGATGGTCGTCGGCGCCTTGCCGGTTTCGGCCGCCGTCCGCTTCAGGCGGTCGGCGTCGACGTCGAGCAGCACCAAGGTGGCGCCTTCCGCGGCGAAGCGCTGGGCGATCGCCGCGCCGATTCCCTGGGCAGCGCCGGTGACCACGACGACCTTGTTCTGCATCCGCGGCATGAATTCCCTTCCTTGGCCTCAGGGTATCCAGCCGTCCCCGTCCCAGGCTAGGTGGCAAACCCCATCTTCGGATCGCACCGCGGCCCGGTTACCCCCGATTGCCCAGGGATTTCGCAGGGATAGTGGCAAAACGCACATACCGGACTCGCGGGGTGCGCTACAGGAGCGGTGACAGCAGATCGGTCGGTGCACATCACACCGGCCGGTACGGCCCGGCGATCTTGGATCGAGGGCCGTTTCTCCCCTCGGTGCGGGCTGTTCCCGCACCAACTTCGAGCCCGTCGTCCTTGGGGGGAAGACGGGCTCTTTTTCTATCCGCGCCGGTGACGTGTAGACTGAGCCGGGCGGGTCGGATCCGAGTGGTGAAGGGGGGCGTGCGATGACGCGTTTGGGCAGCGTGCGATTGTTTTTGGCCGCGGGCGTCGCGTTCTGCATGACGGCATCGTGCCTCGCTCAATCCAGCGACATGACGCGCGGCAATCCCGCTCTCTCGCTGCGCGGCAAATACATCGACCAGCGCATCGCCGAGTTCATGGACAAGAACGGCGTGCCCGGCCTCACCATGGCGATCGTTCAGGCGCCTTACATTCCGCGGTCCGCCGGCTACGGGCGCGCGAGCGTGACCGACGACGAGCTCGCCTCGACCAGGACGATGTGGAACATCGGTCCGCTAACCCAGGGCTTCACCGCCGTGGCGGTGTTCCAGCTCTACGAGGCGGGCAAGCTCAACATCCGCGACCCGGTCGACAAGTATGTGGCGAACCTGCCGACGGCGTGGGGCAAGCCGACGCTCTTCGAATTGCTGCAACATGCGTCAGGCCTTCCCGACTATCGCACCAGCCCGAACTTCAAGGACGGCCAGAGCTACAAGCCGGCCGAGCTGATCGCCCTGGTTGCCGACAAGCCGCCGCTCTTCAAGGCGGGCACTGACGTGCGCCAGAGCGCCACCGATTTCCTGCTGCTTGGCCTTGCCATCGAACGCGCCAGCGGCATGTCGTTCCACGACTACGTCACGCGCAACCAGATCGAACCGCTCAAGCTCAACAGCACCATGTTCGCCGAGGATTTCGCCGCCAGGTCCTTCCGCGATCGCCCGCATGCGCGCTTCAAGTCGGACGTGCCCTACGTCAATCCGGTCGAGCCGGCGGTCGGCTACCGGGACGCGGCTGGCAAGCTCGCCGCGATCGACGCCGGTGCCTCCGGCACTCTTTTCGCCTTCGGCAGCATCTGGTCGTCGGCCGAGGATATCAGCGTCTGGGATATCGGGCTGGCCGGCAGCATTCTCGTGAAGACGGAGGAGAACCGGGCGCTGATCTACAAGCCGACGAAGCTCGCCAACGGCACCGTGGTGCCGGCCATGGCCGGCTGGGAGTTCACCCGCCATCCAGGTTTCATGGAGATCAAGGGCAGCTCGCCGGGCTTCAGCGCCTATCTCAGCCGCTTCACCGCGCCCGCTGATCTGGTCTGCGTGACCTTGCTCGCCAACAAGGAGGGCCTCGATCTCACCGATCTGGCGCGCGACATCGCCGCCTCCTACAAGGCCGACCTCGGCTCGGGCGTGAGCGCCGAGGAGATCGTGTCCCAGGAAAGCAAATACTCGGTCGACGAGACGACAGCGCGCCTGCAGGCGTTGTTGAAGGCGCGCGACGTTCCGGTCTTCGCCGTTTTCGACCATGGCGGCAACGCCCAGAAGGTCGAGATGCAGCTCAGGCCGACCAAGGTCGTGGTGTTCGGCAATCCCAAGGTCGGCACCAAGCTGATGCAGGACAGCCAGGCCGCCGGCCTCGATCTGCCGCTGCGCCTGTCGATCTGGGAGGATGCCCGCGGCCGCGTCTGGGTCAGCCATCGCAGCCTCGAAAACCTCGCTGCCGAGTACGATATCAAGGACCCAGCCACGGTGGCGGCCATGGAGCGTATGCTCGCAGGTGTGGTATCTCGCTCGGTCAATGTCTACGACTACTGAGCGGCGCCCGCGGCGCCTAAGCGCCCTGCTGGCGTTGGCCCTTCTTGCAACCGCGCCGGCCTGGGCGCAGATGCCCGGCGCTGGGCCGCCTGCAGTCGGTGTGACGCCGGCCAAGCGCCAGCCGATCACCCAGGCCACGGAATATACCGGCCGCATCATGGCGACCCAGCGGGTCAACCTGATTGCCCGCGTCTCGGCCTTCATCGACGAGGTGCTGTTCAAGGACGGCGCCGAGGTCAAGAAAGGCGACCTGCTCTACCGGCTCGAGCAGGGGCCGTTCCGCGCCGACGTGCAGGCCAAGGACGCGTCGGTATCGCAGTTCAAGGCGCAGCTGCAGAATGCGCAGGTGACGCTCCAGCGCGCCCAGTCGCTGCTCAAGACCCCGGCCGGCCAGCAGTCGGCCGTCGACCTGGCACTGGCCAACGAGCAGGCGCTGCAGGCCCAGGTGCTGGGCGCCGAAGCCCAGCTCCAGCAGGCCAAGATCAACCTCGACTACACCGAGATCCGCGCGCCGATCGACGGCAAGATCGGCCGCACTGCCGTTACTCCCGGCAACTATGTCAGTCCTGGCACCGGCACGCTGGTCACCATCGTGAGCCAGGATCCGATGTTCGTGGTCTTTCCGGTGCCGACGCGCACCGCCATCGACCTGCAGTCCAAGAGCGCCGAGAAACGAGCGGACGACCTGCTGATCCGCATCCGTCTGCCCGACGGCAAGATCTACGACCATGTCGGCGCGCTCGATTTCGTCGACAACACGGTGGGCGGCAACACCGACACTATGATCCTGCGCGGCATCATCGCCAATCCGCGGCTCACCCGGTTCCGCGGCGGCATCCGCGCGCTGGTCGACGGCGAGCTGGTGACGGTGATCCTCGAGGACACCGAGAAGACCGAGGCAATCGCCATTCCTCGCGCGGCGGTGCTGTCCGATCAGGAAGGCGACTACGTCTATGTCGTCGGCGCCGACAACAAGGCGATGCAGCGCCGCATCAAGCTCGGCCAGTCGACGCCGCCCTACGCCGCGGTGCTGAGCGGCCTGACCGAAGGCGAGAACGTCATCGTCGACGGCATTCAGCGCGTGCGGCCGGGCCAGGTGGTGGCGCCCGGGCCGGCATCCGCCCAGCTCCCGACCGCCGCTCCAGGGTCGCCCGCCGCGGGATCGTCCGCGCCTGCTCCTGCGGTTCCGGCGCGCGCTGCTCCGGCTCCTGCTGCCCCGGCGCCCGCCGCGTCGCCGCCGGCGTCCGGCAGCCGATGATTTCCGAGGTCTTCATCCGCCGGCCGCGGCTCGCCGCGGTCATCGCCATTGTCGTCACGCTGGCCGGCGCGATCTCGATGCTGCGCATTCCGGTCGCGCAGTTCCCCGATATCGTGCCGCCGCGCGTTCAGGTGTCGGCGAGCTATCCCGGCGCCTCGGCCGCGGTGATCGAGGCCGCGGTCGCCCAGCCGCTCGAAGCCCAGATCGTCGGCGTCGACAAGATGATCTACATGAAGTCGACCAGCGGCAATGACGGCAGCTACAACCTCACCGTCTCGTTCGCGGTCGGCACCAATCCCGACACCGCCACGGTCAACGTCAACAACCGCGTGCAGACGGCGCTGCCGCAGCTGCCGCAGGCCGTGCAGGTGCAGGGCCTGACGGTGATCAAGCGCTCGGCCGCCATCCTGCAGTTCATGAATCTCTACAGCGAGACCGGCAAGCTCTCGCCGGTCTTCATCACTAGCTACGCCACCATCAACGTGCTCGACGAGCTGGTGCGCGTGCCGGGCGTCGGCCAGGCTTTGTTGTTCGGCAAGCTGAATTACTCGATGCGCATCTGGTTCGATACCCAACGGCTGGCCAGCCTCAACCTCTCGGCGTCCGACGTCGTGCAGGCGATCCAGGCGCAGAACGTGCAGGCGCCGGTCGGTCGCATCGGCGCCCGGCCGGTGGCCAACGACCAGCAGTTCCAGCTCAACGTCCAGACACAAGGCACGCTCACCACGCCCGAGCAGTTCCAGAAGATCGTCCTGCGCGCCAATCCCGACGGCTCGGTGCTCCGGATCGGCGACGTGGCGCGGGTCGAGATGGGGGCGCAGAACGAGGACACCGAGACGCGCATCAACGGCCTGCCGTCGGTCGGCGTCGCGCTATACCTCGCGCCCGACGCCAATGCCGTGGCGACCGCCGCCGCGGTCGACCGCACGCTGAAGCGGCTGAGCGCCCGCTTCCCCGAGGATCTCCGGGCGCGCGTCGTCTACGACTCGACGGTGTTCGTCAACGACACCATTCACGAGGTGCTGGTGACGGTGGGCGAGGCCTTCCTCCTGGTGGTCATCGTCGTCTACCTGTTCCTCGGCAGCGTGCGCGCCACCATCATCCCCGCCGTCGCTGTCCCGGTCAGCCTGATCGGCACCTTTGCCTTCCTGCTGGCCGTCGGGTTCTCGGCCAACACCATATCGCTGCTCGCCATGGTGCTGGCGATCGGCATCGTGGTCGACGACGCCATCGTGGTGGTCGAGAACGTCGAGCGCGTCATGCACGAGAATCCCGACTGGGAGCCGCATCGGGCGACGATCGAGGCGATGCGGCAGATCACCGGCCCGATCATCGCCATCAGCCTGGTGCTGCTGTCGGTGTTCGTTCCCGTCGCCTTCATTCCCGGCATCTCGGGCCTGCTGTTCCGCCAGTTCGCCGTCACCATCTCGATCGCCATGCTGATCTCGGCGGTGGTGGCGCTGACCCTGTCGCCGGCGCTTTGCGCCATCTTCCTACGCCACTCCGCGCCGACCCGCGGCCCGATCGTGCGCGTGCTGCGGGCGATCAACTGGGCGCGCGATGGTTATGCCTTTGTCGCCCAGCGTTTGATTCGTGTCGCGATCGTGTCACTGCTCGCGGTCGTGGTGATCGGCGGCGGCATTTTCGGGCTGGCCCGCATCACGCCGACCTCCTTCTTGCCCGAGGAGGACCAGGGCGCGTTCTTCCTCAACATCCAGTTGCCCGAAGGCGCCTCGGTATCGCGCACCAGCGAGACTGCGCGCCAGGTCGAGCGGGTGCTGAAGACCATGCCGCAGGTGCAGGACGTGTTCGCGGTGATCGGCTTCTCGCTGCTCGACGGCGCCAACTCGTCGAACTCAGGCTTCATGGTGGCCAAGCTGAAACCCTTCGAGGACCGCAAGGCCGCCGCCGATAGCGCGCAGGCTCTGATCCGGCGCATGTTCGCCGAGGGCCAGCAGATCCGCACCGCCACCATCGTCGCCTTCAACCTGCCGCCGATCATCGGCCTGTCGACCAGCGGCGGCTTCGAGTACCAGCTCGAGGCGCTGGAGGGCCAGGATCCGGTCAAGCTCGGCAGCGTCATGCAGGCCGTGATCGCCGCCGCCAACCAGGATCCGCGGCTCGCCCGTGTGTTCTCGACCTTCAGCGCCAACACGCCGTCGATCTATCTCGATATCGACCGCGACAAGGCCCAGGCGCTCGGGCTTTCCATGAATGACGTGTTCCAGTCGCTGCAGTCGACCCTGGGCGGCATCTTCGTCAACAACTTCAATCTCTACGGCCGCACCTGGCAGGTGAACATCCAGGGCGAGGCCGACGATCGCCGCCGCATCGACGACATCTGGCAGATCCAGGTGCGCAACAAGGTCGGCGAGATGGTGCCGATGCGCTCGATCGCCGAGGTGCGCTATGCCGTCGGCCCGCAGGTGATCACGCGCTACAACAACTACCGCTCGATCACTATCAACGGCAGCCCGGCGCCCGGGCGCTCGTCGGGCGACGCGCTCACCGCGATGGCCGAGGTGTCGGCCAAGACGCTGCCGCCGGGCTACGCCTACGAATGGACCGGCACGGCCTACCAGGAATACGAGGCGAGCGGCCAGACCGGGCCGATCCTGGCGCTCGCCGTGCTGTTCGCCTTCCTGTTCCTGGTGGCGCTGTACGAGAGCTGGATCATCCCCATGCCGGTGTTGTTCTCGGTGTCGGTGGGTGTGCTCGGCGCCTATGCCGGCATTCTGATCGCGGGCCTCACGCTCGACATCTACGCCCAGATCGGGCTCGTCGTCCTGATCGCGCTGGCCGCCAAGAACGGCATCCTGATCGTGGAGTTCGCCAAGACCCAGCGCGAGGCGGGCGTTGCTGTTCTCGACGCGGCGGTGATGGGCGCCAGGCTCCGGTTCCGCTCGGTGATGATGACGTCGTTCGCCTTCATCCTCGGCCTGGTGCCGCTGGTGTGGGCGCATGGCGCGGCCCAGATCAGCCGGCGCGACATCGGCACATCGGTGTTCGCCGGCATGCTGATCGCCAGCACCATCGGCATCTTCCTCATTCCCATGCTCTATGTCGTCTTCCAGCGCCTGCGCGAATGGCGCCCCGGGGCCAAGCATCGCAGCAAGCGCCGGCAGGTCGCCGGTCACCGGCCCGCCGAATGAGCCAACAGCGTTGGCGCGTTGGGGTCGATTCCGGCGGCACCTTCACCGATGTCTGCCTGTTCGACGAGGTGAGCGGCAAGGTCGAGGTCTGGAAGGTCCCCTCGACGCCCGACGATCCGTCGCGCGGCATCACCGAGGGCGTCGAGCAGGGCATGCGCCGCGTCGCGCCCGAAGCGAAGCGTCCCGCCGAGGCCATCGCCTATTTCGGCCACGGCACGACGGTGGCGACCAATGCGCTGATCCAGCATCGTGGCGTGAAGACGGGGCTGATCACCACCGACGGCTTCCGCGACCTGCTGGAGATCGGCCGCCAGAAACGCCCCGACCTCTATGATTTGCAGGCGGACAAGCCGCTCACCCTGGTGCCGCGCGACCTGCGCCTGGAAGTGCCCGAGCGGGTCGATCATACCGGTGCGGTCGACACGCCGCTCGACGAGGCGAGGATGCGCGCCGCCGCCCGCGCCCTCAAGGCCGCCGGCGTCAAGGCCGTCGCCGTATCCTTCCTCTACGGCTTCATCCGCCCCGAGCACGAGCAGCGGGCGCTGAAAATCCTGCGCGAGGAGCTGCCCGACGCTTTCCTCTCGGCCGGCCACGAGATCGCGCCGGAGTTCCGCGAGTTCGAGCGGCTGTCGACCGTAGTGCTGAACGCCTATCTCGGGCCGGTGATGGCGCGCTACATCGAGGCGCTGAGCCCGAGGCTCGAGGCGCTCGGCATGACGGCGACGCCGCATCTCACCCAGTCCAACGGCGGCGTCATCGGCTTTGCCACCGCCGCCCGCCTGGCGGTGCGCACCGTACTCAGCGGCCCGTCGACCGGCGTGGTCGGCGCTCAGGCGGTCGGGGCGCTGGCCGGTTTTCCCGACCTGATCACCTTCGACATGGGCGGCACCTCGACCGACGTCGCCCTGCTGCAGGGTGGGCGCTGCAAGCTCGCGACCGAGGCCATGGTGCACGGCTATCCCATCAAGGCGCCGATGCTCGACATCCACACCGTCGGCGCCGGCGGCGGCTCGATCGCCTACATCGATGCCGGCCGCCTGTTGAAGGTGGGCCCGCGCTCGTGTGGCGCCGATCCCGGGCCGGTGTGCTACGACAAAGGTAACGGCGAGCCCGCCGTCACCGACGCCAACGTCGTGCTGCAGACCCTGAACCCGCACTATCTCCTGGGCGGGCGCATGAAGATCCGCCAGGACCTGGCGCAACAGGCGATCGGGCGCCTCGCTGGCCAGCTGGGCCTCGGTGCGATGGAGACGGCGCAGGGCATCCTCTCGGTGGTCACCGCCAACATGGCGCGCGCCATCCGTGTGATCTCGGTGCAGCGCGGCCACGACCCGCGCGACTACACCCTGATGGCGTTCGGCGGCGCAGGACCGTTGCATGCCGCGCGGCTGGCCAGGGAGCTCGAGATCGGCCGCGTGCTGGTGCCGCGCAATCCCGGCATTCTATGTGCCATGGGCCTGCTGCTGACCGATCTGCGCGCCGATTTCGCCGCCACCCGGCTGGTCCGCGCCGACGCGAAGGCGGGGCCGATCGTGGCCGCGGCTTTTGCCACGCTGGCGCACCGCGCCGCGCACTGGTTCGAGGAGGAGGGCATCGCGCCCGCCGACCGGCGGATCGTGCGCACCGCCGACATGCGTTATCACGGCCAGAATTATGAGCTCGCGGTGCCTGTGCCCGACGGACCGATCACCGCCCACACCATCGAGCTGCTGGGCCAAGGCTTCGCCGAGGCGCACCGCCAGCGCTACGGCTTCGCCGCCGAGGGCGATCCGGTCGAGCTCGTGACCTTGCGTCTGGAAGCGGTCGGCACGGTCGCCAAAGCCGAGCTGCGCGCCCATCCGGAAGCGGGGCCTGACGCCGCGACAGCCATCACCGGCCGTCGCCCCGTCTGGCAGCCGGAAGCAGGCGATTTCGTCGAGACGCCGATCTACGACCGCGACGCGCTCAAACCCGGCAACCGCTTCGCCGGTCCGGCTATCGTCGAGCAGATGGACGCGACGACGCTGGTGCCGCCCGGCATGACCGCCCGCGTCGATCGCTGGCTCAACCTGATCCTCGAGGCTACAATCTAAGGGGCAAGGGGACGCTGCTAACCGGAGGGCCGGGCGACGACACTGGTCGCGCTGGGAAAGACTCAAACATTAGGTACGCCTAGCCAATCTGCGCTAGTCCGCGACCTCTCCGAGGAAAAACCGCCACATGCCAGTGACCCGCCGTGTCATGATCGCGACCGCAACACTCGCCGCCGTTCGTCCGGCTGGCGCGCAAACGCAAGGAAATGCAATGACGACCGAGACCGGCCTGAAAATCATCGACACGACCGTCGGTACGGGAGCCAGTCCCAAAAGCGGCCAGATTTGCCTCATGCACTACACCGGTTGGCTTTCCGAAGAGGGCGAAAAAGGCCGAAAATTCGATTCTTCCGTCGATCGCGGCTCGCCTTTCGAGTTTCCCATCGGCATGAAGCGCGTCATCGCCGGCTGGGATGAGGGCGTCGCCACGATGAAGGTCGGCGGCAAGCGAACGCTGATCATCCCCCCACAGCTCGGCTATGGCGAGCGCGGCGCTGGCGGTGTCATTCCCCCCAACGCCACGCTGATTTTTGACGTCGAGCTGCTGGCGATCAAGTAGGCCACAGTCGGCCAAGCGGCTGGCTCACCACGAGTTACGCAGTTCCCGAAGCTTCAAGAACACCGTGCGTTGGTCGGGCCTTTCGGGCAGTTCCGGAAAGGATTCGCGCAATTTCGCGATGACCGTTGGGCTACTCAGGCGAAAGAACGTATTGATCTCTCCTTCGACTTCGAGCGTCGATACGTACGCGCTGTTGGGGTCTTGACCCGCGAGCTTGTCGAGCATCGTCTTGGCGCTCTCGTTGTCGGGCTCGCGATTCAACGTGAAACGCAGGTTGTTCTCGATGTAATCGTGGCCCGGATAGATCAGCGTCGATCCCGGCAGCTTGGCGAGTTGCTGGTCGAATGTCGTGTACAACTCTTCCGGATGACCGCCATTGTGGCAATTGCCGGCACCGGCATTGAACAACGTATCGCCGCAGAAGAGGGCCGGCTGGTCGGTGTGCGACAGTAGGCACACGTGACACATGGTGTGGCCTGGCGTGTCCAGCGTCTCGAGCTCGACAGTCTTGCCCACCTTGATGACATCGCCTGCGCTCAGACCTCGGGCCATGTCGGCGATCTTGTCCCTGGCATTCCTGTGCGCCAGGATCGCCGCCCCGGTTTCCCGGACCAGAGCCTCGTTCCCGCCTGTATGGTCGCGATGTTCGTGCGTGTTCAGGATCTGGGTGATCTCCCATCCTTCTTCCTTGGCGGCCCTCAAGCACTTCTCATGGTCCAGGGGATCGATGGCCAGGGCCTCGCCGGTTTCGCTGCAGGCGATGAGGTAGTTGAAATTGCGGTAGGCGTTGGCCGTCCAGATCTGTTTGACGATCACGGCATCATCCTCCGTCGGTAGTGTCCGACAATGGTCGTAACGATTCGGAATAAGCCCGCACAATGCGACCCTGGCCGCGAAGCAGCAAGCTCAAGATCGGCGAAAGTCGATTCGTCGATGGCCGCGTTCGATGCCATCGCGCCAATCGACCGCGATGCGCTGAGGCCCGGCAACCGCTTTGCCGGTCCGGCCATTGTCGAGCGGATGGACGCGACGACGCTGAGATTCAAGATCTGGTAGAGCGCGAGAGTACCCCCTGTGATTCGTCATTATTTTAAACGTTACCATGCGGTAATCGCCCCGATATCTTGCGGGGCTAGCGGACTTTCCGGTACCCCGCTACTCGCTCTCGAGAGGAAGACGCGCGATGGCCACTAGGACCAACCTCGATCCCATCACCGTCGAGGTGATCGGCGCCGCCATGGGCTCGATCGTCGAGGAGACCGGCGAGACCCTGATCCGCGCCTCGCATTCGACCAACATCAAGGAACGCCGCGACTGCTCGACCGCCTTGTTCAACGCCCAGGGCGAGACGCTCTGCCAGGCCGAGCACATCCCGATCCATCTCGGCAGCTTCATCGGGCTGGTGCCGCACATCCTGAAGCGTTACGCGCTGCAGGACATCCGGCCGGGCGACGCCTTCATCGGCAACGACGCCTATGAGGGCGGCGGCACGCACCTGCCCGACATCGTGCTGGCCGAGCCGATCTTCATCGACAACAAGCTGGTGGCCTGGACGGTGAACCTCGCGCACCATGCCGACTTCGTCGATCGCGGCCACGCTCATATCTACCAGGAGGGCCTGCGCATCCCGCCGGTGCGCCTCTATCGCGGCGGCGAGCTCCAGCAGGACGTGCAGGACCTGATCCTGCTGAACTGCCAGGTGCCGAGCGAGCGCCTAAGCGACCTGCGTGCACAGCGCGCCGCCAACCGGGTCGGCGTGCAGCGCTTCCAGGCGCTGGCGCAGAAGTACGGCACCGAGACCGTGCTGGGCGCCGGCGCGGCGCTGATGGACTACGCCGAGCGCAAGATGCGGGCGGCGATAGCCGCCATGCCCGACGGCACCTGGCGCTTCGACGACGTGTTCGACAATGAGGAGGTGAAAGGCCTCTTGCCGCTCACCGTCGAGGTGACAGTGAAGGGCGACGCCATGACGCTCGCCTTCGATGCGCCCGAGCAGATGCGGGCCGGCTTCAACATGACGATGACGGCGCTGCAGGCCACGACTTATTACATCGTGAAATCGGTGCTCGATCCCTCGATTCCACCCAACGCCGGCCTCGCCCGGCCGCTCACCATCACCGCGCGCGAGGGCAGCATCCTGAACTGTGTGGCGCCCGCCGCGGTCAACGGCCGGCTGCAGACCTGCCAGCGCGTCGCCGACATGATTTTGGGCGCGCTGGCACAGGCGGTGCCGGAGCGGGTGATGGCCTGCTCCAACTCGGCCTGCTGCGTCGCCTACTTCATCGGCAAGAAGCCTGAAGACGGCTCGACCTGGGTCTATCTCGAGACGATCGGCGGCGGCAGCGGCGCGCGCGCCCACAAGGACGGGCTCGACGGCGTGCATGTCCACACTACCAACACCTCGAACCTGCCGGTCGAGGCGCTGGAGATCGAGTATCCGCTAAAACTCCTGCGCTACGAGCTGGTCGCGGGTTCGGGCGGCCCCGGCCAGTATCGCGGCGGCATGGGCCTGCGCCGCGTCTACCAGGCGACGCACGACTGCCGCGTGCGGGTCGACATCACGCGCCAGCGTTCGCAGAGCTGGGGCCTGTTCGGCGGCGGTCCGGGCGGCCACGGCAAGATCGAAGCCGGGCCGGGCGTGGTGTTCGAGGGCGACAACGCCGTGCTCAAGACCGGCCAGTGGTTCGCCGTGGTCACCCCCGGCGCCGGAGGCTTCGGCCCGCCCGACAAGCGCGATCCGGCGGCGACGGCGCGCGATCTCGCGGAAGGCGTCGTCAGCCGCTAACCGGCACCTGGCTCTTGTACCAGTCGAGGATCTCAGCGCCTGTCCACATCACCACGCCGTCATGGCCGAGGATGTAGTCGTACAGCATCTCGAGGTACTTGATGCGATGCGGCACGCCGGTGAGATAGGCGTGGATCGAGATTGCCATCACGCGCGGCGCCTTGGCGCCGTCGAGGTAGAGCCGGTCGAACTGGTCCTTGCCGCGCCGCAGGATCTCGTCCGACGGCTGCTTCTCAACGGCGCTGATCACCACGTCGTTGACCTCGACGGTGTAGGGCACCGAGACGATCGGCCCCTTGGTGGTCTTGAGGTAGACCGGCTGCTCGTCGAGCACCCAGTCGGCGACATACTCGATGCCGGCCTCGGCCAGCAGGTCGAGCGTGTCGTCGGTCTCGGTCAGGCCCGGGCTCTCCCAGCCGCGCGGCGGCTTGCCGGTAAAACCCTTGATCTTGGCGATGGTGTCGGCGATCGCCTGGCGCTGGTCGTCGACCCGGTGCATCGGCCGCTGCACGAAGCCATGGCCCATGAAGTCCCAGCCGGCGTCGAGCGCGGCCTGGCAGGCCTCGCGATAGAGGTCGATCACCGTGCCGTTCAGCGCGAACGTCGCCTTGAGCTTGCGCGCGCCCAGCACCTCGACGAAGCGCCAGAAGCCGACGCGCATGCCGTACTCATGCCACGCCCAGTTGGGCACGTCGGGCAAGAGCGGCTGGCCCATCGGTGGCGGCAACACGGTGCGCGGCATGGCGCCGAGTGGGCTCCAGTTCTCGACATTGACGATGGTCCAGACGGCGACGCGGGCGTTGCCTGGAAGCTTGAGCGGCGGCCGCTTGTGGATCGGCTGGTAGGGCAGGCGTCCGCGGAGGCTGTAGCCAGGCTCCTTCGTCATTTCAGCAGCGCCGACATGATGCGCTCGCGGGTGAGCGGCATGTCGTTGATGCGCACGCCGAGCGCATGAGCGACCGCGTTGCCAATCGCCGCGGCGGTCGGCCCGACGGTGCATTCGCCGACGCCGAGCGAGGGATTGCCGTCGGGCTCTACCAGGTCGGCGTCGATCTCGGGCAGCTCGCTGAACTTCAGGATCGGGTAGCGGTCCCAGTCGACCGAGGCGATGCCCTGGTCGTCGAACTTGACCTGCTCCTTCAGCGTCCAGCTGATGGCCTGGATGATGCCGCCCTCGAGCTGATTGCGCGCGCCGTCGGGATTGACCACCAGGCCGGCATCGGCCAGCGCCCACACGCGGTCGACCTTCACCGACTCCTGCACCGTGACGGCGGCCACCACGGCGGCATAGGCCGCGGTGTTCTTGTAGCGGGCGAAGGCGAACCCCAGGCCCTTGCCGTTGCCACCCTTGTAGTCACCTTCGCCGCGCGCCTTCCAGTTGGCGCGCTCGGCCACGCGCTCGATCAGCCGGCGCGCGCGCTTCTCGCTCAGGATCGAGAGCCGGTAGGCCACTGGATCCTCGCCGACCCTGGCCGCCAGCTGGTCCATCAGGCATTCGACGGCATAGACGTTGGGCAGCGCGCCCAGGCCGCGCAGCGCCGAGGTGCGCACCGGCGGGCGGCGCACCAGGTGATGCAAGATGCGATGCGCCGGCACGTCGTAGAGCGGCACGGCATTGCGCGTCCCGCCGCCGCCGCGTGCCTCGGGCGGATCGGTCGGCACGACGTCGGGCGGCGGATTGGCCAGCGCCTCGCTCGCCAGCAAATAGCCGCTACCCATGCCGGGCCGCTGCACATGCGTGCCGCTCCAGATCTCGCTGGTCCAGTCGACCGGCCGGCCCTTGTCGTCGAGCGCGACGTGGAGGGTGACCAGCATCGCCGGCCCCACCGGTTCGAAGCCGAACTCCTCCTCGCGCCGCCATTGCACGCGGATGCACTTGCCGGGCAGTCGCTGGGCGATCAGCGCGGCGTCGAGCGCCGCGTCATCGGCGCCGTTGTGGCCGTAGCAGCCCGCGCCATGAAGGTGACGCGCGGTGATCGCTTCGAGCGGCAGGCCGAGCACCGGCGCGAGGTTCTTGCGCAAGGGATGCATGCCCTGGCCGTGCGACCACACGGTGAGGTGGCCGTCCTTGAACTCGGCCAAGGCGCACGACGGCGCCATCGAGGCGTGCGCCACATAGGGCCGCGACACGCTGAAGTGCACGACGTTCTTCAGCGGCGTCGCGGGCTCGGGTGCGCCGATGCGGCGGTCTTCGGCCGGCTGGCCTTTCAGCCACGCGGCCTCCTGCTGGGCGGGCGTGATCGTGCGCAGGTTGTTCCACGTAGCGTGCTG
>Ga0306921_10001204_pt1 | contig 24726 bp, 24 predicted proteins | sample sta12Cox44000080_FD_203760 | JGI IMG/M metagenome (GOLD analysis project Ga0306921, IMG submission 203760) | Lab enrichment of tropical soil microbial communities from Luquillo Experimental Forest, Puerto Rico - statoxic.12C.oxic.44.000.080 (v2)... | ecosystem: Environmental > Terrestrial >...
TGGGTTCGTCGTTACGAAGCGGGGGGGATTTTCTTTGCGCGCCTATTGCCAGTGATCCGCCATCTCATTTCCATTCCGGCGGGAATAATTCGAATGAATTTCGCCACATTCAGCGTGATGACCCTGGCCGGTTCGGCACTGTGGTGTTCCGTCCTCACGTGGTTTGGCCAAAAGGTACTTACGCGAGAAATGATCGATTCGAAAGATGCGGCGGCTTTGATCAAAGCCGTAAAGGAGAGCGGTAATTTTCACACGATCGTGATCGCATTCGTCGTGATCACCATTCTTTATCTGCTGGTGGTCACTCTGACAGATACAAAGCGAACCGACTGAAGTCGCGCCAAAGGGAGCACGCGGCACAGGGAATCCCGGCTCAGGCGGTCGTCGCATTTCGGAATTAATGACAAGCAGCCGTCGCTCGCTGAGGCGTTTGCAACTTATTCGTGTTTTAAAATTGAACAAAAGTGTTGCTCTGCGGTCAGTTCTCAAGTGGATAAGAACTGAATAACTCACCCGTGACGATGGAAGAAATATTCACAATGACTGATGGCATCAGACCTGCTCAGACCAGAAATGGCCAACATATGAAAAGAAATCGCCGATTTCGCCAGATCATCCGACCAGGCGCTCGGCTTTCGCTCGGTGATCTGATCTTGGCAGTTAGTTCCTGCACGCGTAGCAGCACAGAGATGGTGGCAGCCGTCGCAGACCTCTTGGCCAGCGGCCAGGTACGCGTAAAGGATAACGGACGCTTCCTGCGCGCCCGCGTTTGCTAAGCAACCGGACGGGCATTCTCGTTCGTTTGTTTAAGCTGCATTCCTTCAGTGTCCGCTGTCCTCAGCGGACTTTTAGGCGTTAAATGCGCTAAGGACAGCGCACGGTACGCCTGAATTTTGAGCTAATCTTGGACGAAAACGCTTTTCGCTCATCGCGGTCGCTTTTATGTTCCCGGCGTGATCGACCGTTATTCCCGGCCGGAAATGAACAAAATCTGGTCGGACCAACGAAAGTTTGAGATCTGGCTGGAAATTGAAGTGCTCGCCTCCGAGGCGATGGCAGAGCTTTGTCAGATTCCGAAGGAGGATGCTGCTGAGATTCGAAAACGGGCGCGGTTCTCGATCACGAAAATCCTCGAAATCGAAAAGCGAACCAACCACGACGTCATCGCCTTCCTCGAAAATGTGGCCGAATCGGTCGGACCGGCGTCGCGCTGGATTCACCAGGGGCTTACTTCGTCGGATATTCTGGACACGACGCTCGCGGTGCAACTGAACGAGTCGTGCCAAATCCTTCTAGATGATCTTGAAGCGCTTCGAAGAGGAATCGCAGACAAGGCGCTCCGATACAAGATGACGCCGATGATCGGCCGCAGCCACGGCGTGCACGCTGAGCCAATCACATTCGGCTTAAAGCTGGCGCTCATGTACGACGAATTCGGTCGCGCTATAGAGCGCCTGACCCAAACGCGAGAGCGTATTCGCGTAGGCAAAATCAGTGGCGCAGTGGGCACACATGCTCACATCGATCTAAAGATCGAGCGTTCGGTGTGTGAGAGGCTTGGACTAAAACCGGCGACGCTTTCGACGCAGATCGTGCAGCGCGACCGTCACGCAGAATTTATGACCACTCTCGCAGTGATCGCGTCGAGCATTGATCGCTGGGCGACGGAATTTCGCCATCTCCAGCGCACTGAAGTGCTCGAAGTAGAAGAATTTTTCGGCGAAGGCCAGAAAGGCAGCTCTGCCATGCCGCACAAACGCAACCCGATCACAAACGAACGGTTGAGCGGATTAGCCCGCGTAATTCGCGGGAATGCCGTCGTGGCACTGGAGAACGTGGCGCTGTGGCACGAGCGCGACATCAGCCACTCGAGCGCCGAACGGATCATCTTGCCCGATTCATGCATCCTGCTGGACTACATGCTGGCAAAATTGCGGGATGTCGTTGAGGAATTGCAGGTCTATCCGGATCGAATGGCAGAAAACCTCGCCCTAACCAAAGGGCTGTATTTCAGTCAATCGATCCTACTCGCGCTCACGCGCGAAGGCGCGGAGCGCAAGAACGCATATGAGGCCGTGCAACGCGCCGCCATGAAAACGTGGAAAGGCGAGGGGACATTTGCCGAAAATGCAAAGCACGAACCCGAAATCGCCGCGCGCCTTTCGCCCGACGAAATCGATCGCCTCTGCTCGCTCGATATTCACTTCAAACACGTCGATGCGACCTTCAAGGCACTCGGCTTGGAATAATACACGAAGCTGCTCCGCATCATTGGCACGCGTGGCCGGTCGTTTACTCGTAACGCAAGGCTTCGATAGGATCGAGGTTGGCGGCGCGATACGCGGGGTAAAGACCGAAGGCGATGCCAATAGCCGAGCAGACAAGAAGTCCAGCAATTGCCCAGCCGAACGGGAAGATGATGTCCACCTTCAGCCATGCAGCGAGCAAATCGCCTGCGATGATTCCAAGAACGATTCCGAGAATTCCACCGGCTTCCGAGATGAACACTGCCTCGGTGAGGAATTGGCGCAGAACATCGCGACTGCGTGCGCCGATCGATTTCCGCACACCGATTTCTTTTGTCCGCTCGGTAACGCTCACCAGCATGATGTTCATGATCCCGATCCCGGCAGCCAGAAGCGCGATGAAGCTGACGACGAACGCACCGATTCGCACGACGCCCGCCACAGACGTGAACGCGCTTTTCAGTGAATCATTTGAATAGATCTCGAAATCGTTTTCCTGGTCTGCGCTCAGTCCGCGCGCAATGCGCATGGCACTAATGCCTTTGTCCAGCGTCTGATTGTAAGTCTCGGTGGAGAAGGCTTGTGTGGCGATGTTCACCGTGCGTTTCGCTTCACCGTAATCCTCGAAGAACCGCGTCATCGGCATGATGCAAAGATCATCCTGGCTTTGGCCAAACGAGGTTCCTTTCTCGGCGAGCACACCGACGATCGTGTACGTGTGACCGCTTACTCTCACCACCTTGCCGATCGGCGATTCGTGAGGGAACAATCGTTTCTCAACCATTTTACCAACAACAATCACTCTGCGTGAAAGTTCGACATCTTCGTCGTTCAAGTTCCGGCCGTAACCGAGCGTGTAAGCGTTTGCGGTGAGAAAACTACGGTTTGTTCCCACGATGAGAAGACTCGGCGTGGTCTTCACGCCGTTGTAAACCGCTTGCCCTTTTACTTCGTAGCCAAAACTCTTGAGGCAGATTTCGCGTGCGTTGCCTTCCATCAATTTTGCGTAATGCAGCGCCTGGCGATACGTGATGTTGCGGCGGTTCTGATATTTTTTCTTAATCTCGCCACCAACATTCACGTTCGCCGGGTACTTCGCGAACTGAAAAATGTTCGACCCGAGAAAACTGATGCCGCTTTCAATGGAAGACTGCAGCGCACCGATGGCAGTCATCACCGAGATCACCGAGAAAACGCCGATCGTGATGCCGATCATTGTCAGCGCAGCGCGCAGTTTGTTCGCGCCTAACGAAGCCAGCGCCATTTTAACTATTTCGCTGAAAAGCATTCTCAAATCCGAAATTCGAAATCCGAATGCCCAAAACAAATTCCAAATTCGAAATTCAAATTCACCGTTCGGTTTTGCGGACGATTGCGCCGAAAATATTTGTCAGTTCACGCGCTTCTGTTAAAAGACTCGCTCTTGCTGAGTCGAGTTCGCCATTGCAGTCGAGCAAACGCGGCCAATAGCCACTTTCTTTTGCTTCACGGCGGCACGTCTTGATTTTCATCATAAAGTCTTTCTTTCCGATCGACTCGTTTGCCTCGATGTAGTTGGCATCGATAGATCCTGAGGCACGAATAAACTGTTTCCCGTATTCCGTGTTCCCGATCGTGCGTGGCAGTTTCTTCGGAAACGGGCGATTCGCCTTGGCGAACTCAAATGTCCGCTCCTCAAGGTCGTACGGTCTGGAATCATCTTTTGTCATCACCGCTACCTTGTTTGGATTTTGATCATTCGAATTTGTTTCGGATTTCGATATTCGGATTTCGGGTTTCTACTCATATCTCAGTGCCGCGACGGGATCGAGACGTGATGCTGACCAGGCGGGAGCGAAACCGGAGAACAAACCCGTGAGAATTGAGACAGCCATGCTGACGAGAACCAGGCCGAGCGAAAAGCGGATCGGAAAAGAGGGAAACGCCTGCCCGATGCCGGTGCACATTACGTACGCAACACCGAGTCCGATGAATCCGCCGAGCAGACACAGCGAAGTGGACTCGATCAGGAATTGAAGAAGGATCGTCCGTCGCCGCGCGCCCAGAGCCTTGCGCGTCCCGATTTCGCGCGTGCGCTCTTTCACGCTCACAAACGTGATATTCATTATCCCGATTGCGCCGACAAAAAGCGAAAGACCAGTAATAAAAAGGCCCGCGATGGCGATGGAATTCTTAATTGGATCCAGTGTGCTTTTCAGCGCTTGTTGTTCGTTGATGCTGAAATCGTCTTTTTTTTCCGGCGCCAATCCGCGCACGCGCCGCATGACTCCGGTCAGCTCGTCCCTCGCTTCTGCCAGCCGCGTTTTGTCCTTCACTTTTACAAGAATGTCGGAATCGCTTTTGGCGCTGAAATATTTTTGAAAGGCTGGCAACGGCATTACGACAATCGAATCCAGACTGAATAATCCCAGAAAGGTGCCTTGCCGTGAGATGACGCCGACTATTCTGAACGGTTGCCCATTGATCAGCACCGATTTCTCGATCGGGCTCTCGGAAGGAAACAGCGCGTCGGCCACATCGTAGCCGATCACGCACACGTTGGCGCCACTTCGGGATTCGACATCGTTGAAAAATCGGCCCTCCTTGAAGTCGAAAGTTGAAGTGATGAGGTAATCCGAGACGGTTCCTCTGATCAGAACGTTGCTGACCTCGCTTTGGCCATATTTGACGCTGCGCAGCAGACTCGAAGTGGGTACCGCGATCACAAGATTCGAATTCGGCGTCGCAGCGATAATGCGGTTGATCGGTTCGGCGTACTCGGTCTTGATCTTTTTACGGTCGCGGTAGTTCCACCAATCATCTACGGGCTTCCACGGCCATTGCGAAACATAGAGCACATCGTCACCGAAAATGGCCATGCTTTTGTCGAATCCAACCTGGATTCCGGCGATCGCAGTGCCCATGAGCGTGACGGCTACAATCCCAATGATAACGCCGAGCGCTGTGAGGGTTGAGCGCGTTTTGTTCGAACGCATCTGCGCGACGGCGATTTTCCAGCTTTCGCTCAGCTCGTACAGAAAGCGTTTCATCAGTAAACAACATCAGCTGGCAGGGGATCTTCCACAGGCAAGTTCTCGATGCCACCGAACCCGCCGTCGTCGCTTTCGATTAGCCCATCGCGTAAGCGGACCGTGCGCCGCGCATGATTCGCAATATCGGCTTCGTGCGTAACGAGAATGATTGTGTGTCCGCGTTGATACAGATTTTCGAAGAGCGCCATGATTTCATCGCCGGTTTTCGAATCGAGATTGCCGGTTGGTTCATCCGCCAGAATGATGGATGGATCGTTTACTAGAGCCCGCGCGATCGCTACGCGCTGGCGTTGGCCGCCAGAAAGCTCGTTAGGCTTATGGTGCAAACGATCACCCAGCCCCACCTCCCGCAATACATGGGCGGCGCGCTCCCGGCGCGTTTCGGAATCAATGCCGGCGTAGACAAGCGGAAGCTCAACGTTGCGCAGGCTGTCAGCGCGCGGAAGAAGATTGAAAGTTTGAAAAACAAAACCGATCTCGCGATTGCGAATGCACGCCAGTTCATCGTCTGTCATGCTGGACACATCGCGTCCGTTGAATTCGTAGCGTCCGGAACTGGGCGTATCCAGGCAGCCGAGCATGTTCATAAGCGTTGATTTGCCGCTGCCACTCGGACCCATGATCGCGAGGTACTCGTTGCTGCGAATTTGTAACGACACGCCGCGCAGCGCGTGAACAATTTCTTCGCCCATCACGTAGTCTTTGGTGATGTTCTCGATGTCGATGACAAGCGGGCTGACCAGCCCGCTTGAAGTGACGAGTGACATGTGACGAGTGACGAGTTTACTGGCGTGCGGCGAGCTTTCGGCGCAATACATTCAGCATGCGGCGAAGTTCTGAAATCAGTTCGAACTCACTATCGGCATTGCGGAAGAATTTCAGTTCCATGCTGAGGATCAGCTGAGTGTCTAATTCAGCTACAGAGCCTTCTGCATGCGAGATAAACTGAATGAATTCGCCCGTTGTGTGCCGCGCTTGCCCTTCCGCGATGTTCGACGGAATCGAAACCGCTGCTCGCCGCATTTGTGCAACTAATCCGAACTTTTCTTCCGACGGGAACGCTCTTGTGACCTGATAAACGAGTTTTGCGAGAGCGATTCCTTTTTGCCAAACAACGAGATCTTTATAACTGCGAGTGGTATTTGGATTCATACAGAGCGTTGTAAACGGGCCGCTCGTCACTTGTCACTCGTCACTTTGTCACCTCTTTGTCATAACTGACCTTCGCGCCCTCTTTGAGTTTCCGGCTGATTGCGCTGTAGCTGCCTGAGATGACTTCATCACCGGGTTTGATGCCGCTTTTGATTTCCATGTAGGAATCGTCGGCAATCCCTGTGGTCACCTTCACCATTTGCGCCTTGTTGCCGTTCTTGAGGAAGACAACTTTGGCCAGCTTTTCGCGTTCTTCTTTCTGGGCCTGTTTCTCGAGGCGATCATTGCTGAGCTCCGCCTTGTTGTCGTCCTTGTCGCGCGCAGCGACTTTTTGCTTTTGTTTTTCGATTTCCTCCGGGCTGAGGTTGCTGTCTCCGGTGCGAATGGTCACACTTTGCATCGGCACCACGACTGCATCCTTAACCATGTTCGTCTCGATATCCGCGGTGCAACTCAGTCCCGGGCGTAACGCCACATCGTGGTCGTCGACGCGGATTTTTACCTCGAAATTCGTGACTTCCTCCTGTGTGCCGGCCCCAGTTGTTTTTCCGGTGTTCGCGATTTGCTGAACGATACCTTTGAATTTGCGATCGCCGTAGGCATCGATTTTGATGTTTGCTTTATCCCCAAGTTTCACGTTTACGACATCATTCTCGTTCACGTCCACGACGGCTTGCATGTGGCTGAGATCAGCCACTCGCATGACTTCGGTTCCCGCAAATTGATTCGTCGCGACCAGACGTTCGCCTAGTTTGCTGTTTAGAACGGTGACTGTTCCGTCCATCGGCGAATAGATCGTGGTTTTTGAAAGCTGATCGCGCGCCTGGCTTGAGCTGGCCTGTGCCCGTTCGATTTCGTGCAATGAACTCTCGTAGGTATTTTTCGCTACGTCGTAGGCTGCTTCCCCCGCATTGTATTCCTGTTCTGAAATTAGCTTTTTCTCGAACAAGTCCTTCGCTCGCTGCAAATCGTGCTCGGTCTTAAGCATCGTCGCTTTTTGCTGAAGGTTCGTCGCCTTCGCGGCGCTGATCGCCGCTTCCTGTTGTTCGAGTAATGCTCTGTAGGAATCAGGTTTAATCTTTACAAGCAGGTCGCCTTTCTTTACCTGTATCCCATCCTCAACCGGCAGCTCGATAATTTCCCCGGCAACTTCCGGCGAGATTTTCACTTCGGTTTCGGGCTGTACCTTACCGGTCGCGGAGACGGTTTGCAGAATCGTCCGACGCATCGCTTTTTCCGTTGTCACCGGGATCGGCTTCTCGCGCTTGCCCGCAATGACCAGCGCAATGACCAGAACCAACACTGCGCCCACGGAGCCAAAAAGAATCTTGCGCCTGCGACCTCGTTGACGCTTCTTCACGGCGTCGCGGGCAAGCGGGGGAGTGGTCAAGGCTTGATGCATGGCATGATCGCTTATGCGGGTGAAGCTATCTCTCTTTAGACTTTCGCCAATAGCCCACGTTCATGGCCCTCAATCGATGGGATGCAGTCTGCGGCTGGTGTGGATTCAAACAATTTGCGGCCGCGTCCGCTTTTGCCGATCCAGAATCCGTTGAATTGCCCATGCAGCATGCTCTGCGATCAATGGTTCCGGGTCGGCTGCCGCGCGCTCGAGCGCCGGAAGGTCGGCTGGGTCGCCCACATTGCCGAGTGCGACACACACGTTGCGTAGGAACCCGCGGCGCTTTATTCGTTTAATCGGCGACTTTCTGAAAAGCGCCCGGAACTCTGCGTCGGTTAAGTCCAAATATTCCCGCAGCGACATGCCAGTCGTTGAGCGGCTGGCCCGGAACGCGCTCTCCCGAGACTCCTGAGCGAACCGGTTCCAAGGGCAGGCGTCCAGACAATCATCGCAGCCAAAGATCCGATCGCCCAAAAGTGGACGAAGCTCCAAAGGAATCGCGGTTTTCAATTCAATCGTTAGGTAAGAAATGCAACGGCGGGCGTCCAACCGATGCGCGCCGGTAATCGCCCCGGTTGGACAGGCTGTGATGCAACGGTCGCATGTTCCGCAGCGATCAGGGACCGGATCATCCGGCGGCAACTGAAGCGTAGTCAGAATTTCCGCGAGAAAAAACCAAGTCCCGAGCTGCTCATCGATCAGCATCGTGCTCTTGCCGTGCCAGCCAATTCCAGCCTGCGCAGCATGATCCCGTTCCAGCACGGGACCGGCATCGACATAAGACTTTTGCTGTCCCCCAAAGCTGCGAAGAAACTCGTCGATTCTGTTCAGCTTGGCCGCGATTACATCGTGATAGTCGTCGCCCCACGCGTACCGCGCAATTCTTCCTGTAGCCACGCCCCTGTGAGGCGTCTTTCCCTGAAAATAATTCAGCGCTAAAATAATAATCGACCGCGCGCCGGGCAGAACCTTCTGCGGATCGCAACGCTTTTCCTCGCCGCGTTGCATGTAAGTCATTTCGCCATGCGCGCCGTCACGCAGCCATTGACGGAAGTCATTTGCGTGCGCTGGCGCGTTGCAGGCGGCTACGCGACACGAATCAAACCCAATCTCTGTCGCAAAAGAGACAAGCCGCGCCTTCAGTTCTGTTGCCGAAATCTGCATCATGACGCTTTAGCCGGGATGGGTGATTTCGGTTTGGGATTCATTCTCCTGAGTTTCGCCAGAATCGCCACGGCGGCTTCTTCATCGGTGAGTCCCGAGGTATCGACCCGGATGTCAGCGATGTTTGCATAAAGAGGCCTGCGAGCACCAAGGATTTGCGAAAAAGTCTTTCGCGGGTTTTTCGTTTGCAGCAATGGCCTGTTCTGTTTCCGGGAGGCCCTCGCAAAAAGTGTTTCTTCATCCGCGTCGAGCCACACGATCACAGCGTGGCTTTTTAAAATCTCGACATTTTCTTTGCGCAACACGATGCCGCCACCTGTGATGATTACCGTTTGTTGTTCAGTTGGCATGTGGCGAAGGGCTTCTGTCTCCGCCTCTCGGAATGTTTTTTCATCGTGTTCGGCGAAAATTTCTGGAATCGACATTCCGAACTTCGAAGCAACAATTTCGTCCGTATCGAGCAAACCCAACTCCGTTCGTCGGCGCAGACAGGCTCCAATGGATGACTTACCGGCGCCCATCATCCCGATGAGAACGATCGATCGACCGACTCGCTTCACTTCCTTACTATCTCATTAACATCTGGCTTCAGCCAGGCGGAGTGTGCGGCGGAGCAAGGAAGCCGTTTAAACGGCTTTCGATGCACAGTAAGTCAGTCACCGCGCCGAAGCGCGGTGTTAAGGAAACATTGTACGCGAGTTGGCGTTTAGTGGAAACGCCCTACAATGTGCCGATGCCTGAATCGAAGCCTTTGGTTGCCGTCATCATGGGAAGCAAATCGGATTGGGACACGATGCGGAATGCTGTGGAAACACTGGATGAACTCGGCGTGCCGAACGAAGCGCGCGTGTTGTCCGCTCATCGCACTCCCGATGCGACGGCAGAGTTCGCTCGAGGCGCAGTGGATCGCGGACTGCGAGTAATTATCGCCGGCGCGGGGGGCGCAGCGCATTTGGCTGGAGTCATTGCGGCGCACACGTGGCTGCCGGTTCTCGGTGTGCCAATTCAATCGAAACTTCAGGGACTTGATTCGCTGTTATCCACAGCGCAAATGCCGGGTGGAATTCCCGTCGGAACGCTCGCCATAGGCGAGGCAGGCGCAAAAAATGCCGGACTCTTGGCGGCCGCGATTCTCGCCACGTCCGATAACACTATTCGTCAAAAACTAGAAGCGTTTCGCAGGAGACAGTCCGAAACAGTCCTGGCCGCGAAATTGCGAAGGTGAAAACAGTGATTTCAACCGACCGCGCTGCGGCGGTTGAACTGCTGCGGAAAGGCGACGTTGTCGCGTTGCCTACGGAAACGGTTTACGGCCTCGCCGCTGACGCGCTCAACCCGATTGCCGTCGCGAAAATTTTTGAAGTGAAGGAACGGCCACGCTTTGATCCGCTTATCGTTCACCTGCCGAATCGCGAGGGGCTGGAAAGAATTGCCGAGCTTCCGGCCGGTGATCGGCAATTGATCTTGAAACTGGCCGACACGTTCTGGCCGGGGCCGTTCACGATGGTTCTTCCAAAGCGCGCCATCGTTCCTGACATCGTAACGGCAGGATTAGATACGGTGGCGGTGCGACTCAGTGCACATCCGGTCTTTGCTCAAATCGTGGGTGAATTGGATGAGCCGCTAGCTGCCCCGAGTGCAAACCGATTCGGACGCGTCAGTCCGACAACAGCACAGCATGTGTTGGACGAGCTCCACGGACGAATCCCATTGATCGTCGATGCCGGACCGACCGAGCACGGCATCGAGTCTACAATTGTCGCTCTCCGGGACGGCAGAATCGCGATCTTGCGACGCGGTCCGATTACTGACGAACAGCTATCGGGGCTTGCTGACATCGTGAGTGGTACCGTGACACAAGGAATTTCCGCCCCGGGACAATTGCCCTCGCATTATACGCCTACGACGTCATTGCGTTTGATTGACAAGGCCGAAGCATTTTCTCCGGAGAAGAACATGCGCGTTGGGTTGCTGGCCTGGAGCAGCGCTTTTCGGACCTCTATGCCATCGCAACTGGAAGCATTCGCAGCCGTTCGAAATCTAAGTAACCGAGGAGATCTGCGGGAAGCGGCGGCGAATTTATTTCATTATCTGCGCGAACTCGATGCACTCGGTCTCGATCTCATTGTTGCGGAACGAGTTCCCTGCCGCGGACTCGGGGCAGCGATAATGGATCGACTTGAACGAGCGTCGCACCGATAGGGGCGTCGCTGAAAAAACTCAGCGTTGCAGAACAAGTTCCTCGTCTGACACGCTGATCGGCGCTCGTTCAATGGTGGTGCTTGGCTTCTCGCCGCCTGCCTGATACGCCAGAGCAGCTGCAATGAATCCCTTGAAGAGGGGATGCGGCTTGTTTGGTTTGCTTTGAAATTCGGGGTGATATTGGCAACCAACAAAGTAAGGGTGATCGCGCAGTTCGATCAATTCGGCGAGCGTTCCGTCGGGTGATGTTCCTGAAATCACGAAACCTTTCGCATTCATCCGGTCGCGATATTTCATATTGAATTCGTAACGATGCCGGTGCCGCTCCGTTACCTCGGTGCTGCCGTAGATTCTTGCCGCGAGTGTGCCCGGAACAATTTTTGTCGGCCAAGTTCCCAGCCGCATACTTGCGCCCTTGTTACGTACGCCGCGCTGCTCTTCCAGCAGTGAAATGACAGGGTTCGGATTGCCCTTGTCGAACTCGGTGCTGTTGGCGTCTTTGAGGCCACATACGTTTCGAGCGAATTCAATCGTGGCCACTTGCATGCCCAGACAGAGACCAAGAAAAGGGATTTGGTGCTCGCGAGCGTAACGGGCAGCGTTGATTTTCCCTTCCGCTCCGCGAACGCCAAATCCACCAGGAACGAGAACGCCGGCTACGTCTTCCAGTTGATCATCGATGCCATCCGCGAGGGATTCAGCATCGATAAGTTTAAGATCGATTCCGCAGTCTTCGCTCGCCGCAGCATGGGTCAAGGATTCATGGATGCTTTTGTAGGCGTCACGGACGTCCATGTATTTGCCGACCACCGCGATCTTGACGCGTTTGCTCGGACGAACGACACAGTCGACGAATTTTCGCCAATCTTTCAGATCGGGTTCAGGCGTTTCGAGGTGCAGAAGATCGCATACGAGTTGATCGAGCCCTTCGGCGTGCAGGGTCAAAGGCACTTCGTAGATGGTGTACTCGACGTCGCGTTCCTCAATCACCGCCTTTTCGGCGACGCTGCAAAACAGCGACAACTTACGGCGCACATCGCGGTCGAGGGCTTTTTCCGAGCGGCAGATCAAGACCTGCGGCTGCAATCCAATTTCGCGCAGCTTCGCCACGCTTTGTTGCGTCGGCTTCGTTTTTAATTCGTGCGCGGCCTTGATGTAAGGAACGAGCGTGACATGCATGTTCACCACATTCTCGGGCCCAACTTCAAGGATGAATTGGCGAATCGCTTCGAGAAACGGAAGACCTTCGATGTCCCCAGTTGTGCCTCCGATTTCCGTGATCACGACGTCGTATTTGGTCTCGTCTGAAAGTCTTCGGATGCGATCCTTGATGACGTCCGTGACGTGTGGAATCACCTGCACGGTCTTTCCCAGATAATCGCCACGGCGTTCCTTTAAAATGACTGTCTCGTAAACCTGGCCGCTGGTGAGATTGTTGTGCCGCGTAAGCAGGCAATTAGTAAATCGCTCATAGTGTCCGAGGTCGAGGTCAGTCTCTGCGCCGTCATTAAGCACGTAGACTTCGCCGTGCTGGAACGGATTCATCGTCCCGGGATCGACATTGAGATACGGATCAAACTTTTGAAGAACAACACGCAACCGGCGCGCTTCAAGTAATGTGCCGAGGGAGGCTGCGGTCAATCCTTTGCCTAACGAGCTGACGACGCCGCCGGTGACAAAAATGTACTTCATCGAGCGACCTTTCGTTCCGCGCCAGCAAGTTTTTGCTCCAGCGCTTCTGCATCGGCAAATGTATCTATCCCTGGCGATCCCTCAGCAGTGATGAGCACATGAACCTTTACACCATTTTCCAATGGGCGCAATTGCTCGAGAGACTCAGCTTGTTCCAGCGGACTGGGTTTCCACTTCACGAATTGCAGAAGCGCGTTCCGCCGAAAACCGTAGATACCCTGATGACGAAGGGACAGGGAACGGCTCTTCTCCTGGAATGGAATCGCCGCGCGCGAAAAATAAAGGGCGTTTCCAGCAAGATCGACAACTACTTTGACCTGGTGAGGGGACAGCGCGTCCGCTGGATGTTCAAACCGATGCGCGGCAGTGACTATCTGGATTGCGCGGTCCGAGCGAAGTTTCTCTACAAGCTTGTCGATTAGGCGCGGATCAACCAACGGTTCATCTCCCTGAATGTTGATGATGAACGCGAACTGTTTCGCATTGCGTGCGACTTCGGCTATCCGGTCGGTCCCGCTGCAGTGGCTTGCCGAAGTCATCGCGACTTCGGCTCCCCAATTAAAAGCAGCCTCGGCGATGCGCATATCGTCCGTGGCAACGATTACCGAGTGGAGACTTTTCGCTCTCTCGCACCGCTCCAAGACATGCTGTAGAAGAGCTTTACCACCAATCAGATGCAATGGTTTTCCAGGGAAACGCGTAGAACTCCAACGCGCTGGAATAATGCCTACTGCTTTATTCATGGCAGTCATCCTGAGCTGTTTGGGGCTGCGCTGCAGCCTCGACTTTGCTCGAAATGACGAAAGATCATGATTTGGCGTTCAAGATGATCTGAACTGCTGCGGGCAGATCAGCGGCCACCAAATCTGCGTTGCTTCCTGTCACGTCGCTTTGAATTCCAGTCCGCACGCGAATCGCACGCACGCCTGCATTATGTGCGCATTCGACATCGATCTCCTTGTCGCCAATCAAAAACGAATGGGAAAGATCGATCTGATGGTCTCGCACGGCTTTTACCACCATTCCGGGCGCAGGCTTGCGGCAGTTGGAATGTTGTCCAGGAGCATCCGGGCAGTAGTACGTACCGTCGATCAAATCATCGCCAAGCTGCCGCAGCACCTCGGTTTCGACCGCGCGATATTGATCGAGCGTGAAGAGTCCGCGTCCGATCCCGCTTTGATTTGTGATGATGATTAGTTTGAATCCTCGCGATTTTAAGCGTCGCAGCGCCTCAAGCACACCCGGAAAAATCCGCACATCCTTCGGATCACAACAATAATCGGTATCTTCCATGATCGTGCCGTCCCGATCGATAAATACGGCAGGCAACAGCGCGTCACGCATTTTCGCTGTCCGCTCGAAAACTGGCGATAAGTTCGTCTCGCGTCACAGTTGCCGTTCCAAGTTTGCTCACCACTACAGCGCTCCCGTAGTTGGCAATCTCCGCCGCTTCAATCGGAGTCGCGCCGCAGACGAGCCCAAGCGTGAAGAGCGCAATCGCGGTGTCGCCTGCACCGGAGACATCGAAAACCTGACGAGCCTTCGTACGGATGTAGTGCGGCGCGTTGTTCTGCTGAAAAAGCACCATCCCGTGTTCGCCCAGCGTGATCAAAACATATTGAGTCTCCCATTTTTTTAGAAGCGCTTTACCGACCCGCTCAAGATCGGTGTCTTTTGTGGGAGCTTCGTCGGCATCGCGCCCGGGAATCCCCGCCGCAAGGAACGCTTCGGCGCGGTTTGGTTTGACAACGGTAAGGCCGCGCCAATCGACGGAGTGTCGAGGATTGGGATCGGCTGCCACTATTTTACCAGCCGCGGCCGCGTCGCGCGCAATTTGAGTCACTAGTTCGGTTGTCACAAAGCCCTTGCCGTAATCTTCAAAAATAATTGCATCGGTTTCTTTGATACTGTCTCGAACTGCGGCGACTGCCATTGCTATGTGGGCGCTCGATGGTGTAAGGATTTTTTCGCGATCGACGCGAACAACCTGCTGATGCAGCGCGATGATACGGGTTTTGACAATCGTGCAAAAGCTTTCGTCTTCAATCGCGCCGCACGTGTCGATGTTTTGCTCCGACAATAGCTCTCGCAGTTGGCGGCCGCTGCGATCTTTGCCCAGCATTCCGATTATGGCTACGTGATCGACAAATTCGCGCAGGTTCCGGGCAACGTTGGCCGCGCCTCCCGGGTAGAACGATTCACCAGTCACCTCCACAACTGGGACTGGCGCCTCCGGCGAGATGCGGCCGACTTTTCCCCAGACAAATTCGTCAAGCATCAGATCGCCGATAACAGTGATTCGCCTCGACGCCGCGCCCTCGAGAATCTGCTCCAACCGGTCCAAGTTCATAGCGGTTTGAAACCTGCAGCCTGCCGGCTCAAATCGCTTTCGGATTTGCGACTTGAGCGAGTGAATGAGATCGGTGTTGGCATTAGTTGTGTACGGCCCGAGTTCCGGTTAAGATTCGCTCCATTAATCCTGAATACGAATCCGAAATCAACAGTCGAAAGTGCCAATGATGTCGTTTATTAGATGTTTTAAAGCCGTGGGTGTGCTCTGCGGTCTTGCCCTTTGCGCGAACGCCGCTCAAGCTCCGCAGCAGATCAACATTAAACAACTGTCCACAACTATGGAAGATGTTGTGGTGCCATTGCCTAACGAAATTTTTGGCGCGCTGAACAAACTGGGCAGCGTGAACTGGAGGGCACACGTCCGCGATGACAAGGGACCGAATTTTACCGAGCGTCCACGTATTGCCCTTTTGCTTGGGACAGTGATCGCAGATGGTTTTATCGCCGTCCAGGCAGAAGACGCAGAAACCGTGAAGGATATTGGGCAGCGTGTGTTGACGCTGGCGAAAGGTATCGGTGTGGGAAATTCGATTACACCGCATGCGAAGGCGATCATTGAGGCAGCAGACAAGCGGAATTGGAGCAATGTGCGCCGGGAACTGGATCGCACTCAGAACAGCGTACAACAAGCAATGAACGAGGTACACGATGAAAAGTTGTCGCAGCTCGTTAGCTTGGGTGGCTGGCTGCGCGGAACTGAAGTATTGACATCGGTGGTTAACGAGCATTTTTCTGCCGACGGCGCAGAACTGCTGCACCAGCCTGATCTGCTCTCTTATTTTCAAAAAAGACTACAGGGAATGCCGGAGTTTGATCTTCCAATTATTCACCAAATTCAGGATGCTCTGGTCGAGGTGAAACCCTTGATCGATGTCGGTGATCGCCGAATTCCGCCTGAGACAGTGAAGAAGGTTAACGAGATCACTACCCGACTTGGCCAGGGGATCGTCACTAAGAATTGACCTTCAATGAACGGCTTGGTGAAGATTTTCGTCCGTGTAAGCTGTCTGCTGCTGATCCTTAAGGGATTGCAGCCTGCGATTTTCGCTTCGGTAGACGACGCGCAATCGTTTGCGCTTCAGGCCGCGGAACCGTACGTCAAACAAGGCTTCCAGGTGCGCGAGGATTATTGGGGAGGAGACCTCGGTTCTGGGGAGAAAAAAGCTGTGCGACAGCAGTTGTTCAAAGGAAACGAATACTGGTTCTGGCTGGGAACGGAAGTCGACAAGGCAAAGATATCTGTTCATGTTTACGACTCCGACGGCAAGCTCACGGAAGAACCCGACAGCTGGGAGAAAGGCCATTTCGCGGCTGCACACGTAATCCCTAAAGCGACCGGCAGTTATTTTATCATAGTAAGCGTGGAACAATCGCCAGAGGAACGCACGCACTGGGCACTGGTGTATGGTTTCCGCTAGCTCCAGGGTTCGTGGCAGCGGCATGCCACGATTATGACTGAATCGCGGACTTTGCAGTTCGAGAGCCCCCGCGCTTTGCAGTCGCTCTACGCGAATGACATCAAGCTTTTAAAGCATCTCGAGGACTCGTTAGGCGTCAAAGTGACGACGCGTGAAGGCTGGATGAAACTGGAAGGCGACCCGAGCCGGGTCGATAAGGCCCAGCAGGTGTTTCAACAGCTGGAGCAAGCCCGGCAACAAGGCGTTGACATTCAGAAACACGAATTCAATTACACGCTCAAGGTCGTGACTGAAGAACGCGATGAGACTCTTGGCGACATTGTTTCTGCCAAAATCGTAACCTCTCCCCGCAAACCTCCTGTCGTAGCGCGGAGCGCCAATCAGCGCGCATACGTGGAGGCGATTCAGAAGCATGACGTTGTTTTTGGGATTGGACCGGCTGGGACCGGCAAAACTTATCTTGCAGTCGCGATGGCAGTGGCGGCATTAAAAAAGGAACAGGTGGCCCGCATTATTCTGACCCGGCCCGCGGTTGAAGCGGGGGAAGCACTGGGTTTTTTGCCGGGCGACTTGGAACAAAAGATCCTCCCATATTTACGCCCGCTTTATGATGCATTACGTGAGATGCTTGAGCCGGAGGAGATGGAGCGGGCGATCGCGCGGCAAACGATCGAAGTGGCTCCGCTTGCGTACATGCGTGGACGCACTTTGAGCAATGCCTTTGTCATTCTTGATGAGGCCCAAAACACAACCACCGAGCAGATGTTCATGTTACTGACGCGTATTGGTTTGAATTCCAAGTGCGTCGTGACCGGCGACGTCACACAAATTGATTTGCCCGCAAACAAGCGCTCAGGTGTCCTCGAGGCGTTGCAGGCCTTGAAGAACGTGCCGGGAATCGCGACGGTATATTTTACTGAGCGCGACGTAGTGCGGCATGAACTGGTGCGCGCCATCATCGGCGCGTATCAGGCGCACCGCGGGCCCACATCCGAATCCGGCAAGTAACGGATTGCTATGTTCGATTTCCTCAACCGCGGTCGTCTCGTCAAACGCGGCCTGGCATCGCGCAAACGGCGGCGGCGGCGGTCACGCAGTGAACTGATGCGCAACCTGGAATGCTCGTTGCATATGAAGGTATTCATTTTTGCGCTTTTTGCTGGTGGTCTGGCGTTCCTTGTCTTTAGCGGTCAACAACCGGAGCCAACGAAAAATTACGTTATTGCGCTTCTGGTCCTGGCCACTGCAATCACGCAGCTTTGGATCAATCAGCCAAAAAGCTTCGAGCAGAACTCGCGAATTTTTCTCGTCTTCAGCATTATTTTTGTGCAGCTGGCAGTCATTAAATTGCTGCTGGTCGTTTGCAACAGCGGCAGCTACCGCTTCTTGAGACCAGAAACGGCCGGATTGATTATGCCATATGCTTTTGCCCCGCTGGTGCTGAGCGTTTTGCTCGGCCGGCAACACGGACTTTATGCAGCGTTTTTCGTGAGCTTGTGGAGCAGCATGTTATTTGGTCCGATCGATGCCTCTCTTTTAATCACTAGTCTGATCAGCGGATTTACAGCGGTCTCTCTCACGCTGCAGGTGCGACGTCGCGGTCGATTGATCCGCGCTGGTTTCTTCGTCGGCCTCGCTATATGGCTGTTGTCGCTAACGTTCGGTTTGATTGGGCCGATTAACTGGTTTTATCCGACAGCTAATGACTGGAGCATGGTCGGAGTGCAAAGCGCTCTCGCTATTGGCAACGGTATTGTTACCGCGATGATCGTCGGCGGCGCGTTGCCGATCCTCGAGAATCTGTTTGGAATTACGACCGACATTTCCTGGTTGGAAGCATCCGATCTCAATCACCCATTATTGCGTCGAATGACAATCGAAGCACCAGGCACATATCACCATAGCCTCGTCGTAGCCAATCTGGCCGAAGCCGCGGCCGAAGCGGTCGGTGCGAATGCGACCCTCTGCCGTGTCTGCTCTTATTTTCATGATGTCGGCAAATTGGTGAAACCGGAATACTTCACGGAGAATATGAGCTTCGAGCGAAATCCCCATGACGATCTCGCTCCGACGATGAGTGCATTGATCATCATCGCGCACGTGAAAGAGGGCGTGGACCTGGCGCTCAAGCATCGGCTAAACCAGCGCATTATCGACATCATCCAGGAGCATCACGGCACATCGCTCGTTAGGTATTTTTATCAACGGGCGCTGCAACAGCATGAAGATGCGCTCGCAGGTGGCAAAATCATGAGGCTGCGCGAGGACGACGTTCCTGCGGTGCACGAAGAAAGCTTTCGTTACAGCGGACCGAAACCGCAAACGAAAGAGAGCGCAATCGTTAGTCTGGCCGATGCAATCGAAAGCGCTTCACGCAGTGTGGAAAAACCCACGCCGCAAAAAATCGAAACGCTGGTAAACGAAATCGTCGAAGAACGCATCAGCGACCGGCAGTTAGACGAATGCGATCTCACGCTCGGCGAACTGAAAACGATCGCCGACCGATTCCGGTTCACGCTCGTATCGATGTTGCACAGCCGCATTGCTTATCCGAAATCGGGACAAAAGCAGGCACCTTCGCGCGATGAGACTTTGCGGCCAGACGTAATGGTCGCGACGCGCAAGCCGGAAACAGCCCCGCCGGTCTCAGCTGCTTGATGATTGGGAAACGAGGCGGCTAACCACCGACGCCCTATAGTTCCCGCGGGCGTGCACGTGGCTCGCGATCCTTTGAACCTGCGGTACTTGGAACTGTGACGAAGGGACCGCCTTCGAGCGGCGTGACTTTGGTGAAGGCGACATCGGGCATATCGCTCGGCAATCCTGCGAGCGGAAAATCTTTTCGCAATGGGAAGAACGGGTAGCCGTCCCACATCAAAATACGACGAAGATCAGGATGCCCTTTAAACTTGATGCCCATCATGTCGTAGATCTCGCGCTCGTGCCAGTTGGCCGTCGGCCAGATGTCTGAAACGGTGTCGAGCGCATCGACCTCCTCCGAGAGTTTCGATTTTAATCGAAGATGGACGGCATGTAGCCTCGAGTACAAGTGATACACGATTTCGAATCGCGGCTCTTCGCCGAAATTGTCGATGCTGGTAATGTCGAGCAAGTAATCGAACGAAAGATCGTCTCGGCAGAATTTCGCGATGTCGCGGAGATCAAATTCCTGGATTGCGTAAGTTGTCTCGCTGCGAAACTCAGTTTTCTGCTGGAGTTTCTCACCCAAAGACTTCTCCATTGAATCTAAGAGTTCTTGAGTGGTCATGTTTATGCAAAACGAGCAGTCATTCCGAGCCGAGCGAAGCGGAATCGAGAAATCCCGTGGTGATACCCAAAAGCAATGCCCCGGGGATACCTCGATTTTGCTCGGGGTGACATCGTCGGTATGCTCATAGGAGCGCGTCCTCGAGTTTCTCGGCCAATCGTGGTGCTTGATCTCTCAAGGCGCGTTCCCGCGAGATTTTTTCCTGTAATTTCATCAAGCCGGCGAGCAACGCTTCCGGACGCGGCGGACAGCCGGAGATGTAAACGTCCACCGGCAAGAGCTGATCAATGCCCTGCAGCACTGCGTAGGAGCGATACATTCCGCCAGTAGACGCGCATGCGCCCATGGCGATTACCCATTTTGGTTCCGGCATTTGCTCATAAATTCGTTTCACCGCCAGCGCCATCTTGTACGTGACGGTGCCGGCAACGATCATCACGTCACATTGACGCGGCGAGAAACGCATCACTTCTGCGCCGAAGCGAGAAATATCGAATCGCGACGCAGCCGTTGCCATCAACTCGATGGCGCAACAGGCCAATCCCATCGGCATCGGCCAAAGCGAATTCTTCCGAACCCAATTGAGCGCCGCATCGAAACGGGTGAAAATCACGTTCCCTTCGATCTTGGAATCGTAGGCGGTTGCGCGTGTTTCCGGCATATCCAAACACTAAGGTTACGTCCCAGAGGCGCAAGAGGAAACCCGCCACCACAGATTGACACGGATGAAACACCGATTACCAAAAGAATGGAACCAAGGCGCTCAATTTCCGTAAATATCCTGATGTGCGGGGCCACTGTAACCATACGACATGACTATATTGACTCGCACGCATTTCGCGTCTCATGAACATAGATAATCCACATTCTCACGGTCATCTGATCGCGCCGCATGGCGGCGAACTGGTCGACCTTACGCTAGCTCCGGAAAATGCCGCCGAACTCAAAGCGCGCTCCAAAGACTTTCCCTCCTGGGACCTGACCAGCCGGCAGATTCGCGATCTCGAGCTCCTTCTCAGCGGTGGCTTCTCACCGCTGCGCGGTTTCATGAATCGCGACGAATACGAGCGCGTCTGCCATGGGATGAGATTGAGTGACGGCTTGGTTTGGCCGATCCCGATTACACTCGATGTGCCGGAGGCGTTTGCGAAATCGCTGAAACCCGGAAGCAGCATGGTCGCACTGCGGGACTCGGAGGGCGTGATGCTTGCCGTATTATATGTGGAGGATGTATGGCAGCCGGACCGTAAAGCCGAAGCGCAAGCTGTGTTTGCAACCAGCAGTACACTGCATCCCGGTGTCGATTATCTTCTGAACCGGGGACATGGCTGGTACGTGAGTGGACGCGTAGAAGGTTTGCACCTTCCTACCCATTACGATTTCCGCACGCTTCGGCTTACACCGGCGGACCTACGCACGGAGTTCATCCGCCTGGGATGGCGCCGGATCGTCGGATTCCAGACGCGCAATCCGATGCATCGCGCACACGTAGAATTGACGTTTCGCGCCGCGAGCCAGGTCGAAGCCAGCCTTCTGATTCATCCATCGGTCGGCATGACTCGGCCAGGTGATGTGGACTACTTCACGCGCGTTCGTTGTTATCAGTTGCTTGTGTCCAAATATCCGCGCGGCACGGCCAAGCTGGCTTTATTGCCGCTGGCCATGCGAATGGGCGGACCGCGGGAAGCGATCTGGCACGCGATCATTCGAAAAAACTACGGCTGCTCGCATTTCATCGTCGGCCGCGATCACGCCGGGCCAGGCAACGATGCCGATGGCAAGCCATTCTACGGATCGTACGAAGCGCAGGAGTTGTTCCGCAAACATGAAGCAGAGATCGGCGTCGAAATGGTGCCCTTCCAAATGATGGTTTATGTAGAAGACAGGGACAAATATTTTCCCGAAAACGAAGTGCCACCGGGCTCGCGAGTGCTCAATCTCTCGGGCACGCAATTGCGGCGACGCTTAAACGACGGTCGCGAGATTCCGACCTGGTTCACGTTTCCCGAAATCGCGCGCGAACTACGGCGTACGTTCGCACCGCGGCACAAGCAGGGATTGACTGTGTTTTTTACCGGCCTTTCCGGTGCAGGGAAATCGACAATTGCCAATGTGCTCATGATTAAGTTTCTCGAAATGGGTGGCCGGCCGGTAACACTGCTCGACGGCGACCTCGTCCGGAAACATCTCTCTTCGGAGCTCGGTTTTTCGAAGGAACACCGCGACATCAACATTCGTCGCATTGGCTATGTTGCCTCCGAAATCACAAAAAACGGCGGTATCGCCATCTGTGCACCGATTGCGCCGTACGATTCCACGCGCAAGGACGTGCGGGCGTTGATTGCGCCATGTGGCGGGTTCATCCTAGTGCACCTTTCCACGCCGGTAGAAGTTTGCGAGCAGCGCGACCGAAAAGGCCTGTACGCGAAAGCCCGCGCCGGGATCCTGAAGGAATTTACTGGAATATCCGATCCCTACGAAGAGCCGACCGACGCTGAAGTCACAATAGATACAGGGGAGTTGTCGCCGGAAGAGGCAGCTCAAGAGATCATTTTGCATTTGGAACGCGAAGGCTTCGTCGGAATCAACGGCGGTGCGTCTGAGTCAATCTCCACCTAATTGCAGAAACTTTGATTTGCGCCGCCTTCGTAGCGCATGCCATCTTGCCTAACAAACGACTTTTCGATCTTACGATTCGCGTCGCCGAGTTGAACGATGCGGCAGCGCTTGCCCAGCTGATGCGCGAGCTCGGGTATGAAACAACGAAATCGGACATGCAGATACGCCTGGAGGGGATCGCGGCCGATGAGCGCTACCGCACATTTGTGGCGGTGCATGATGGCAAAGTGTGCGGGATGATCGGCACACTCACGTGCCCTAGCTATGAGCATAACGATTCCGGCGGGCGAATTCTTGCCCTCGCGATATTGAGTACGATCCGCCGCCGCGGAATTGGTCGGAGGCTGATTGCAACTGCGGAGAACGATTTCGCCCAAAGAGGAATCAGGCGCGTCGCTTTGAACACACAGCTTGCCCGAGAAGATGCCCACAAGTTTTACGAATCGCTTGGTTACGAGCGAAACGGGTGGCGGTTTGTAAAGCAACTTTCGGTGCGCGATTGATCGGGCTGAATATGGCGAGGTTGAGCGTTCTTGCCATCACAGCAGTTACTGCCATTGCAATTCCAAAAGCGCAGGCCGTCGACACTTCAGGTAACGCGGCGGAAACCGAGGCAGTCACAGTCACAGGAGAAGCAACAGGATCGCTTACTTCGGTGTCACCCGAGGAATCTGCGGAGCAGAAAACGGCAGTTCCGGGCGCCTTCACAGTCAAGACGGCCGATGACATGGATCTCGGGCGCGCATCAAACTTCGAAGATTTGTTGCAACGAACGCCAGGCGTTTTCCTTCAATCCGAAAACGGCATGGAGGTTTCAAAGATTTCAATTCGAGGGTCGGGTATCACGTCTGGAGAGGAGCCACTCGGTGTGATGTTTTTGATGGACGGCTTGAACTACAACCAGGGGGATGGCGAGACAATTCTCGAGGATATGGATGTTGCGGCAATCAGTCATGCCGAAGTCTTTCGGGGCGCCGATGCATTTAAATACGGGGCACTGACACTTGGAGGGGCCATTAACTTCGTGCCATTTACCGGCTACGATGCGCCGCCATTTCAAGTCCGGCTTACAGGCGGAAGTTATGGCTTTTTCCGTAGCGACATGAGCGGCGGCGCGGTGCAAGGGCAGTTCGATGAATTTGGTGCGTTTGATTATAGGGAGCGCGAAGGCTTTCGTGAGCATAGCCGCGAAAATACGGAAATCCTATTTACTGATCTCGGTTACAAGTTTAACGACCAGGTAGAGAATCGATTTTATCTTACACTCGACCGGTTCAATCGGAATCTGCCTGGCGGTTTGACCAAGTCACAAATGGAAAATGATCCCACCCAGGCTAATCCGCTCGCGATAGCCCAGGATTGGAACAAGAGCTTGTCGAGCATTCGCCTGGCCGACAGGCTAAACATTCAAACCGATGACATTCAGTTTAGTGTCGGTGCGTTCTGGTTCCATCACGACGTTGAGAACCGCGGATTCTTTTCGCCGGACTTTCGGGAAGGAATCGGGCAGTTTTATTCGGACAATTTTGGCGGAAACGTGAATTTCGTTAGCCGTTACGAACTCTTTGGCCATCGAAATATTCTTACAATTGGTTTGAGCCCACAGTACGAAATCGAGCCCACGCAAAATTACGAAAATATTTTCGGACATACAGGCGCAACGACTGCGCGAGGCATAGGCAGTTCGATAAACCTTCCAGCGTATCTCGAGGACCAGCTGTATCTCACAGCGCGGTTCTCGATCCTCGCCGGAGCGCAGGCGATTTTTGCGGAGCGTCATTTTAAGGACGAGTTCTTCACCGACGCAACAGGCAATCAATCAAATCGGCAGGATTTCTGGGGATTCAATCCCAAGCTGGGCGCGATGTACGAAATCAATCAGAGGACACAAGCATTTGTGAATTTCAGTCGCAGTTGGCAACCCCCTTCGTTAGACAACCTGGTCGATTTTGATGAAGGTCCGAATTCCAGCGTTGTCTACACGCCGCTGTCGCCGCAACACGCCTGGACCATCGAAGTCGGAACTCGCGGAGAGTATTCGCGGTTTGAGGGGGAGTTGTCGCTTTATCGCTCGTGGTTTCGTGATGAATTGCTCGAGATCAATGACGCCTTCGGAAACGACATTGGCACAAGGAATGTCCCGCGCACAATTCATCAAGGAATCGAGGCAAACCTGGAG
>Ga0306921_10001205_pt1 | contig 24722 bp, 22 predicted proteins | sample sta12Cox44000080_FD_203760 | JGI IMG/M metagenome (GOLD analysis project Ga0306921, IMG submission 203760) | Lab enrichment of tropical soil microbial communities from Luquillo Experimental Forest, Puerto Rico - statoxic.12C.oxic.44.000.080 (v2)... | ecosystem: Environmental > Terrestrial >...
CAGACGGTGGTCGTGCGGTTCACGCCCACGACCTCGGGGGTCGTGTCCTCGAATGCAAGCTTCACGTCCAACGGGGGTAGTCTCCAGCGTCTCGTCATGGGCACGGTTCCGGGTGTCGCCAGCATCGCGCCCAGCACCGTCGACCTTGCCGCACCGCCCGCCAGCTTCACCGTCACGGGCACGGGCTTCGCGGATCTCGGCTTTGGTCTGCCCGTCGTGAACTTCACGCGTAATGGGATCCTGATTGCCCAGGCCCGGGCCAGCTCCATGACGGGTAGCACGAGCTTGACCGTCCCGTTCCCGACGGCGGCCACGGCGATCGCACCGAATCTCGCCGGGCTGTCAGCGGGCGCAGTGCAAGCCCAGGTGTATCTTCAGACGAGCAGCACGAACTACAACCTGATCGGTGGCGTGCCGCTCACCGTCGTCGACACGACGCCGGCCCCCGGTGTCAACGCCATCACGCCAGGCTCGATCGATCTCGCGACACCACCGACCAGCTTCACCATCGCCGGCAACGGCTTCGTGAATCAGGGCTTCGGCCTGCCCGTGGTGAACTTCACTCGCGGCAGCACCGTTCTCGCCCAGGCTCGGGCCACCGCGATGACGGGCAGCACGAGCCTGACCGTACCGTTCCCGACGGCGGCCACGGCCATTGCGCCGAATCTGCCCGGCCTGTCGGCGGGCAGCGTACAGGCCCAGGTATATGTGCAGACGGGGAACGTGACGTACACGCTGATCGGCAGCGTCCCGTTGACGATCACCGACACGCGGATCGTCTCGGGCGTGAGCAGCATCACGCCCAGCACGGTCGACCTCTCCGCGCCGCCGACCAGCTTCACCGTCGCCGGCAACGACTTCGTGAACCAGGGCTTTGGCCTGCCCGTGGTGAACTTCACTCGCGGTAACACTGTCCTTGCCCAAGCTCGGGCCACCGCGATGACGGGAGGCACGAGCCTGACCGTGCCGTTTCCGACGACGGCCACGGCCATCGCGCCGAATCTGCCCGGCCTGACACCGGGTGCGGTGCAGGTCCAAGTCTACATTCAGACTGGAGACCTGACGTATACGCTGATCGGCAGCGTGACGCTCACGATCACCGGCACGCAACCGGGCAGCGTGAGCGCAATCACGCCCAGCACCATTGACCTGTCCGCGCCGCCGACGAGCTTCACGATCACGGGTACGGGCTTCGGGGACATCGGTTTCGGTCTGCCCGTGGCGAACTTCACGCGCGGCGGAGTTTTGATCGCGCAGGCCCGCGCCAGCTCCTTAACGGGCAGCTCGACGCTCACCGTGCCGTTCCCGACGGCGACCACGGCCATCGCTCCGAATCTCCCCGGCCTGTCGGCCGGCGCGGTAGTGGTCCAGGTCTATCTGCAGATCAGCGCCAACAACTTCAACCTCCTCGGCGCCGTCGACCTCACGGTCAACAGCTCCCCGGTGACCCCCGGCGTCAGCACCATCACGCCGAACACGCTGGATCTGGCGACGGCCCCGGCCAGCTTCACCATCACGGGCAATGGCTTCGTGAATCAGGGCTTTGGCCTGCCCGTGGTGAACTTCGCGCGCGGCAACACTGTGCTCGCCCAGGCCCGGGCTACGGCGATGACAGGCAGCACGACGCTCACCGTGCCGTTCCCGACGGCGGCCACGGCCATTGCGCCGAATCTGCCTGGGCTGTCGGCGGGTCCGGTGCAGGCGCAGGTCTACGTCCAGACGGGGAGCGTGACGTACACGCTGATCGGCAGCGTCTCGCTGACCATCACCGACACGCGGATTCTTCCCGGCGTCAGCACCATCACGCCGAGTACGATCGATCTGATATCTCCGCCAACCAGCTTCACGATCACTGGCAATGGCTTCGCGAATCAGGGCTTCGGCCTGCCTGTGGTGAACTTTGCGCGTGGGACCACTGTCCTCGCCCAAGCCCGCGCCACTGCGATGACCGGTAGCACGACGCTCACGATACCGTTCCCGACGGCAGCCACGGCCATCGCTCCGAATCTTCCCGGCCTGTCGGCGGGCAGCGTGCAAGCCCAGGTCTACATCCAGACAGGGGATCTGACGTATACGCTGCTGGGCAGCGTTCCGCTGACGATCAACGACTCGCGACCATGAGCATCGCGAACCGACAGAAATGGGCGCGCTCCGGCTCGAACGCCACGGGTCCGTCGGACGACACGCACAAGTCCCCTTGAGGGTCACCGGTTCGGGTGCCAGTGGTTGCGGGTCCGGCTCAGGGTGAACGGAACTTAGCGCGGCGCGCGAGCGGGCAGCATACGTCGGAACACGTAGTCGGCCCCCGATCCCTTGACAAGCGCGGGCTCGAGACTACGATCGTGCCAGAGCCCAGGAGATTCGTGGCCCCTCGACCCCCGGCCCTTCACCTGGAAGGAGGCCTGCCATGGCCCACTACCTCAGCGACGAGGAGCTCACGCGAACGGCGCCCGCCGAAGTCGCGGCGTTCGCCTCTCCCGTCCCCACCCAGATCGTGTCGAACGGCGAGTTCAATCCGCTGCCCCAGACGCGCGAGCAGCAGCGTGTGGAAGCGCGGATCAAGGAGCTGGCCGACGAGCTCGGTCCCCGGCACGGCATGGACCGGCGCCGGTTCCTGGCTTCGAGCGCCGGGATGGCGGCCGCGTTCCTTGCCATGAACGAGGTCTTCGGGGCGGTCTTCGATGTCAATCCGGCCGAGGCCCAGACGCCGGGCGTGGCCAACCAGCGGGCGGGCGCCCTGTCCAAGCAATTCATCATCGACGCCCAGACTCACTTCGTGCGCGACGACTTCAAGCAGGAAGGCCTGCTCGACCTCGCCAAGTACGCCAAGCAGAACTGGAACCCTGGCCTCTGGGGCGAGAACACGCTGGCGCGCTACAAGTTCGACAACTACCTCAAGGAGATCTTCGTGGACAGCGACACGAAGGTGGCGCTGCTGTCGGGCGCGCCCTTCGACGACCAGACGTGGGACCTCCTGAGCAACGATCAGATCGCGATGGCCAGGAGCTCCATCAACAAGATCAGCGGGTCGCGCCGCCTGCTCGCTCACTCGGTGATCACGCCCAAGCGAGCCGGCTGGATGGACGAGGTGGACCGGTGCATCGCCACCATCAAGCCCGACTCGTGGAAGGGCTACACGGTCGGCGATCCGCTGTTCCCCTCCAAGCAACAGTCCTACTGGCGGCTCGACGACGAAAAGCTGATGTACCCCTTCTACGAGAAGATCAGTAAAGCGGGCATCAACACTATCTGCATCCACAAGGGCCTGCTCCCCGCCGACTACGAGAAGTCATGGCCAGGAGTGTGGGAGTACAACACGGTCTGGGACGTCGGCAAGGCCGCCAAGGACTGGCCGAAGATCAATTTCGTCATCTATCACGCTGCCCTCCGGCCGTTCCTGGAGAAGCCCGACGACGCGCTGGCCGAGTTCGAGAAGACGGGCCGCATCCAGTGGGCCACGGACCTCGCCGAGATCCCGGCCAAGTACGGGGTCAGCAACGTCTACGGCGAGATTGGCACGGCCTTCGCCAATTCTGCCGTCGCGAACCCGCGCTTCGCCGCGGCGTTCGTGGGCAGCCTCGTCCGCGGTCTGGGGGTCGATCACGTGGTATGGGGCACCGATTCCCTCTGGTATGGGTCGCCTCAGTGGCAGATCGAGGCGCTGCGCCGGCTGGAAATCCCCGCGGACATGCAGAAGAAGAACGGCTTCGCGCCGCTCGGCGCGGCCGACGGTCCTGCCAAGACCGCGATTTTCTCGCGCAACTCGGCGCGGCTCTACCGGATCGATGTCAAGGCGGCGCAGGGCGCCCTGACCAAGGACAAAGTCTCCGCCATCAAGGAGGAATACATCCGGCTCGGCGGCATGCGGAGCAACGCGCGCTACGGCTATGTGCACCGTGTGAGCGCGTAGTCTCGGCCGCCCCCGTTTCCGCGCAGGGGCGGTGGCGAACCGAGCAGGCCGGCGTCGGAATCCTGAGCCGGCCTGTTTGCGTTCATATGGGGCCGAGCTTTCCGGGGAGCCACCGCAGCCGTCGCATGGAGGCCGGTCGCGCTCTGGGCTCCCCCCGGACCGGCCGTCTGACGTACCATGGCCGCCATGACACCATCACGTCGGCTCAACGTAGCCTCTGGCCGCCAGCTCGAGCAGCTTGCGCACTACTCTCGTGCCGTGCGCGTCGGCGACACCGTGTTGCAGTCGGGCACGACCGCCATCGACCGCCAGGGCAACATTCATGGCGTGGGCGACGTCGCCCGACAAGTCGATGCCATCATGCGGATCGCCGCATGGAGCATGGGCAAGGCCGGCGGTCGCCTGGACGACGTGGTGCGCTGCCGCATCTACGTCACTGACATCGCCGTGGCGGATGCGGCGGCTCGCGCGATCGCCCGCCACCTCAAGAACGCGCGGCCCGCCTCCACCCTGGTCGCTGTCAATGGTTTGGCCCGACCGCAGCAGCTCATCGAGATCGAGCTCGATGCCGTCGACGGCGCGGAGGCCTCGGGTCAGCGAATCTCCTCCGGCGGCCCTCTCGAGGGCGTGTATGCATACTCGCGCGCCCTCCGCGTCGGCGACCGCGTGTTCATCTCCGGGTCGACGGCGCTCCGGGCCGGCGGCGTCGAGGGCGTGGGCGATATGTACCGTCAGACACGCGCGACGATGGAGACGATCCTCCGCGCGCTCGGCGAGGCGGGCGGCGTGCCCGGCGATCTCGTCTACACCAAGACGTTCCTGACCGACCTGGGTCGGAGCGATGAGTACACGCGGGCATTTCTCGAGGCCCTGGGCGACGTGCGGCCGGTGTCCACGCTCCTCGGCAGCCCCGCCCTGGTCAATCCCGACCTCCTCGTCGAGATCGAGGCCGAGGCCGTGCTGGGCGCCGCCCGCGCGCGGCGCGACATCTACACCGAGCACATGCGGGAGAAGCCGCGCGGGTACGCCCGGGCCGTGGCGGTGGGCGACCAGATCTACGTGAGCGGCTGCACCTCGCTCTCCTCCACCGGCGAGGTGCAAGCGGCGGGTGACTGGGCCGGCCAGTTCGATCTGGCCGTCGACACCATCGGCTGGGCACTCGGGCAGGCCGGCGCCTCGCTGCACGACGTGGTGCGGCGGCGGACGTTCACCGTGCACGGCGCCCGCCAGAACCGCCCGTACGGCGAAGGGCCGGCGCCGTTCGCGAAGAGCTACCCGGCCTCGCTTGGCTGCCGCATCAGCGGCCTGGCCCGGCCCGAGCTCCTCGTCGAGATCGAGGTGACGGCGGTCAAGGGAGCAGGCGCCGGGATCGAATGGATCGGGCCCGACGCGACCGACCCACTCGACGCCAGCTGAGCGCGGCTTCGTCGGACCTCAGTCGCGACACCGTCTTGACGCATCCTGCTCAGACGCCTATCTTTGCGAGGTTCTACTTCCCGTCTGGAGGCCACGATCGTGGGCAAGCGTCGTCGTTCTTCGCTCGTGATGCTCGCTGGGCTGTTCCTCCTCGCGAACGTTGGCTCGGCCGCGGCTCAATCGAAGAGCTACCGGCCTCCGCCGCCACCACCCCCTCCCGCACCCAAACCGTCGGCACCAGTGACACCACCGCCTCGGACGTCGAGCCTACCGCCTTCGCGGCCTCAGGCGTCTGCCCCGTCAAGCAAGACGTCGCCAGGGCCCAAGCCGAGCACGACGGCGTCGACCCCAAAGGGCAGCACCTCGCAGAAGCCCCCGGACTACGCAAAGATGAACGCCTCGGAACTTCAGAAGGTAATCGGGTCGGACAGCAAGCAAATCGATTCGTATCGCTCGAAAGTGAACAACCCGCGCGCAAACTATCCCAACTGGAACTCGTTGGGCCGGGAGCAGCAGGGCACGCTCATGCGCCAATGGAATGACGAGATCCGGCGTCACGAGGCATCGCGCGCCTCAGCGCAGCGAATGTTGAGCCAGAAGGGTCGATGATCGCGCGAGCCGACCCGCTACAGCATGTAGTGCAGGTCGGAGCTGAACGTCGGGTAGGCGCAGATGACTTCCTTCAGCTCCCGCGAGGGGATCCGCTGGCGAATGGCAACCGCGAAGAGGTTGATCACCTCCTCGGCCCTCGGACCCAGCAGGTGCGCGCCGAGAATCTGATCACTCTCCTCGTCGATGAGCACCTTGAAGCCCGCCGCCGTCTCGCCCACCCGCCGCGTGTTGAACCATCCCGCCGTGTCTTGGTGGTTCACCTTGAAGCGCCGGCCGGCCTTGCGGGCGGCGTCCTCGCTGAGCCCGACAGAGGCCAATGGCGGGATCGTGAACACGGCGGAGGCGATGCCCTCATAGTTCGGCGAGCGCTTGTTGCCCTCCAGCAGATTGGTGGTGAGCACGCCGACGTCGTGATCGGCCTTCGGCGTCAGCGCCGGCCCGTTCGCGGCCGCATCGCCACCGGCGTAGACGGCCGGATTCGAGACGCTCTGGAGGAATTGGTTCACGGTAACCCCGCGCTTCTCTCGCTTCACGCCGCCGGCGTCGAGGTCGAGGGCATCGAGCTCGGGAACGCGGCCGGCCCCGTGCACGGCCAGATCGGTCTCGAGGCTCTTCTCCACGCCCTGCTGGGCGCCGCGCACGACGAGCCGTTCCCCGACTGCGTCGACGCCACTCACGTCGATGCCCACCTCCACCTTGATCCCCAGCTCGCGTGAGCGTCGCACGAGCATCTCGACGAGGTCGGGATCGAAGCCTTCGAGCGGACGCGGTCCGCGGTGGAGGATCGTCACTTCGGCGCCGGCGCGCGCCGCCACGTGCGCGAACTCGAACGAGATGTAGCCTCCTCCGACGAAGAGCACGCGCGAGGGCATGCGATCCAGCTCGAGGAAGCGGTCGCTGGTGACGAGCCGCTCGGCGCCGGGAAACTTCAAGGGCCCCGGCACGGAGCCGGCAGCGAGGACGATGTGACGGCCCGTCAGGCGGTCGTCGCCGACCGCAAGCGTGGTGGATCCCACGAAGCGAGCCAGCCCATGGAACTCCTCCACGCCCATCTTCGCCCAGCTCTGCTCGGTACGTTCCGTGGTCCCGCCGATCATCGAGCGCTTGAAGCGCATGAGCTCGGGCCAGTCGATAGTGAGCGACCCGGCGGGGACGCCCTTGCCCGTCAGGTCCCGTGCTGCCTGAACGGCGTCCGCCGCGCTGACCAGGATCTTCTTCGGCACACAGCCGCGGAGCGCGCAGGTGCCGCCGAACGGCTGCCGATCGACAACGGCGACGCTCCAGCCGGCCTCACGGCACCGCGTGGCCACGGCCGAGGTGATGCCAGTACCGACGACGACGAGATCGTACTGCTTGTTCATGGCGTCCTTCCCTTCTCAGCGGCGGCGAAGTTGGCCCCGGCGTGCGCTCCACCAATGCCGCACCTCGCTCATGTGGCCCTGCTCGTGGGTCCAGCCGGAGACGGGGAACCAGTCCACGAGAGGGTACGCGTGGGAGGGGTCGCGGAACGCCCCGGTCGGCAGGCGCCGCAGCCCCTCGACGAGCTCGGCCCGCACGCGCGCCATGCGCCGGAGCAGCTCGGCCAGACCATACCGTCGCGTGCGCGCGACGGTGCGTGCGTTGAACCGATCGGCCTGGGCCATGCTCTCGAACCAGACGATGCGGTCGCCCCGCCCCCGCTCGATGAGACGGAAGCGCCGCAGGGTCTCCTCGTCGCAGCTCAGCAGGTGCCCGAGCACGTCCTTCACGGACCATTGGTCGAGCGAGCGGGGCCGCACAACCTCGTCCTTGGGAATCCCGGCGACCAGTGCCAGCATGGAGCGGCGCACCGCGATCATGCGGCGGATCGCATTGCGGCGCCAGGCAGCCGTCGGAGCAGCGCGCCGGGAAGCCATGGGACTCCAACGGTAGGCGATGGCGGCGCTCTTGACAAGCCCGTAGCCACGTCCTACCGTCCGTGCATCTCGCCCGAGTAAGAGCTCACTCGGAGCAGCGCCGCGGAGGTCGCCCATGAAGAAAGACTTTTCCATCTTCGACTGTGACAGCCATGTGGTGGAGCCGCCCGAGATCTGGGACGAGTACGTGCCCAGCGACATCCGATCGTGGGTGAAGACGCAGTTTCACTTCCACACGGACACCAATGTGCTCCGCATCAACGGCCGGGAGGTGCCCGCCACTCGCGAGCGGTCGAATGCCGCCGAGGTGGGTTGGCCGCGCTGGAACAAGAAGGAAGTAGGCGCGCTGACACCCGGCACCGAGGAGTGGCAGCGGAAGTTCGGCCGTCTCGCCGGCTGCCGCGACCCTCACGCGCGGCTGCGGGACATGGACGCGATCGGCACCGACCAGGTGATGCTCTTCCCAACCTGGTTCGTCCGGCTGGCCCTCGTGCGGGATGCCAAGGCGGCCGGCGCGCTGGCCCGCGCTTACAACGACTGGGTTTACGACTACTGCGCGGCCAACCGGCAGCGCCTCTTTCCCTGCGCCGTCCTCGCCATCCAGAGCGTGGAGCAATCGATCGCCGAGCTGCGGCGCGTGGCCAAGCGCGGCTTCAAGGCGGCCGCCGTCCGCCCCTGCTTCTGGAATGGCAGCTATCCGACCCTACCCGAGTTCGATCCCCTCTGGCGCGAGTTCGAGGACCTGGACGTGGTGCTCGCCATGCACACCTTCCCCTCGCGCGAGGCCCTCACGCCAGAGTGGGGCCAGCGCATCGCCCGCACCCGCGGCACCGGCGACGGGCTTCTCTTCACGGACGAGGCGGTCATCTACTCGCCCGGGCAGTTCCTGAGCAACATCGTGTTCAGCATGGAGCCGAGCATCGACAGCTCCGAGGCGCTCGGCTTCATCTTCGAGGCCATGACCTGGCTCACCACCGTCTTGATGACGGGCTGGCTCGACAAGTTCCCCAAGCTGCGCGCCGCCGTGCTCGAGTCCAACGCTACGTGGCTGCCCCTGGTGCTGAGCCGGAGCCGGAACTTCCTCGATCTCTACGCCTTCCAGCGCGGCCCCAAGGTGCGCGATCCCTTCGAGGCTTTCTACGAGCGGTGCTACATCGCCTTCGAGGGCGACGAGGAGTCCGTGTACCGCATGTGGGATCACTACGAGAACGTGGGCCTCTGGTCATCCGACTATCCGCACCATGACGCCGAGGACGCCTGGGAGGCGCTCGAGCTCATGGAGAAGCACAAGGTGCCGCCCGCCGTCCAGCGCAAGCTGCTCGGGGAGAACGCGCGGCGGCTCTATCGGATCGATCCCGTGACCGTGGTCACCGAGCGCATCGAGCAGTACGAGCCGGCCAAGCTGCCCTGGTAGCAGGAGTCCGTCAGGCCTTGCTGCCGTTCGGCGACGTCGGCGACACGAGGAGCTTTGCGCGTGGCGCGCAGATGGCGTCGATCATGCCGTAGGCACGGGCTTCCTCGGGGTCCATGTAGTAGTCACGGTCCGTGTCCTGGTGGATGCGGTCGACGGGCTGGCCGGTGTGTCGCGCGAGGATCTCCTCCATGAGCCACTTGGTGCGCAGGAACTCTTTGGCCTGGATGCCCAGATCCACCGCCTGCCCCTGACCGATCTGACCCCACGGCTGATGGATCATGATCCGCGCGTTGGGCAGCGCATGGCGCTTGCCGGGCGCCCCCGCCGCGAGCAGGAGGGCGGCCGCGGAAGCGGCCAGCCCCACGCACAGCGTCCGCACCGGCGGCTTCACGAACTGCACGGTGTCGTAGATCGCGAGCCCCGCCGATGTCTCTCCACCCGGGGAATTGATGTAGAGCTCGATGTCCCGGTCCGGGTCCTCAGCCTCGAGGTACAGGAGCTGGGCCGTGATCAGATTGGCCAGCGGAGTGTCGATGGCTGCGCCGAGAAAGACGATCCGGTCCTTCAGGAGCCGCGAGTAGATGTCGTACGCCCGCTCGCCACGGGCCGTCTCTTCGACGACGTAGGGGATGAGAGTCATGGCTGGCCTCCGCTCCTTCGCGTGGTATAGTGCAACCGCTAGGTTGCACTGTAGCATCCTCATGCGCAACTGTCGAGTTGCACGTTCGATCGTGAAGGAGGCGGGCATGGAAACCGTCGAGCGGGAGGTCGTGCTGCCGGCTTCGCCGGAGGAGGTGTGGCCGGCCGTGTCGCAGTCGGAGCAGATCTCCGCCTGGTTCGGGGCCGACGCGCAGCTCGACCTGCGCCCGGGCGGCCGCGGCGTCTTCCGATGGGGCGACGGCACGGAGCGGCCCGTCCTCGTGGAAGAGGTGGAGCCTCCTCACCGGCTGGCCTTCCGCTGGCTGCCGTTTCAGCGGACGGCAGCGAACGAGATCGTCACCTTGCCCGCAACCCGGGTCGACATCACCCTCGAGGAAGTGCCCGAGGGCACTCGGCTGCGAGTACGGGAACAGGCGGCCTTCTCGCTCGGGACGGAGCCGGCGCGAGCGAGCGGCACGCTGGCGCCCGTGGGCTCGTGAAGCGCGACCCGACCGACGCCATCTTCAGCGCGCTGGCCGACGCCACGCGCCGACAGGTCATTCGCGCCCTGTCCGAGCAGGGCTCGGCCACCGCGACCGGGCTTGCGTCCGCCCTGCCGGTGACACGGCAGGCCGTGACGAAGCACCTGAGCGTGCTCGCCGAGGCAGGGCTGGTCACCGCCACGCGCCGCGGCCGGGAGAAGCTCTACCGTATCTCGCCTCAGCCCCTGACCGGCGCGGTGTCGTGGATGGCCGATCTCGGCGGCCGCTGGGACGAGCGTCTGGCCGCCCTGCGCGAGCACATCGCCTCTTCCAAGCGCCGGCGGTGAGCTGAGCGTCGCCTCGATCCGCGAAGGCAGCCACGCTTGCTCTTTGACAAAGCAGCATGGCCTGCCTAGACTCCGCCTACCGTCCACGAGAATCCACTACCCTTTGGCGGAGGTGCCCATGAAGCTCCTCGCACTCGGACTCGCCCTGCTGCTCTCGGCCCTGGGATCGACGGCGGCCCGCGCCGACAACACGCAGGGGATCACCGATACCACCATCAAGATCGGCAACCTGGGGCCGTATACGGGGGACGCGTCGAGCTTCAGCGCCCTCAACTACGGGCCCCTGGCCTACTTCCGCTACATCAACAGCCAGGGCGGCGTGCACGGGCGCAAGTTCGAGATGGTCCCCGCCGATGACGCGTGCAAGGAGACCACCGGCATCGCCGCGGCCAAGAAGCTCATCTACCAGGACAAGGTGTTCATGATCCTCGTCACGCCGTGCAGCGGTGTGGCCATGGCCATCAAGCCCACACTCCTGGAAGACGGGCTGCCGTGGATCGGCGTCTCCGCCAACCCGAAGCTGACCACGCCCACCGTGCCCAATATGTTCCACGTCACCTACACCGGCGTGTATTCGGGCCGGGCCATGGCCGGCTTTGCGCTGTCGAAGCCCAATACCAAGAAGATCGTCCTGGTCGCCCACACCAACGACTGGGCGCGCGGCTACTGCGATCCCGCCACGGAGCTCATGAAGGAGAAGGGCGTGGAGCCGATGATGACGCTCGCCCTCGAGCGGGGCTCTACCGACGCCACCGCGCAGGCCCTCCGCATCAAGTCGGCCAATGCCGACTTCGTGCTGGGCTGCCTGTACGAGGCGGAGCTGGCCATCCTCCTCCGCGATCTGCACAAGTACGGCGTCTCGGTGCCGGTCATCGGTGCCCTCGGCGCCGACTTCGAGAGCACGCACAAGCGCGTGAACAATCCAGCGGCCATGAAGAACTTCTATCTCCCGTACCAGTTCAAGGCGCCCATGGGCAGCCCTGAGATGAAGAAGTGGGAAGACATGTTCGTGAAGAACCTCGAGAAGAGTGAGCTGCCCGAGAACGGCATCCCCACGAACTTCTACTACTTCGGGCTGCCCACGGCCATCGCCACCGTGGAGGCGTTCAAGCGGGCGGGGCCGCAACCCTCGCGCGAGAAGTTCGTCGCGGCCATGGAGACCCTCAAGGACTTCGACACCGGTGTGCTCGCCGACAAGGTGACGATCACCCACGACAACCACGTGGGCGTGCACGTCATGTACGCGGTGGGGCTGAACGAGCAGGGCAAGCAGACCGTGTACACGGCGTGGGGAAAGCCGCTCCAGTGATCGGATCCCGAGCGAGCTGACCGCCGGCGCGCCGTGCTGGCGCAGCTCGTAGTGAGCGGCATCGCCCAGGGCGTGCTGTACGCCCTGGTGGCGCTGTCCATGACCATGCTCTACCGGGCCACCACCGTGGTGAACTTCGGTCACGGGGACCTGGTCATGGGCGGCGCCTTCGCGGTCTACGTGTTTGTCGTCTACGCGAAGCTCCCGTACCTCGCCGGCGCTCTCATCGCCCTCGCCCTCCTCTTCTGCGTAGGCCTCGCCATCCACCAGGGACTCATGCGGCGCATCATGACGGGGCCGCATCTGGCCATCGCCATGATGGCACTGGCCGTCGGCTACGCGCTCCGCGGAGGCGCGCGCATGCTGTGGGGACGGGAAGTGCTGCCCTTCCCGCGGATCTTTCCCGACCGCGCCTGGTCCATCGGCGACGTGGTAGTGACGAGCGACAACGTGATCGTCTCCGGCACCGTGCTCGGCCTGATGGCGGCGCTCTTGCTCGTGTTCAACGTCACGCGCGTCGGCCGCCTCCTCCAGGCGGTGTTCCAGAGCCAGCGAGGTGCGGCGCTGATCGGGCTCAACGTGGATGCCGTGCACGCCATCGTGTGGGGAGCCGCCGCCGCCCTCGCCGCCCTCGGCGGTGTGCTGCTCGCGCCCATTACCCTGCTCTATCCAGACATGGGCGTGTGGGTGCTCGTCCGTGGCTTCGCCGCCATGACGCTCGGCGGATTCGGATCGCTCCCCGGCGCCGTGTTCGGCGGCGTGATCCTGGGAGTGATGGAGCTGGTGCTGGGCGCGTATCTGTCGACCGCCTTCATCGACATCTCCGCCTACGTCATCGTGATCGCCGTCCTCCTGATTCGCCCCGACGGACTGTTCGGCCGACAAGCCGTCGTGCGGGTCTGATCGGCCGATGACGCCCGGGGCGGCCGCCGTCTCCGTCGCGAGCTCTCATGCGCGCGACCGCTGGGTGTTCCTCCTCCTCCCTCTCCTCGTCCTCCCCGTCCCCTTCCTGGTGAACCGCTACATCCAGTACGTGCTCAACCTGATCCTCGTCTACGTGCTCGTCGGCGTCGGCTTCAACATCGTCATCGGCAATCTCGGCCAGCTCGCCTTCGCCAACGTGGCGCTCTTCGGCCTCGGCGCCTACGCCTCGGGCATTCTCGTGGTACACGCGGGCTGGCCGTGGTGGACGACGATAATCCCCGCGGGGTTGATCGGCGCGCTGGCGGGCATCCTCGCCAGCCTCCCCGCGCTGCGCCGCATCCGGCTCTTCTACTTGGCGATCATGACCATGGCCTTCGGCGAGCTCTTGCGCTGGATCTATATCCGCGCGGAGCCGCTGACCAACGGCTCGATGGGCCTGGCCGTCCCCCCGCCCATGCTGCTCGGGATTCGCCTGCAGAGCGACCGGAGCAAGTTCTACGTCTTCCTGGTCCTCGTGGTCGTCATGGTGCTCTTGACTTCGAGACTGCTCCGCTCGCGTTTCGGCCGGGCGTTCATGGCCATCCGCGACAACGAGCTGGCCGCCGCGGCCATGGGCATCGCCACCGATCGCTACTTCGTCCTCGCCTTCGCCTGGAGCGGCTTCGTGGTCGGGGTGGCGGGCTCGATGTATACGGCGCTCGTCGGGCACGTCACGCCCGAGGCCTTCAACCTGCTCGAGCTGATCCTCCATTTCGCCATCGTGATGGTGGGCGGGCTGGCGAGCCTGGCCGGGTCGGTGATCGGCGCCATCGTGCTCACCACGACGCCGGAGCTGTTCCGGAGCTTCCCCGGTGTGCAGGAGCTGATGCTCTCGCTCCTCATCATCGGCGTGCTCCTGTTCCTGCCGCGAGGGCTCGTGAGCCTGCTCGCTCGGCGCTGGCCTCTTTTCCACGAGCGGTACTACCGGGAGTAGCGGTGGCCCTCCTCGAGCTCGACAGCGTCACCGTACAGTTCGGCGGCCTCACCGCCGTGGCGGGCGTGTCGCTCAGTGTCGAGCCGGGCCAGGTGCGCGCCATCATCGGTCCCAACGGAGCGGGCAAGACCACGCTCTTCAACGCGATCACCGGACACGCCGCGCTCGCCTCCGGCGCCATCCGGTTCCGCGACGAGCGGATCGATCGCCTCGCCCCCGACGTGGTGTCGGCGAAGGGCGTGCGGCGCACGTTCCAGAACGGGGGGCTCTTCGGCGAGCTCACCGCGCTCGAGAACGTGCTGGCCGGGCTGCACACGCAGGTGCCCACGGGACTCTTCGGGGTGCTGTGCGGGCTGCCGCCGGCGCGCGCCGCCGAGCGAGCGGCGACGGCGCGGGCCCGCGAGCTCCTCGAGCTGATGGGCATCGGCCACCTCGCCGATCAGCCCGCCCGCGCGTTGTCCGGCGGTCAGCAGCGGATGGTGGAGATCGTCCGCGCGCTCGCCACGCGCCCGCCGCTCCTCCTCCTTGACGAGCCCGCCGTCGGCCTGGCCCCGGCGGTGCGCGAGCAGTTGCTCGGAGTCATCCGCCGCCTCGTGCGCGAGGACGGCATCGCCGTCGTCCTCATCGAGCACGCCATCGAGTTCGTCATGACGGTGTCGGATCGCATCGTCGTGCTCAACAACGGGAAGGTCATCGCCGACGGCACCCCCGCGGACGTGCCGCGAAATCGCCACGTGCTAGAGGCCTATCTTGGCCACTGAGGCGCTCCTTCTCGCAGTGGAGGGCCTGATCGCGGGTTATGGGCAGATCCAGATCCTGCGCGGCGTCGACCTCGCCGTGCGGCGCGGTGAGGTCGTCGCCCTCCTCGGGGCCAATGGGAGCGGCAAGTCCACAGCGCTCAACACCATCAGCGGCTTCATCCGGCCCATGGCGGGTCGGATCCGCCTGGACGGGCAGGACATCGCCGGCCATCCGCCGCACCGAACGTTTCGCCGCGGAGTGGTGCAGGTCTCGCAGGGACGCGACCTCTTTCCCGACATGACGGTCGAGGACAACCTGTTGCTCGGCGCGGCCATTCGTGGCGACGCGCACGCGGGTCTCGAGCGGGCGTACGATCTCTTTCCCCGCCTGGCCGCCCGCCGGCAGCAGAGCGTGCGGTTGATGTCGGGTGGCGAGCAGCAGATGGTGGCCATCGGGCGCGCCCTCATGGGGGATCCCACACTATTGCTCCTCGACGAGCCATCGGGCGGCCTCGCGCCCGTGTTCGTGACGGAGATCGGCAGCGTGGTTCAGCGTCTCAAGGACGGGGGCACGACGGTGCTGATGGTGGAGCAGAACGTCCGGTTGGCCCTCGCCGTCGCCGACCGCTTCGTGGCGCTGCGCGACGGGCAGGTGCTGGCCCACGGACCGGTCGTCGACCTGCGGGGCAACTACGAAGACCTCGCGCGGCGGATCTATCTCTAGGGCTGCCTGTCTTCCGCCCGTAGTCGGCTCGGTCGTGCTTGACCTCTCCCAACCGTGAGCGCTACCGTCGCGCCACCCATTCTGTCCATCGGAGGCTGGGGATGGATCGAACCGCCTATCGACGACGCTTCCTGAAGTTTCTGGCCACGAGCCCCCTGTTGGCCTTCGGCGCTCCGGCGTGGCGGGATGGCGGCGCCGCGGCGTCCGACGTTGAGAGCGGTGTTCCGAAACGCGTCCTGATCGCGTCGCCAAACGAAGCCTTGAACGTCTTCGACTTCGAGTCGGTCGCGCGACAGAAGCTCCCCCCGGCGCACTTCGGCTACATGGCGACCGGCGTGGATGATGACGCGACCCTGCGGGCGAATCGCGAGGGCTTCTCGAGGTTCCAGATTCGGCCGCGCCGGCTCGTGGACGTGAGCCGGGTGGACACGTCGACGCAGCTGTTCGGCGTCACCTGGAGAACGCCGATCATCCTCGCCCCGGTGGGGAGCCAGAAGGCGTTCCATCCCGAGGGCGAGATCGCGGTCGCGCGGGCCGCGGGGGCCAGGAATCACCTGCAGATTCTCTCCACCGCGGCCACGGCGTCTGTCGAGGACGTCGCGGCGGCGCGTGGGGGGCCGATCTGGTATCAGCTCTATCCGACGGACTCGTGGCGCGTGACCCAGGCGCTCATGAGGCGCGCGGAGGCGGCCGGCTGTCCGGTCGTGGTGCTCACCGTCGACCTTCCCGCGGGCCGCAACACGGAGACCCAGGCACGCTTCGCAAAGGAAGATACCCGGCAGTGCTCGAGCTGCCACCTTCCCGGCTGGTCGGGCTTCCTCCGCCGAAAGCCGATGTTCGACGGCCTCGACGTGACGGGGGTTTCTCTGCTCTCGCCGGCATTGACCTGGGAGTTCGTGCGACGCGTGAAGGAGAGCACGAAGATGAGGCTCGTCGTCAAAGGCATCGAGACGCGCGAGGATGCCGCACTGTGTGTGTCACATGGCGTGGACGGGATCGTCGTTTCGAATCACGGCGGGCGGGCGGAGGAGAGCGGCCGCGCGACCATCGAGTGTCTGCCCGAAGTTGTCGATGCGGTGCAAGGCAAGGTCCCGGTTCTTGTCGACGGAGGGTTCCGTCGCGGATCGGACATCTTCAAGGCCCTCGCCCTTGGTGCGAAGGCCATCTGTATCGGCCGGCCATATACGTGGGGACTGGCGGCATTCGGTCAGGCGGGTGTGGAGAAGGTGCTCGATCTCCTCACTCGCGAGTTCGAGCTGATGATGAAGCACGTCGGGGCCACTTCTCTGGCCAAGGTGAACCGGAGCTTCATCGTAGATTCTCGCACTCAGTAGAAGGAGCGCGAACTCGGCGGGCGCGGCGCCGCAGGCCGCGCTAGAATCAGCGAGCGGACCCGGAGGACCGTGCACGTGCAGATCGGCGTCGACATCGGCGGCACCTTCACCGACATCGTGGCCCTGGACGAGAGGGGCCGCCTCGTCCTGACCAAGGTTCCCACCACCCCCAAGGATCTCCTCGAGGGCATCGCCCTCGCCGTGCGCCGCGTGCTCGCGGAGGCGGACGCGCCCGCTTCGGCCGTCGAGCGCTTCATCCACGGCACGACCGTCGCCACCAACGCCGTGCTCGAACAGAAGGGTGCGGTCACCGCCCTCCTCGCCACCGAGGGCTTCGAGGACGTGCTCGAGCTGGGGCGACAGAAGCGCTCGCGCATGTACGACCTCGACATGGATCCCGAGACGCCGACCTTCGTGGCCCCGAGGCGCCGGCGCCTCGGCATTCGCGAGCGGCTGGACGCCCGAGGCACCGTGCTCGTGCCCCTCGACGAGGGAGAGGTGCGGCGCCAGGTCGCCGCGCTCCAGCAGGACGGCGTGCAGGCCATCGCGGTGTGCTATCTCTTCTCCTTCGTCAACCCGGCTCACGAGCGGCGCACCCACGAGATTTGCCACGAGGTCGCGCCGGAGCTCAGCGTTTCCCTCTCCTCCGAGGTCGACCCGACCTTTCGTGAGTACGAGCGCTTCTGCATCACCGCCTTCGACGCCTATCTGGGCCCGGTGGTGAAACGCTATCTCGCCGGGCTGGCCGACATGCTTCGCGAGCTCGGCGTCCCCGGCGTACCGCTCGTGATGCGCTCGCGAGGCGGCATCGTTTCGGCGGGACTTGCCGCCCGGCAGCCGGTGACGCTCTTCCTCTCGGGACCGGCGGCCGGCGTGGTCGGCGCGCGCTTCGCCGCCGAGCGCTCGGGCGTGCAGGACTTCGTGTCCCTCGACATGGGCGGCACGAGCAACGACGTGGCCATGGTCAGGGGCGGCAAGCCGCTCATCACCTCCGGCGGATTCATCGGTTCCTATCCCGTGCGGGCGCCCATGGTGGATGTGAACACCATCGGCGCCGGCGGCGGCAGCATCGCGTGGATCGATGGCGCGGGCGGGCTGCGCGTGGGCCCGCTCAGCGCCGGCGCCGATCCCGGCCCCGCCTGCTACGGGCGCGGCGGACACCAGGCCACGGTGACCGACGCCAACCTCCTCTTGGGCTATCTCAACCCGGAGCGCTTCGCGGGCGGGCTGATGACCCTCGATCGCGCCGCCGCCGAGCGGGCTGTGGCTACGGTCGCCGGCCGGCTCGGCCTCGACACCGTCGCGGCGGCCGCCGGGATCCACCGCGTGATCAATGCCCGAATGGCGGACCAGATCCGTCTCGTCACGATCAAGCGCGGCTACGACCCGCGCCAGTTCTCCCTGCTCGTGCTGGGGGGCGCGGGCCCCGTGCACGGCGTCGCCTTGGCGGAGGAGATGGGGATGACCGAGGTCGTGGTGCCCGAAGCGCCGGGCGTGCTGGCGGCCTTCGGCCTGCTCGCGGCGGCCATCGAGCACCACCACGCGCGCACGCTCCACTGTCGCGCCGACGATGTCGACCTCGTCGCCGTCAATCGCTGCCTCGCCGAGCTGGACGAGGCGGGGCGCGCGCGGATGCGGGAAGAGGGCGTGCCGCTGGCCGGCGTCGAGGTCGGCTTCGCGGCGGACATGCGCTACGTGGGGCAGGCCTACGAGCTCGAGGTCGCCATCGACGCTCCCCTGACCGAGGCGAGAGTGGCGAGCGCCGTGCGGGGCTTCCACGAGGCCCACGAGCGCGTCTACGGCTATGCGCGGACAGAGCAGCCGGTGGAGCTGATCAACTTCTCCGCTGTGCATCGCTATCCGTTGCCGCGGCCCGCGCTTGCTCCTCCCACTCCCGCGGCGGGAGCGGTGGGGGATGCGCGCATCGGCGAGCGGCCAGCATACTTCGCCCCGTCGGGCTTCGTCACCACCGCGCTCTACGATCGCGCGCGGCTGTCTCAAGGATCGCGCGTGGTCGGACCCGCCATCATCGAGCAGGCGGACACCACGAGCGTGATCCCGCCGGGACACGTCGCCGTCGTCGAAGCCTCGGGCAATCTACGGATCAGGAGGGCGTCATGAGTGGCAAGCCGGCGCTGGACCCCGTGCTCCTCGAGGTGCTGCGCAACCGTCTCGAGGCCATCGCCGACGAGATGGAGCTCACCCTGCTCAAGAGCGCGGCCTCGCCCATCGTCAAGGAGGGCCTCGATGCTTCGGCCGCCCTCTTCAACGTCCAAGGCGAGACCATCGCCCAGGCCGCGGCCATCCCCATTCACCTGGGCGCGCTTCAGTGCGCGGCCCAGCGCATCGTGCGCGCCTTTCCGCCCGAGGGCATGCGTGACGGCGACGCCTTCCTCTTGAACGACCCCTACGACGGCGGCACCCATCTGCCGGACATCACGCTGGCCTTGCCCGTCTTCTCCGAGGGGCGCGCCGTGGCGCTGGCCTGCACCATGTGCCATCACCAGGACGTGGGCGGGCGCACGCCGGGCAGCGTACCGACCGACGCGACCGAGCTATATCAGGAAGGCCTCATCATCCCGCCCATTCGGCTCTTCCGCGCGGGCGAGCTGGACGAGAATCTCTTCGCACTCCTGAGGCGGAACGTCAGGCTGCCGGAGATCTTCACCGGCGACCTCATGGCACAGGTGGCGGCGGGAAAGCTCGGAGGGACGCGGCTCCGCGAGCTCTTCTCCGCGCATGGCACGGACAGCGTGCTCGCCTACATCGACGAGCTGCTCAACCGCGCCGAGACTCTGACGCGGCGGCAGGTGGAGTCCACCCCCGACGGCGAGTATCGCTTCGAGGACTATCTCGACAACGACGGCGTCGATCTCGACCGGCGGGTCAAGATCGCGGTGACGGTGCGGGTGCACGGCTCGTCCATGACGTTCGACTTCACGGGCACGGACGGGCAGGTGCGCGGGCCCTTCAACTCCGTGCCCGCCTCCACCCTGTCGGCCATCTACTATGCGATCCGCGCCATCTCGGATCCGGCCATCCCCAACAACGGCGGATGCTTCCGCGCCGTCGACGCGGTGCTGCCCGAGGGCTCGGTGGTGAACCCGCGTCCGCCCGCTCCCGTGAGCTGCCGCACCGCGACCATCAAGCGCATCGCCGACACCATCCTGGGCGCCCTCGTGCGCGCCTTGCCTCATCGCATGCCCGCGGCCAGCTCCGGCACGCTCCTCGTGATGGCCCTGGGCGGGCGAGATCCGGAGACGGGCCGGCCCTTCGTGGCCAGCGAGCTCGCGGCCGGAGGGATGGGGGCGCGACCCGACAAGGACGGCATCGACGTCATCGAGACCGACGTGACCAACTGCATGAACATTCCCGTGGAGTCGGTGGAGATGAGCTTTCCCGTGCGTGTTCCGCAGGCTCGCCTATGGATGGACTCGGGTGGGGCGGGACAGTTCCGCGGCGGCCTCGGCCTGATCAAGGTGTTCGAAGCGACCACCGCCGACGTGATGATCTCGCATCGTGGCGAGCGGTTCGTCTCCTCGCCGTGGGGGCTCCACGGCGGGCGACCCGGCCGCTCGGCCCGCGCCTTCATCCTCCGCCGCGACGGCAGCAGAGAGGAGCTGCCCTCCAAGCAGATGATCATGCTCCACGCGGGTGACCAGCTCTGGGAATACATCGCGGGCGGGGCCGGCTACGGCGACCCGCTGGAGCGCGACCCGGCACGCGTCCTTGCCGATGTGCAGGACGGCAAGGTCTCCCTGGAATCCGCGCGGGACGTCTACGGCGTGGTGCTCGCTCCCGAGGGCGACGCGGTGGACGAGCTCGCCACCAAGGAATGCCGGGAGGCGCTCCGCAGCGTCCGCGGGCCGATCACCTGGACCTTCGATCGCGGCGACGGCGCTCGCGACGCGGGCGGCGCCTAGCCCCGATTCTTCGTGAAGATTTTTGGCACGTCCGGAGCGCCCCCTCACCCTACCCCTCTCCCCCAGAGGGGCGAGGGGATCAGCCCGCCCTCGGCTGGAAGAGACGAAGGGTGAGGCGCCCTGCGCGTTCGTCGAGCTGCGCCCCGGCATGACGGTGACGGCGGATGAGCTCATCGCCTTCGCGCGCGAGAACCTGTCGCGCTTCGCGGCGCCGAGGACCGTGATCTTCGGCTCGCTCCCCACCACGGCCACCGGAAAGATACAGAAGTTCGAGTTCGAGCTGCGCGAGCGGGTCCGCGCACTGTGACGGAGCCTCTCGCCTCAGAATTCCCGGGGCTTGTGCCCGGCCTGCGCGGCGAGCGCACGGCCGTGGTCGCGCAGAGCAGGGCCACCACGCATGCCGGCGGGGGCGGCGTGCTCATGGCGGCCTGGATGATCCTCGAGATGGAGCTGGCCGCCCAGGATTCGATGCAGCGCTTCTTGCCCAACGGCTACACCACCGTGGGCTACGAGATCTGCGTCCGCCACCGTCGACCCACGCCGGTCGGCGAGACGTTCGTGAGCCGCGCCGAGCTCCTCGAAGTGGATGGGCGGAAGCTTTACTTCCGTGTCAAGGCGCACAATCCACGCGAGCTGATCGGCGAGGGTACGCTGCGGCGGACCATCGTGCGCCAGGGATCGCTGGGATAACTCCCCCTCGATGGCGAGGCGATCAGGGGTGAGGGCGGACTACACGGAGAGGTAACGGCCCTTGAGCTCGGCTTCGCGGCGGCGGAACTCGGCGGTGGGGCCCGCGAAGACGACCGCGCCCTTGCCGAGCACGAGCACCTGGTCGCTCACGCCGAGCGCCATGCGCGCGTTTTGCTCCACGAGCAGGATGGTCACCCCACCTTGCTTCAGGCGGATCATCAGCGCCTCGAGCTCGCGCACGAGCCGAGGCGCGAGGCCCTGCGAGGGCTCGTCCAGCATGAGCAGCTCGGGGTTGCCCGCGAGCGCGCGAGCGATGGCCAGCATCTGCTGCTCACCCCCGGACAGGCTCCGGCCCTTCTGCCGCCAGCGCTCCTTCAGGACGGGGAAGTAGGTGAAGATCCGCTCGCGCGTCCAGCCCGTCTCGCCCGCGAGGGTACGCTCGGCGAGACGGAGGTTTTCGCCGACCTCGAGGTGCGGGAAGATCTGGCGCCCTTCCGGCACGTACCCGATGCCCGAGTGGAAGACCTCGTGCGGCGCATGGCCGGTGATGTCGCGGCCCTTGAAGTGCACCGTGCCTCCGCGCGGGGGCGTGAGGCCGATGATCGAGCGTAGGGTCGTCGTCTTGCCCGCGCCGTTGCGCCCCAGTAGCACCGTGATCTCGCCCGCGGGCACGGCGAACGAGACGTCCCGCAGCACGTGGCTCTTGCCGTAGAAAGTCTGCAAGGCCTCGACGGCGAGCAGCGTCACTCGTAGCCTCCTGTATCCATCCGGTCCACCGCCAGCAGCGTCACTCGGCGCCTCCGAGATAAGCGCGCTGCACCTCTAGGTTGGCCCGGATCTCGTCCGGCGTGCCCTCGGCAATGAGCTGGCCGAAGTGGAGCACGCTGATCCGATCAGCGAGGTCGAACACCACGTCCATGTCGTGCTCGACGAGGAGGATCGTGAGCCTCTGCTGCCGTGCGACCTGTCGGATGACGGCGACGGTGGCCACGGTGTCCTCCGGCGACAGCCCCTGTGTCGGCTCGTCGAGGAGGAGTAGCGTAGGCTCCTGGGCGACGGCCATCGCGATCTCGAGAAGGCGCTGGTCTCCGTGGGGCAGGGTCGTGGCCTGCTCCGCAGCTAGATCGAGCAGGCCAAGGGCGTCGAGGCTCGCGCGCGCCCGCTGCTCGCTCGCCGCGAGGGTCGCCCGGCCACCCACGAGCTGGAAATTCCCCCCGCCTCGGAGCTGCACGGCCATCCGGACATTCTCCAGCACGGAGAGCTCCGGAAAGATGCTGGTGATCTGAAACGTGCGCGAGATGCCGCGCCGGCAGCGCACGGGAGCGGGCAGTGCGGTCACGTCCTCGCCGCGGAAGAGGACGCTGCCCGCGGTGGGCGCGAGAAGTCCGGAGATGAGATGGAACAGCGTCGTCTTGCCGGCGCCGTTCGGCCCGATCACCGCGCGGACCTCGCCCGGCTCCACCGCGAGGCTCACGCCCGCCACGGCCTGCAGCGCCCCGAAAGCGCGCCCCAGCCCGCGCGTCTCCAGGAGCGCCGTCACGCGCGGGTCCGGAGCCGTCGCGCGGTGCCCACCAGACCCTCGGGCAGGAAGATCACCATCAGGACGAACACGAGACCCGTGAAGATCATCCAGTGCTCCGTGTAGCTCGAGAGCACCTCCTGGATGAGGATGAAGACCATGGCCCCGAGCACGGGACCGACGAGGGTGCCGATCCCACCCATGATGACCATCATGAGTCCCTGGCCGGAGAAGACCCAGAACATGACCTCCGGAGAGGCGAAGCCCCGGAAGGGCGCGAAGAGGGCGCCGGCCAGCCCCGCGAACACGGCAGCGATGACGAAGACGACGAGCTTGAAGGGCCGCGGGTCTCGTCCCAGGCTCGTGAAGCGGCGCTCGTTCTCGCGGATCGCCTCGAGGGCATGCCCGAAGGGCGAGCGCACAAGCACGCGGCAGAGAAAGAGCGAGACCACGACGCACACGGCCACCAGCGCGTAGAATGCCTGCGGCGAGGCCAGGCTCGGCCCCCCCCAGAAGAGCGTGGTCTTCGGCACGCCGGCGATGCCGTCGGACCCACCGGTGAGATCGCGCCACTTGTAGGCGACCGTGTAGAGGAGCTGGGCGAAGGCCAGCGTCAGCATGGCGAAGTAGATGCCGGTGCTGCGAGTGGAGAACCATCCCACGGGGAAGGCCACTAAGCCCGCGAGCAGCGCGCCCGCGAGGACGGCCACCGGCACGGGCGGGGCGAAGTTGATCAGGAGCAGCGCGCTCGCGTACGCACCCAGGCCGAAATAGGCGGCGTGGCCGAAGGACACCATGCCCGTGTAGCCCATGATGAGATCGAGGGAGAGAGCAAACAGCCCGTAGATGAGGAGGTCGGTGAGAAGCGAGAGCTGATGACGCGCGGCGACGAACGGAACGACGGCCAGCGCAATCAGGGTGACCGCGGCCAGGGCCCGCGATCCCCTCATTCCTCCTCGCCAAAGAGACCCCAGGGCCGGAAGATCAGGATGGCGCCCATCACCGCGTACATGATGACCATGGCCGTCTCCGGCAGGTAGAAGGCGCCCCACGTCTGGGCGGCGCCGACCACGAGACTTCCCGCAACCGAGCCGCCGATGCTGCCGAGCCCGCCGATGACGACCACCACGAAGGCGTCGACGATGACGCCGATGCCCATGCCGAGATAGGCGGTGGTCATGGGCGCCGCCGCCACGCCGCCGAGTCCGGCCAGCGCACACGCGGCGCCGAACACGAGGGTGCGGACGCGCGCGACGTCGGCGCCGAGGCAATCGGCCATCTCGCTGTTCTGGGCGACGGCGCGGATGACGAGCCCGGCCCGCGTCTTGCGGAGAAAGAGCCAGACCGCCACGGCGACGGCCAGGCTGAGCCCGACCACGAAAAGCCGGTAGCGTGGGTAGAGCAGGCTCCCCAGCGACAGCGCTCCCTGCAGGGAGGGCGGCGGCTCGACGCCCTTTGCCGTCGGCCCGTAGACGATGCGCAGGCTCTCCTCGAGGATCAGGGCGAGGCCGAAGGTGAGCAGGAGCTGATAGATCGGCGGGCGCCGATAAATGAAGCGCAAGGTGGAGGACTCGACGAGCGCGCCCAGTGCGCCGACCACGGGCGGCACGATCAGGAGAGCGGGCCAGAACCAGCCGGTGACCGCTACCGTGGTGAAGCCGAGGTAGGCGCCCAGCATGTAGAAGACGCCGTGGGCGAAGTTGACGACACGGAGGATGCCGAAGACCAGCGAGAGCCCGGCGGAGACGAGGAAGAGGAGCCCCGCGAGGGTCAGGGCGTTGAGAAGCTGTTCAGCGAGGTTCGCCACGCGGTGGCCTCGACCGGCCCCCTAGGAGAAGTCCTCGGAGCGACACTTCGGCGTCACCTTGTCG